>Ga0222718_10000196_pt1 | contig 62329 bp, 90 predicted proteins | sample C33_27DmetaG_FD_165045 | JGI IMG/M metagenome (GOLD analysis project Ga0222718, IMG submission 165045) | Estuarine water microbial communities from San Francisco Bay, California, United States - C33_27D | ecosystem: Environmental > Aquatic > Marine > Unclassified | place: USA: California... | reverse complement strand
TAATCTCCGGAGTTTTTTCCTTTATTTTTCTTTCCAGGTTTCTTATTATTTTTACGATCTTCACTAATAATAACAGGCAATTTATATCCTCTTCCACTATTGCCTTTTTGTGCGACTTCTTCACATCTACTAAGGCTAGCAATGCCTAGTAAGTAAATATCTCTAGCCAAACCCTTTAATTTTTTCTTCTCAGCATTCCAAAGTTTTGACTTCTTTCGCTGTTCTAACTTCATCATTTTGTCATAAACAGATGTGTCTAACATTTTTTTACCTTTGTGTTGTTGTTATATGGTACACCGTACGAGAATCGAACTCGTGTTGCCGCCGTGAAAGGGCGATGTCCTAACCGCTAGACGAACGGTGCGTAATTTCATATTTATAATAATACACTATTATTATGGTTAAGTCAAGAAAATGGTGGGCCCGGAAGGACTCGAACCTTCGACCAATGGATTATGAGTCCACTGCTCTAACCAACTGAGCTACAGGCCCATACACAACACCTGAAAAATGGTGGTTGGGGCTGGATTCGAACCAGCGTACCCTGAGGGAACGGATTTACAGTCCGTCGGTTTTAACCACTCACCCACCCAACCCGGTTAAATTAGTTAGAGACAATTCTCCAACTGCCGTCTGCTTGGCGACATGCCGTACCGTATGCTTGGACCGTTTCTCCGCCCACAACAATCTGCTGAACAAACTCTCTACACGGAACGCCCTGATTAGTAATAACCGTAGCAGTAGGCATAACCACTCCGCTATTTCCTGTGTTTGGATTGCTCCAGTTAGTAGCAACCTGATCTGGCTGATACTCTAATGAGGATTGCATGGATTGACCAGCCAGTAATCTATCGCGTTCATCTAAACGCTGACCCACAGTGTTACCTACTAGGGCGCCAGTAATAAGTCCAAGCACCACCCACAGTTCTTTGTTGGTGCTGTCTTTTGCCAGTCCGTATCCTAGACTACCGCCTAAAATAGCACCCAGTCCTGAAGTGGCTGTTTCAGTGGAAATATTTTGCGCTGGCGCAGAAGTTACTAACAGCATCGACACAATTGCCGATAATACTACTCTTTTCAATTTAATTCTCCTTAATTAACTTTCTATACTAATAGTATAACACTTTTTTAGTATTATGTCACGGAAAAGGTTGCTCTAAGTGCTTGATTTTATTGGACTTTTCTGTTGGCAATATTCCAACTTAGTTGTGGCTTTACATTTGATATGTCAGTCTGATGTGAGAGCCAGTATCCCCAGAAATTTTCAAACATTTGTAAGTTTGGCTCAATATTGTAACTATTACAGATTTCTATGTAATACTTTTCATTTAAATGCCCTGTTTGTGGATTAACTAATCTATCCATATATACAACACTAGACTCAACACTTGGTTTAAATTTTTCATGCTCTATTATAATGGTTTTTCTGTTTTCCATAAAATCATCATGATATGGATGATCGTTCCATTCTGCGACGGGATCTGAAAACTTACTGGCTACTTCTCCCTGCCAGTCTAAAAACGCAATGGATCTATACTGTAACGGAGTCATTCCCAATTCAAACTGTTTATCAGCAAACTCTTGATTTTCTGGATTAGTAAGTGGAAAGTTTTTCTTTTGCACATTATACCAAGATCCATATAACGTTTTATCGAGTAATTTAAAATGTGCATAAGCAAGATAGTATTCTATGGAAGCAGTATTTTCTGCCATCAATGTAATAGTTCTGCTTCCAGGAAACTTGTCTAGTAATTGCTTTTCGCGCATAACAAAACTGGCTTGAGCAAAGTTTAAACTTTCGTCTAATGTAATTTGTTTATATAAATTAGGATCATCTACTTGCTCGTTTTTCCAGCGAGGGTAATACCAAGCCCAATTTAATATCATGCCCGGATTGGTTACTCTCATTCTATCCCTTGCGATTTTATAATTAACTTTTTTATCATGCAAGTTCATAAAGACAGTAAAACTATCACTAATAAAGCCTATATAACCGCATACCCATACTAAATTGTTAAAAACTTTCATGTTATATAATACCTATTAGTAATGTGTCCCTTTACATTATCGAAAATATCGTCAGTGTTTAACCAATTAAATTCGTCTTGGGTTCCTTTTAAAAAAGTCTGCAAATAATCAATACCTTCTTTCCAATTTTTATACGCAATAGAATTTGTATATTTTTGGAAAAACCATCTATCTCTTGCACCGTAAACCATACTGGGATTTTTTCCGTTACTAAATGTTTGTTCGTTCCAGTAAGGATATAATATACATGCGGCGCCATTAACTGATAGTGAACGGTGTTCTTTAGTTTTTCCTAAATTGGTAGCAATTTGTTTAAACTCATGACTCATCAAGTGATGTTCGGGTATAGAATCTTCTTCTATTCTATTAACTATTTCATGACATTGCCGAATCATAATATCTACGTGTTCTGGATCTTGATAGAAGAACTCATCATACCAACCATCATTTGCTCTTAGTTGACTATAAGGACTTGTGTTATTGTCAAAACCTGTATCTATAAATATCGAGTAGTATTTTCCATTTTCGTCTCGTTCAATAACTGGCTTTTCTTTACCCCATATAAATCCAACTTTTAAACCAGAATCTACTAACTCTTTAAAGTGTGGATGCCACTCTCTAATTTTACTTCTCATCACACAATTTGGAGTTAATGCTGTATTATGAAACCAAAACCATCCACTACCATTAAAATCGTTTAAAATAGACTGCGTTTGATCTACTAAGGTAATTTTTGTATTTGGCATTCTGTTTTTAATTAACTCTAAATACGGAATAGCAACATTAAAAACTTCTGCGTTAAAATATGCTTCTGTGCTTCCATCGCCTTCTAAACTGTGGCAACATACAATTTCATCTAAGTGTATATTGTGTTTTAAACATATATCAAGTATGTTTTGACTGTCACTACCACCGCTGTAAAATAAAACTAGGTAGTCGTATTTGTTTCTTAATTGCTCAGCGCGACGTATATATAAATCCTCTAAACTTATAGCAGGGCAGGAAGTCCAGTCGTGTTTAGAAAAGGTTTCATTATTAAAGTCCCATTCCGGAAATTCACCAGTTATGCGACTTTGTTGGATAGCCCGATGTTTTTGAAACGTTTTAAAGTCACCTACTTTAAAGTAACCTAGTTTTTTAGGATTATAAAACATATTAATAATTTATCATTTGGTAGGAACTCCAGATTAAATTGTCTCCTAGTATAAATCCTATTATCAACGGCATTGGATTAATGTCATACTTATGTAAGACTATGCCCAATATACCAAATAATGATACCCATCCCACATACATTAAACTATATGATCCTCCAGCAAGTAAGAAGTCTAAATAAAACATTATTCCTATTATAGTAACAATGAATATTTTATTCATATCTAATTTACATATATGGCTATATGCCTTATATGTTTTTCTAGCAAGTATCCATAGTATTAAAAGACTAGCAAACAATAAAGAAAATATATTCACTAAATTTTCAAACTTCGCAAACTCTAAAACATTAAACTCTTTTTGTACTAGAATGCTGTTAACTACAACTGCATCAATTGCTAAAGGTATCTGTAAGTATAAAAATAAAAATGCACCAATCGGTATTGCACTATGATCTGCGGCACTTGTGCTTACTATCTTAGAGAATAAATTACCTCTATTGAACTTAAAAGACAACACACTACTAATAGTAGCAGTGGGTCCTGGCAAAAAACCACATAATATACCTACTGTGGTGCCTAATGCTGTACTTGATTTTGTATCTTCTTTTTCTTCAATTAGTTTATCATACTTAGTATTACTGTGTTCTGGGTTATAAAATAACTTTGGTATTAGTATAAGCCCAATTATAAAACTTACTAGACTTATATCATACGTATAAGATCCCAATTTAATAAAAAACTCTGGCAGGGCTATATTACTTTTAGGTACAATAAAAGCGCCAACCGTAAATAATAAAAAGTTAACAAAATAAGATTTAGTAAAAATAATAACAACAAACGAAGCGAGTATTAATATTGAGAATACTACTACTGTTTTACCAAATAACGGAAGCATTAACCCGTATAAAGATTGGCCAAATAAAACAGCAAAAAGAGATATAACAGACGCAATGGCACCTGAGTCTGCACATCTTCTTATAATAATTTGTTTCGTACTTAGTGAAAAGTACTTAGTATAATGGTTAAAAATTAAGGTGCTACTCTCACCCGGAATGCCAAAGGTAACACTAGCAATCGTGCCAAAAAACTGACTGCCTAATACAGATATAATCCAGAATAATACAATTTGATTTATACTAAGATCGTTAACAAATGGTAACAGAAAGAATGGACATATCCAAGCAGGTATGCCTGGCAATAATCCAGAAACTACTGCCATGGCTATACCAGAAAAAATTACTACTATTGTTATTAAGTCTAATGAGAATAAATCAAACATTTACTAGTCATATGACTGTTGTAGTAGTTCGTAATCCTTCATAAACTCTTCAAATTGTGAATCGTTCATCTCATATTGAATATGTGAGTATCCTGAACTGTTCAAATATCGTTCAAAATCAGTATTTTGCAACCCTTCTCTGATTAGTTCAACATCAGCACCACGTGCCAATACTAATACTTTGATTCTTAGATCTGCAAGACTTACAGAATAACTGTTTCCAAAGTAGTTAGGACTATTAGGATCTGTTGTGTAAGGACAAACAAGTGTTCCTTTTTCTACCAATGGTGTTGCTACTGCTGAAGCAATGAATCCCCAGTCAATATCTTTAGCAATAAGTCCTTTTGCTGTTGCTCCACTTCCAGAGAAAATTCTAGTTCTTAGATTATTTTTAAATTTATCGTTAAATTCAGAAATCCACGCATTATGCGGATGCATTCCAGACATACCAAACGTTTCTGAATCATGCAATGCTGTAGTATTCTCAGGTAAATGGCATATTTCAAAACTTTGCCAAGTGTAAAGTACTACTTCGTCTTTAGTAAATTCAACTTCGCATTCTAATCCCTTTGGATTTGCCGCGGCAGGAACATCGGTTGCATACACAATAATACTATCGTCATTTTTTAAATATGCGCGGGCCGCATCTTGACAATCTCTACTTTGATAAAATTTTGATTCAACTCCGAGATTCTTTTGTACAGCAAGAGTAAATCCCATCATTACACTAGTCTTAGGACTCTGATTAATTATGATTGGTTTTGCGTATAATGATGTCGCTAACATCATCAAAACCACAAATGTAATTTTTTTCATATTATTTCCTTAATCGATAAAAATATTTATACCTGTATTACAAGGTTATTTGCTTTATTTGGCTATTCAAATCTGTCAAAATCGTCCCAGTCATCCTCTAACAAACTGCTAACAGACTGTTCATTATGTATACTGACGATTGCTCTAGCGAATAGTGGAGCCACTGTAACTTGACGTAACGTGGATATTTCTACTGATCTGTTTGGCTTAATAGAATCAGTTGTAACCATCTCAGTCAAGTCACTGTTATTAATATTATCGCTTGCCTTAGGAGATAACACACCGTGAGCAATATATGATCTAACTGTTGTAGCACCACATCCTATTAACGCAGTAGCGGCGTTACATAATGTTCCTGCACTATCTACAATGTCGTCTACAATAATACACTGTTTGCCGTCTACATCACCGACCACGTTCATAACTTCACTAGCACCTGGTTCGGGGCGTCGTTTGTCAATAATAGCAATATCTGTGTTAAACTTTTTTGCGTAACTTCTTGCTCGTTCAGTACCACCAGCATCAGGACTAACAAATATTAAATTTTCTGCTGGTAATCTTTTTCGAATATCCGACACTAGAATAGGTCGGGCGTATAAGGTATCGACTGGAATGTCGAAAAATCCTTGTATTTGGCCTGCGTGTAAATCTAGTGTCAGCACTCTATCTACACCGGATGTTGTTAGTAGGTTTGCCATTAGTTTAGCACTAATTGGTGCTCTACTGGTCATCTTTCTGTCTTGTCTAGCATAGCCATAATATGGCAATACTGCGGTAATTCTCCTAGCACTGGCTCTACGTAACGCATCTACCATCACAACCAGTTCCATAAAATTTTCATTTACTGGACTACTAGTACTTTGGATTACAAATACATCTTCGCCTCTCACGTTTTCAAATATTTCTGCTCTCACTTCTCCATCAGCAAATCGTCCAATATTAGCCTTAACAAGCGTTGTGCCGGCATATTGCGAGATACGTTTTGCTAATTCAAGATTTGAGTTTCCTGAAATTAGTTTCATTAGTTTCCTCTATTATTAATCGATAATTTGCCAAATACCTTCCCAACCATAAGATGTTCTTAACTGGTGACCGCTTGGATTCCACGGCACTGGTTTAAAGAAAATCTCTGGATGTATCGGCGTGGCATAATTGAATTTACCCGCATAATACTCTCCATTAATCTTACAAAGAAAGTGTTTATCGAATAATTGTTTTTCTTGATCATCCCTTGTACAGCCTAATATCCAACCTAAATTATATTGTAGCAGTTCCATCTACATATTCATCCATTATGTTAGTAGTATTTACTAACTCAACGAATAATTCGCCTTCTCTACTAAATGCTTCTTTTTCCCATGGTAGGTTTTTATATGTTAGTTTTTCCCCTTTTACTTTTAGTAGTTTTTCGTTATTCCACATTGTGGAGCCGTCGTTAAAATGTCTCAATCTACATTGTGCAAATTGAGATAAATGAACCATTTCGTGTGCTAAGGTCATAAGCATCTTTGGTGTGCTTTGTGTCGTACAGAGATCAATTTGAAATTCTCGCGGACGAGTCAGATCATAATCCACTATACCACACCACCCTAGTATGTTATCTGTGCCGAATGTGTTATCCATACTCTTATGTAGTGTGATATCTAGATCAATATTTTTGCATAAGTCTTTACGCATAAGTGATCGTCCATAATATTCGGCTGAGTTTTCTAAAAGTTTAACTAATCTTTTATTTTGAGTCCTGTAGCCGTCGATGTTAATAACCATGTCACCTGCCTCCATTATTCTCAACCTCCAAATGTTGCAGGAATTTAGACAGATCTTCGATGTCCTTCTCAGAGAAAAACGCCGCTGTCGCTTCTGTAACTGCTCTGGAGCCGAATACGATGACCAAATCGGCCATCGTATCGTACTTATCCCAGAGTTTATTACTCGTCATCTTCTTCGTCATCTTCATCTGGAACGTTCTGCATTTCTATATGGCCGTTATAATAACGTTTTGCTTGCTCGTTATCGTTGGCAGTTAGAAAATCTAGTGCATCTTCCCACGTTCCAAAGTGTAGTTCTTCTAGCGATCCAGAGAGTTTTACTACAGATCCGCTTTCTGCTTGCTCGCCAGTCCATGTAGCAATATCCGTAAAGTTCCAACGAAAACTGCCTACTGGGTAACCAATTTTTTCGCCAACCCACGTGACACGTTCAGAAATTTGTTTAAGAGTCAATCCAGGTGCATTTTCCAATACTTGTTTAGGACTCCAAAATCTAGGATCATTAAGATTTACTGTGCTCATTACATATCTCCGTCGTTAAATGTTGCTTTATGTTTAATGTTACGATTGTAACGGGTTTTTTTGTTACGCTGGACCTTGTGTCCGTACGGCGTATCGTTGTCAAACAACTGTTTATGAAAACGTGTTTTACGGCTATAGTTTACTTTATTTTTCATAATATCATTATAGCAAATTTTGTATGATTTGTCACTTATAAAATTGCTGTAAGTAATTGATATATTAGGAAGTAAATCTAAGGTCGTCAATAACAAGGCCATCCAGCCACTCATTGTACTCTGTTTGGGCTTCGTCGTCCACGTAGTGGCATTCATCACACTTGGCAAATGGCGATTCAAACCATCCTCCGCTAGCGGCCGGGTCATGGTTTATAGATTTTAAATCCAAACAAGATTCACAAATATAGTAATCTTTGAACTTAGTTCCAGATTCTGTTTGGCTAGTTTGTTGAAAGAGTCGTTTTTTCATTACTAATCTCCTTAGTCTAACATGTCATTATATGTTTCAAAATCAAGCATATATGCTCTGGCTTCTTTTTCAGTTTCAAAAAAGTTGCCACCCAAACACTCTCCATCTTCAAATCGTTCCACCCAGTAACATCCGACAGTGTTTTGATTATGGAAAACCTCATTGGCTAAAATCGTTAATTTTGCTCGACGTTTAGGCATTTTTGTGGCTCTCTGTATGTCTACATCGTTTTCTATATACATACCCAGGGCAATTGCAAACTATGCTACTGCCAACTTTCTCCACCGAATATAACACGCCTGGTGCTGATTTTGACTCATAGCGACCCAGCATTTCGCGAACTATTGGCTTATTAAGAGTTTTCGCATGTTCCTTAACTCTTGCATTAGCCCACTTTTGAAGTTCAGTTAATTCAGTCATTTTCGGTTTCTATTATGCGTAATAGTTCGTCTTTGGAATATATTGACAGCCAAAGTCCTCCGGCGGCAAGTAATGTAACTACGGTCCATAATACCAATTCCATTCTTATACTCCTTTTCTGAAAAATCTGTATTCAGGGTTGCGTGAATAGCCGAGTAGGTCATAAATCAAAAAATCGGCCCGTGGGTCAACTCCACCAATATGCCAATCGTATTTACCACGTTGGGAGATAGTATGGTCTACCTCTTTCCAATCGTAGAGGTTACAATACACGGTGTCCTCTACATTACCTTTTTTGTCGTAAATGGTAAATTCGATGTCCCAACTATTGTGAGTCTTATCAGTTTCACTGCCATTAGGTTCACCGAACAACTCAACCAAATGGTCATAACTAGCACGGATGTATCCGAGCATGTGTGATCCGTTGACAAAATCATCGGTAGGTTCAAATGATGCGACGGTATCGCACTGAGGGTTTATCCATCGTTGTGTTTGTGACATTATATTGTTCCTTTGTTTCCTTTATTTCCTATACTATTAGTATACAGTGATCTGTCAGAAATGTCACGAAATAAGTGCGTCTAAGTGCTTGATTTATAAGAAGTTTTAAAAATTAAAGAAATATAGGGGGATTTTTACTATAAAGTGAGCCTTCTTGAATTTGGCGTCTAATTGTAGCAGGGGTTTTACTTGATAGTAAAGGAACATCCATATCCAAAGCATTGTCAGTAGGTTTTACTTTCTTTGGTTTTTGTTTACTGTGTGCTACGTGTGGATTAGCAACGGTGGCAATGTTACCACTAGTAGTGGCTCCCGCTGTTGCGGCTTCAAAGATTTCAAACTCTTTAAGTCTCATACTGTTATTTATACCTTAGTGTCTTTTATACAACCACTGTGAAATAGGAATATAAGGATAATCGTCCCAAATAGAGTCTTTCAAGTCATCTTCTTTTTTAGATTCTTCTTTCTCTTCTTGTGCTGGAACATGCCCAGCGTTACTTATAAACTCCCACTCTTCTTCCGTATACGGCCACATCTTTTCTTTTTCCTCTGTGTGTGTTTCTGATACCATGTTGCGAGTGAATCCGCATTTATTACAAACGTAGGTAGAGTCGTCGACTATATAACCAGAGGATGCTTCACATCGAGAACATTGTACAAGTGTTGGCTGTTTTTTGTGTTTAGCCATTGTTTAGAACATGGTGATTAGGCAATTCTCCATCTTCACCGTGCCATTTTCCAACGTGCTCTGTTTTAAACTCATGTTCTCTGTCTAGGTATTTCCACTCGAGTTTAGTAGCATCCCACGCTTCGTTAATTTTCTCAAAAACTTGAATTGGTTTAAATGGTCCACATGTATATACGTCTAACTGTAATAATGCTGGACTTGGTTCATCCCAAATGTGCATTGCAATATGACTTGTTTCAATAATAGAAACTGCTGTAATACCAGCATTTCCTTCAACATGAACATACTCACAAAACGGACCGGCGAGCAACTTCATGTCAATTGTTTCGATTAAGTTTCTAACCCAATCTTTAGTTGCTTCGACGTCGTCAGCGCCAGGAGGGTTTTTTATTTCTGCTCTAATGAGTAGATGCTTGTGAATTGGTAACGCCATTATACTTTCCTATATTTTTGCTAATATTGCAATAAGCAATATGATAATTAAGAATAATTCTCCCGCTAAAATAGTATGGTACCATACCCATTTCGCGCGGTAAATTTTTTCTTTATTAAAAGTTTCTTTTAATTCAGCAACAAAGCCCTGCTCTTTAGTAGGGTCCTTTTTAGTGTTGCCTTTACCAAATAGTTGCTTCATATTTGATATTTATAAAGAATTACTAGAAGATATAGTTTTCTAAAATTCCTTCTCTTTCTACTTCATTCGTAACACAATGAACACCTGTGTCCCAAAATGTTGTTGCTCTCATATCAACTGAAACACACGTAATACCTCGTTTTTCTAACTTATCAAAGAGATCAACATTAGTGCCTGTAAATAATACAGTCTCTTCATTAATGCTTAAACTGTTTAACGAGAAGAACGTTTCCTCTGTGCATGTTTGTAAAAAATTATCAAACCACTGTGCCAGCACTGGATGAAACTTTTTATGCCTATGCTCATGTATAGAGGATTTTGGCGATTTTTCTACAATTATTTTTTCCCAATTCTTAAAGAAGGCGGGTAACTCAGTCTGCAGACTAGTAATTAAAAGACCTGGTCGAACAAGGAATAGTTGCGAATCTAAATGGCCTTCTGCCTCAATAAAGTGAATTCTTGCTAAAGGATTTACGGACTTAATCCAAGTAATATAGTCATCGTTGCCTAACTTGTTTCCTTCACGACCAAAATATCTAGAAACAATAATATCGTTACCACATTTTAAAGAAAGCGTGGGATGATATAATGGTCTATGTAGTTCTTCTGTATTAAATGCGTCCCAGTTTCCTCCATAAAAAATGTTGTCTGTAGTTAACTTATAGATTCTATCAAAGTTGATTTGTTGTAAGATTTGATCACACGAATTTAAAAGTTCTAGTTCGTGTTCTCCTGAAACATTACCTTTGAAAAGACTATTGCCATATATTGTATGCGTGTCTCTAATAGCCAATGGCGGGGTATTAATAGTACAACCATTATGTATTGCAAAATCACAACTACTTCTCCAAGTCTTAACACCAAATTCTTGCAACAACTTATCTAAGTTATCTAACTCTTGCCTTGATTTATCAATTATGTTGATAAAATAGTTTTTATATCTACCTCTCAAATCTGTATAAGGAATAATATCATCAGATTTAGGCAACGTCCCAATGATACATGATTTTAAAGGATTAAACTCGGCCCAGATGCTCATAAGAATATAGAAAATATCCAGTAAAAGAACAAAAACCACAGTACATAGTTAAATATTTTATCAAAGAACGAACGTTGAGGCGGCTTAAACATATTTTGTCTATTCTCGTATGTCATAGTCGCTTCTAACACTTTTGCAAAATGTTTTTGTTTAAGTCTGCCGTGCAACAAGATTTTTAATATCGCCTCATCTAATTCTATTCTAACTGGCGTAGGAAGTTTTGCAGTGTTACTAGGCATAAGAGAAAAGTTACGTGACCATTTTTTCCATGGATCTCCAACCACCCCTACTTGTTGATGAGCATATACATATGTCTGCTCATGAGTATATCCCTGTACTCTACTAATTACTTCAATTAATTGGCAATCTGTTAGACCATTAACTAATTTCTCGTATGTTCCGTCTATTGTTTCCATTAATGGAAGGTTCCTTTAAGTTTTTCAATTTTTTCATTAAACAACTTTTTATCATCCGAAGAAAGATTTTCTACGATTTTTACTTCATCCATAAACTGTTTAATAATTTTTGTTTTAGGATCTTTCGGATCTAAGTCTAATTCCAAATCACCAAAATCCAAATCTTCTTTAGGCACTCTAGGAATTATTAATAAAAATAAGGTATATAATTTTATGTAAGTCCTAGCGTACAAGCGAGATTGCTTCCTTGCCGCTTCATCTTCTGTGTCCTCGTCAGTAATCGTTAAATCTGCATTATCTTCATCTGGATTTTCGTATAACCAGTCTTCAAAAATTTCCGCTACGTCAGCAAATAGATCTAATTCGCCCATTGTTATTTTTATTTTATCTGGACCAATCATTTTGATTCCCAAGGTTCGATAATATCATGATCTAAAGACTTTCCGTCCGTGCTCATGTCTTGATTATCGATATATTCGCCATCGTAGTATATACCAGTGACGAGAATATCTTCGTTAATTTCACACATATCAAAGACGACTTTTGATGGATCAAATTTGCCTTCAATATCGATGGTGCCTTCATAGAATGTACCTTTTTCAGTATGTACACTAGTAAGCGTATATTCTTTAGACTTTGGCATGATTTCTTCTTCTTGTACCATGTTTCCTTCTTCATTATGGTCTTCTATAAATTCGAGGAGATTTCCATAATAGATGTTGTCTAATTCGTTAGCCTCCCAACCAATACCATCCATTTCAACAATCTCAAGTTGGGCATGATCTCGAGACACACCATACTCGTGGCCGCGATCATCATGCTCATACCAATTGCTCAATGTTGCGTATTTTGGAATTTTAATTCCAGAGTTTTCTTCAGCAAACCATTCAGGACTTCCTACATACTCGTAAAAATAGTCACTCATTTCTTCTGATTGCCAAAACTCGGCACACTTTTTGGTAATTTTACCAAGTACTACTTCACCGCCGTAGCCGGTTAAAATAAACTTAATGTTTGCCATAATGTTAAAATCCTCGATAGTTAAAGTTATAAGTGTTACTGATTATAACATTATTTTGATTTTAAGTCAATATGTGTTAATGTTTGATTTTATTGGGTTTTTGATAGATTACTAAGTTTTCGCTTAGTTTGAGGGTTAGATAACTCGTCATTAGCATCTTGATATGCTTGAAGTTTGTGAATAAAAGAAGATGATGGGCTTAAAAGATCCATGACAAAGTTCATATTTCCTTGCTCCAGTTCGCTCTTCATATTTTCTAGATCACGAGCGATCATCTTTTTAAAGCCAGACATTGTTATAGTGCCATAACCACTTATGGCTATGGTTGGATTAGAAGGATCAAAACTATCCGCGCTATAGTCAATATAACCTTTGTCTTCATTTAAATCTGTTATTTTCATACTATTATTTAGCAGAAGTTTGATCTTTAACAAGGCCTAGAATTAGTCTATATTGTTCCCAAGCATCTTGTAATGCTGGGTGTTCTTTGCGTAATTTTTCTTCTTCGTAATGCTGTTGGCCTATGTCTAGTAAGTCATCGTATGACAGCCATCTGCCATGTTCTTGTGTTGCTGGTGAGTCTGCGGTGTCATCATTGGTAGGAACCAATATTTCCTTAGTAGTACCCATGGGCACTCTTCGAGTGATAGTTTTCCCACTATCGGGAGTTTCATAGATATATTTTTTTTGAGTTTCTGATCGACGAAAGAGTGCCACATGGAGCCCTACCAATTAAAATGAAATATTTACATTTGCGCCAGCAACTGTAGTACCATCTTCCCAGTCGCTATCGAAAGGCATTTCAGCATATGGTCTGATGGATAATGACTCTGTCATATTAATAGTCCAACCTAAGCCTACATCTGTGCCTATGAAAGAATCATCTGCTTCCCAGTCCCACCACATTCTTGTGTATGCGTCAAATCCGCGCCATGTGATACCAGCATATAAATCTGTATCAAATTCTGTTTCATCAATATTCCAGTTCATACGTGGACGTAATGTAAACATTCCCAAGTCTGCTGTAATATCAGCACCAACTACATAATCTTTACTGTCGGCATATTCTGCCCAGCCAGAAACTGAAATACCTGAGGTACTACCTTCACTTCTTGGTTGTGCAAAAGATACGCTAATACCAATGTCTGTGTCGCTATCAGTATAAAGTGCAACTGGTCCGCCACCAATACGGAATTCGTCTTTGTCTGCGTAGTTAGCACCTCTCTCGTCATAACTTACAAACCAATCCACAGTTTCAATACTAACACTTGAAGCTGTGTCAGCCGCATTTGCTGTGCCAAATGCTAATAGGGTTGCCACTACGGCATACATCATATTTTTCATTGAGATCTCCTTATTTTGAAAAATATTTTTAGGTTAAACCTAAAAATTTGGTCTGTAGAAGTATTTTTTTACTTCCACATTAGTAATGGATTCCACTAAAGACCTAGCATAAAAAGATTTATATTCATCTAATAAATCGGTTGCTTCTTTTTCCGTCTTTAAATTCCAAATTTCTTCACACATTGGAGAATGTGATGCTCCCCACGTAAATGTAAGTAACCATCTTTCTTCTCCTTTGTGTTCTGCCAATTGATTCCTTAGTTCAGTAACTAAGTCCTCAAGATCCTGTAATTCCTTGCTGTGTGAATTATCTATATAACTCTCATCAACAATGGTAGATCCGGCTGGCAGAGAGTTCATATAACTCTTTTTGCCTACTTGTATATATGCCGGCGGCCCACACTCTATCTTAGAAACTGAATTAACAAATCCAACAGATTTGTGACCATCTAGCACTTCCCAAATATTAGGATCTTTTAATTTGTAACCCCGTCTGTGGCAAGTTAAGTAGGTTGACATTCATTATCCGCGTTTAGTAACCATTTCGGTAATGTTAGCAGGACACGGTGCGTAATGACTAAACTCCATACTAAACTGTCCGCGCCCACTTGTCATGCCGCGTAAGTCGCCAATGTATCCAAACATTTCACCAATTGGTGCTTCTGCCCAAATGCGTACCATTTGCCCATTAACTTCTTGATTACTAATCATACCCCGACGTCTGTTAATATCGCCAATAACATCACCAACTTTGTCTTCTGGAGCAATAACATCTAGTTTCATAATAGGTTCTAGTAACTGTGGACCTGCTTTAGGCATTGTTTGTCTAAAGCCACCGCGGGCCGCTAGTTCGAACGCAATAGCACTAGAGTCAACTGCGTGTGAGGAACCATCTGTTAGTGTTACTTTAAAGTCTAGCAACGGATAACCGGCGATTATACCAGATTCTGCTGAGGTTTTAAATCCTTTTTCAACGGCTGGCCAAAACTCTCTTGGCACATTACCACCGACAACTTTTGATTCAAACTCAAATCCGCCACCTGTTGGCAATGGTTCTATAGTGTATTCAATGTCACCAAACTGTCCGGAACCGCCTGACTGTTTCTTGTGTACGAATTTGTCTTCTACTGTTTGCGTAATAGTTTCTCTGTATGCTACTTGTGGTTTACCAATACTCACTTCAATGCCGTGCGTTCTTTTGAGAATGTCGCACTTAATGTCTAAGTGTAGTTCGCCCATACCCTTAAGAATAGTTTGTCCACTTTCTTGATCTGTTTCAACATGGAAGGACGGGTCTTCTGCTACCATCTTACCAATAGCAACACCAAGTTTATCCATATCTCCTTGTGTCTTTGGTTCAATAGCAATACTAATAACCGGAGCAGGGAAGATCATAGGCTCTAGTACAGCAATATTCTTTGGATCGCAAAGTGTATGTCCTGTTTGTACAGTTTTCATACCAAGCAATGCGATAATATCACCCGCCGTTGCGGTATCAAGTTCTTCTCTACTATCGGCATGCATTTCTACAATACGCCCAACACGTTCAGACTTTCCTGTGCTACTGTTATAAATTGTATCGCCTTTAGAAAGTTTACCAGAGTAAATTCGTGTAAATGTCAACGCACCATATTTGTCATCTGAAATTTTAAATGCTAATGCTCTCAGTGGCTTGCCAGCATCAACAATTGCTCGTTCTCCAGTTTCATTACCTTCTAAATCTACTTCTGGTTGAGCCTCAACTTCAGTGGGGTTAGGCAAATAGTCAACAACTGCGTTCAATACGTTTTGTACACCTTTGTTTTTAAATGAACTTCCACAGAACGTAGGGAAGAAATCACAAGCAATAGTGCCTTTACGAATACACTTTTTAAGATCTTCTTCGCTAATACTATCCGGATCTTCCATCCATTGCATCATAACCTCATCGTCTTGTTCAACTACTTGTTCTACCATCAAATCGTAGTATTCTTTCGCAGTATCTGCCAAGTCAGCAGGAATATCACCAATAGTATACGAGGTTGGATCTGATGAGTCAGACCATACCCAAGATTTTTGTGTTAAGATATCTACCAGTCCCACAAAATCATCTTCAGCACCGATAGGGATCGCCATAACAACCGGCGTTGCGTTTAACCTGTCTTTAATCTGCTCAACAACACGAAAGAAGTCTGCACCAACTCTATCCATTTTGTTAACGTATATAACTCGAGCAACTTCACTATCGTTAGCATATCGCCAGTTTGTTTCGGACTGTGGTTCTACACCTCCGGATGCACAAAACACTCCAACGCCTCCATCCAACACTTTTAGTGAACGGTATACTTCAATAGTAAAGTCTACGTGTCCAGGTGTATCAATAATGTTAAAGCGATGGTCGTCCCAAAAACATGTTGTTGCGGCTGACTGAATAGTAATACCGCGTTCTTGCTCTTGTTCCATAAAGTCTGTGGTAGCGGCGCCATCATGCACCTCGCCTATTTTATGGATTTTGCCTGTTAGTTTTAGAATCCGCTCTGTAGTTGTAGTTTTGCCTGCATCAACGTGAGCAAAGATTCCTATATTTCTGTATTTTTGTAATTCTGACATTTATAATGCTCCGGAAGTTTTTTATTTATTAGCATCATAAATTATATACTACAAATATGGTTTTGTCAAGTGGATCGATATTGCTTGTATCTTACAAATTCTTGTTGCTTAACACCCTCTGTAAATACTTCTTGTTGGCTAAATGCATCTAGTTCTACGGAGTATCCCCAAATATAAGCAATGTAATTCAATACATCTACAGTTGAATCATTAGTTAACTCTCTACCGCTCTTCCCTCTATACATATGCAATAACAAGGTTCTTTTGTCATCATGATCGAAATCTCTTACTTGAATATCTGGTATGCGATAGTTATAGTCATATTGTCTTGCTAATTCCTTGCGTATACTTCTATAACCTGGATCGTTGTGAATTGCTTTTACCTCGTAATGAGGATCAATTCTTCTATCTCCAAGTTGGAATAATCTAAAGTCGCGTATAACTTTTGGAGATAAAAACTGTAGTATAAAACTCTCGTCTCTATAGTTCTCAACAGTATCAAGTATTATCTCTTTCCAGTTACCGCCAGCAACATCCGGAAACCATTCCTTATCTTCTTTAGTTGGTTCTTCGCACATACGTTTAATGTCTTGAAATATTGCAAATCCCAATGCATACGGATTAATACCACCATAATATTGTTTATCAAATGTAGGTTGATTAAGTACGTTTGTATGTAAACGTAAAAACTCTAGCATGCTCGCCTCACAAATTAAACCTTTTTCGTGTAACCGATTCATTGTGTAATAATGTACAAAGCATGCATAACCTTCGTTCATTACTTTTGTTTGTCCTTGTGGGTAAAAATACTGTGCTATCTTACGCACAATGCGACATAGTTCGCGTTGCCAGTCTGTTAAATTAGGAGCATTTTTCTCAAGGAAGTATATAATGTTTTCCTCTGGCTTTTCTAAATGGACATACTCTTTGTCTTGTCTCTTTTTATCTTCTTTTTTACGTTTAATAACTGTAGTGTCCCACAATTCATTAACATGCTTACGCAAGTATTCTGCTCTCTCACCTGCTTTCTCTGCTTCAGCATATGAGTTAAGTTTTACTGGGCGTTTATACTTGTTAATGCCGTAATTGCGAATAGAATGTAATGCATCTAAAAACATTTCTACTTCGTCTAGTCCATACTTTTCTTCGCACTTCTTAACAAAGTTTTTAGCAAACACAAGGTAGTCAATAATTGCTTCTGCGTTTGTCCATGTCTTAAACAAATAATTATTTTTAAAGAAGTGGTTGTGACCAAACGCGGCATGAGCAATAACCAATGCTTGCGTAGTCATTGTGTTCTCTTCCATAAGGTAGTTAACGCATGGATTACTGTTAATAACAAGTTCATATGCTAAACTTGTTCTACCTTTTCTATATTGGTTCTCGTAATGTGCCCATGCTTTACCATTGCTCCAATGGTTGTAGGACAATGGCATACCGATACTTGCGTAAGCATCTAACATTTGCTCAAACGTTACTACTTCAAGTTGGTTCATGTAAGTATCGCAACCAAGTTCATTAACTGCAATATCTTCACATGCATCATATATGTCACTTACAAGGTCAAAACTCCAGTCTCCTTGTTGTGTATATAATAGTTTACTCATTGTTATTATCCTTAGGTAAAAAGAAGTTTCTAAACACAGGATATATGTCTTTACTTTCGTATACTCTACCTAGTTGCATGTTAGGAAATTCTTGTGATAGTTCATAATACTTCTTTTCCATACCAATGCCCGGCGAATATCTAACGTCAGCATGTACTTGCCCAGCATGTGGAACAATGCAAAGGAATGTAAAATACTGCGCGACTGGTAGTAATTGGTTCTTCATAACATTTTCAACAAGCGGATTATCTGATGTAAAGTTATCACCGTCACTTGCTTGACTAATATAAATGTTCCAATGTGTTAAGTCGTATCGCTTTTTAATAATTTCGCTTGTTAATTCAAGTGCAGAACTTACTACTGTGCCACCACTTTCTTTACTATTAAAAAACTCTTCTTCTGTACATTCTTTAGCAACAGTGTGGTGTCGTATAAACACAATGTCTACTAAGTCATACTTCATATTTAAAAACATATGTAACAAAATAAAAAAGCGTTTTGCTAAATCTTTTTCGCGCTCTTGCATGGATACTGATACGTCCAATATACAAAACATTACTGCCGCATTTTTTGGCTTTGGCACTTTAGAGAAGTTATTAAACTTTAAATCAATTGGATCTATAAACGAGATAGCATTATATCTTGCTCGTATGCGTTTAATCTCTTCCTCAATCTCCTGCAGTCTTGCGTACTCCGGAGTTCTTGCGTCTTTGCCAGGAGGTAGTGTACTAAAAAACTCAAGTATTTTATCACGTTCTTCTATAAGTTCTTTTAACTTTCTACCTTTAGGTTTTTTTAAAGCCAAGCGTCTGCCAATACTGCGTATCATGCTTTGCTCTAAGTTTAAGTTATTTGGGGATCCTTCGTTAACGTATCCGGATCTCTCTACACTAAACTCTTCAATGCTTTTCTTTTGCTTCTCTAATAGGTTTGGTAATTCCAAATCTTCAAACAGTATGTCTAAAAACTCGTCTTTGTTTATAGAGAATATAAAATCGTCCTCGCCATAAGCATCATCCGAACCTTCACTGCCACCACCGCCTCCTTGGCCGCCTGCAGGTTTACGAATTTTATCGCCAGGATTATACTCTTTATTACCAGGCAGAATATAATCTTTCTCGCCTGATTTAGGATCATATTGGAACTGAGGTTCTTTAATGCTTTTAGCGGGAACTCTGACGCGACCACCAGATTTTAAATCTTTTACAGATCTACCTCTAATGGTCTCGTCTAAGTTTTCTTTAATAAACTTTTTTGACCTTTCAATGAAACGTTGCCTATTGGAAAGGTTCTTTCCCTTAGGATTAGAACGCCTGTCAATAATGTGTTTAGACATTTTTAGCCTTAACTTGACTTTTGAGTCCGCATATACCACTCCACAAGTCTGCGTACTTGGCGATCTGTGTAGCCTTTCTCCTCCATACGATTAACGAAGTCGTCGTGTTTCTGTTGATCTTCTTTATTTTGTTTATTACCAAAGGAAATAATAGGTAGTAATTCCTCAGTGGATGCGAACATTTTCTTTTCGATAATCTCGCGTAGTTTTTCGTAACTTGACCACTTAGGATTTTTGCCTTTGTTCTTTGCTTTAGTTCTCAATACAAAGTTAACCACTTCACTACGAAAATCTTTAGGATTAGCAATGCCTGCTGGCTTTTCTATTTTTTCCAACTCATCGTTTAATACATCGCGACTAAACAAGTTTCCGGTATCAGGGTCTTTAAAGTCAATCTCTTGAATCCAGTGATCAGCATATTCAATATAACGATCGAACAAGTTTTGTCCATAGTCGCTATAACTTTCCAAGTATGCTTTCTGTATTTCATTACCAATAAACTCTGCGTACTTTGGTGCTAACCATTCTTTAATAAAGTTTGTAAGTGATTTTTCCTTTTCCTCACCAAACTGTTCGCGTTTAATTGCTTGCTCTAGTACGAACATTAAGTGTACTGGATCTGCCGCAATTTCGTTTGTGTCAAAGTTAAACACTTGTGATAGTATCTTAAACGCAAAACGTGTTGATGATCCGGACATGCCTTCATCTACACCTGCTACGTCTTTATACTCTTGTAATGACTTTGCTTGCGGGTCTGTGTCCTTTAGATTCTTACCATTGTACACTTGCATCTTGGAGTATAGGTTGCTGTTCTCATGCTCACGCAATCTGCTTAAAATACTATACTGTGCTAACATCTCAAGTGTTTGTGGCGCACATGGATGGGCTACTAATCCACTTGACTCTAACATCTTATCGTAAATGTTAATCTCTTCATCAATACGCAAGCAATATGGAACCTTAACAACGTACACACGATCTAGGAACGCTTCGTTGTTTTTGTTGTTTTTAAATGTTTGCCATTCTGATTCGTTGCTGTGTGCCAATATGGTTCCGTTAAACGGAATAGCACTAATACCTTCTGTACCCATATAGTTGCCTTCTTGTGTGGCAGTTAACAATGGGTGTAATACTTTAATAGGTGCTTTAAACATTTCAACAAACTCCATTAGGCCTTGGTTGCCTTTACACAACGCACCACTAAATGCGTATGAGTCTGGATCATGTTGTGAGAAATATTCAAGTTGGCGAATGTCAGTCTTACCGACTAGCGCACTGATGTCTTGGTTGTTCTCATCACCTGGTTCTGTTTTTACAACAGCAATTTGTTTTAGTTTACTTGGTTGTAGTTTAACTACAGTAAACTTTGTAATATCGCCGTCGAATTCATCTAAACGTTTGACTGCCCATGGGCTCAATAATCCTGTTAGATATCGTTTAGAGATTTTATATTCTTTTTCAATTTGCTCTCCATATTTCTCTGGAGAGAATAGAGACAACGGACTTTCAAAAACAGGGCTAGTAACGTCTCCTGCTTTCAATACGTAAATTGGATGTGTCTCCATAAGTTCTTTTAATCTTTCTGCAATGCTTGATTTACCGCCGCCTACTGGGCCTAGTAAATATAATACTTGCTTGCGCTCTTCTAAACCTTGTGCGGCGTGTTTAAAAAAGCCAACAATTCTTTCTACAGTGTCTTCTAGTCCGTAAAAGTCTTTAAATGCTGGATACACTCTGAGTGTTCTGTTTAAGAAGATTCGAGACAGTCTTGGATCTTCCGAAGTATCTATATGTTCCGGGTCACCAATGGCCGCCAACATTCTTTCTGCTGACGTAGCATATGCTAATGGATCCTTCTTGCATAAATTTAAATATTCTTCAAGGGAATACTCTTGCTCTTTATGTTGCTGATAGTTAGCAGAGAAGTCCTTTAGTAGTTTACTTGCCATAAGGTAATTGCTCCTATTTTCTATGGGTGTTACATATATTTAGCAAAAAATAAGACTATAATAGTTACATACTAAATAATTACACGGAGAATTAATGATTACATTTATAATTGATACTTACCCATCTGCGCCTAATAATATTTCCAACGGTTGTGATATTGATAGCCAAAGAGAGTTTTTTCATAACATTGCGGGAAATTGTATTACATCTAAGGCAATTGGTTATAAAACTATAGAGCATAGTATTAATAGCACTGAAGAAATGCAAATAAAGTCTATAGATGATGTCGATTTTAATAACAAAGATACTTATGTTTATCCGGTATTTACAACAGAATTATTAAATTTATTTGGCTTTACTCATGACTTAATTTATGAGCACAATGAGGAAAGCGGGCATACAGAGCCCAAAAAACTAACCATTGACCCTGTTTTTAAGTTTCTTCCTCAACAAGTTATAGAAAAAGCAATTAAGAAAGAGTTGTATATTGCCGTAATGTCTATATGCGAAGGAAAGGCGTATACGGAAGGTTGGGAAAGTGTTAGCAAAGCTTGCAACACGTATAATATACCTGAGTCTCAAGTAATTCTTGTGCTTGGCGGCAACCATAGTAATTACGCTCATAAAACAGAAAACTTTAAGAATAAAAGTTATATACATTTAAACTATTATGCATTAGAACTAAGTTGTAAAATAAGAACAGGCTACACAAAAGTATTAGATAATTTAAATAGCGAAAAGAAAAAGCATTATATATGCCTTAATTCACAAATTAAGCCACATAGATACCATATGGTATCTAATCTGTTGCATAATGGTATATTAGAGAATGGCTATGTATCTTGTCAAAATTACCAAAGTCACGTAAACAATTTTTCACAAATTAAAGATGTATATGCTATGAAAGAAACATTAAGAAAGGACGGCGCAAATGTGTTGGAATTTATAAAATTTTATAACACACTTCCTTACGTTGTAGATAGTATCAATGATGAAAACTATAACAACGCTTTACACGCTCCGTGGACTTACGATCCAAATTTAAACGAACTCAGTTTTAAAACCGCTATTGATGTTACTGCTAGTCAAATTGACACTTGTTACAAATCTGCAGTTATCGATGTAATTACCGAAACAGCAAACAGGGGACACCATGTTAATTTTATAACAGAAAAAACATTTAAAGCAATTATGTATAAGATGCCTTTTATAATATCAGGAGACACAGGCATCAATAAAGAACTATTGCGTCACGGGTTTAAACTATATGATATGTTGTTTGACTATTCGTTTGATGAATATGATTCATATGTTGACAGAAACAATGCTATAACGAAACAACTTAAAAGATATTGTGAGATGCCATTAGAACAGTTTACTGATAGAGTGAATCAAGATGATGTACAAGAAGTGGTTGAGCATAACTTTAAGATACTGGAAACAAACAACGTCTGGCTTAACTTTTGTAATGATCTAAAATTACTAATTACATAGATTTTATCTTGTTATCAACAAATTTATCCAACCCTTCATATGTGTCGTATAGCACATATCTCCATGCGTCAAACTCCAGTGGATAAGGGTAATCTTCAGGTTTAATAAAAATAAAAGTTATATTATAAAAATGTTTAAACAGTAACTCAAACTGTTTAATCCATTTTCCAGGATCTCTCGGACCTTGCTTTTCGTTTCTATAATGTTCTGTATTTAGATACATGTTATTAGCATACTTTTGATTTTTTCCCTTGCCATAAAAGTCGTAACCTAACATCATAATAACATCTGCTTCTTCTTTAATGGCAGTATAAACAGCATATAATCCACTGCTCCAGTTAATAGGTTGCTGGTGTAGATCCAATCCAAAGTAAGGAAGATCAGGCAACACTCTTATCTTATCTTTTGCTAAGTAATGTGCCCAATCCTTGCGTGTATAAAAGTTAGAGCGTAAGTGGGCGCCATTACTGACTGCTTCTCTTGCTCTAAACTTATTACAGCATATTAAATTGTCAACGTGATTGTCACGCCAAATTGCGCCGCAACCGTAAAGTGGTCCTATGTCGCGCAACTTTTGTAAATTATAACCTTTGCGTGATTCGCCGTTGCCAATACAATATGCTATCTTTTTCATAATCGTGCAAATATTTATATAATACTATTACAATATGCTATTTTATAAAAACGCAAAATTTAATTAAATAGTGGACATAAGGAATTTATCATGAGCGACATAACAACTGAGGGGCATAGAGCCGCCGACGAAGTAAACAGATCTGCAAAAACTATTGAAGAACTAGTATTAGGTTCTAGCATGGATGCGACTGAGTTTCTTCTACCGTGGATTGCTGTGTTATTAAGTGTTATCGCGGCTTTAATGATTAAAGACTGGACCGCGGCACTAGTAAGAGGTATACGTTTTAAATTTAGTCCTGCTTTTAATCCCGGCGATGTTGTGTTTATTGACGGTGATGAAGCGGTGATTGTGTCTATAGGTCTTATTCGAACTATATTTGAAAAGCAAGGACCTCGCGGGACTGTATGGCATTACGTTGCTAATGAGAGACTTACTTTCCTAAAACTTGAAAAAGTAATTAAGCCTACAAATTAAAATCGTCTATATAATCAAAATGATGAGCACGTTCTTTTTCTAACAATTTTTCTGAATATATTGTATCTAATATATTACCGACGCCTAAGCATTTAATATTGTCAATAGGTAAATCACCACATGCTAATTTAAAAGAATGAATTGCTTGTTTGTAGTTTAATGCAATTGTTAGGTAAACTGTGTCGCCAGATCTAACTTCGTATTGCTGTTCCATAAAAGTATTTACACCTGGGTAATTAACTACCCAGGTGTTTGTGATTACCAGTCAAAAGTATAACTTAAAAGAAACCGCTGTTGATCATCACTATCTTTTTCTACATTTTGCCAACTAAAATTTAAATTTTGTCGTTCAGTTAGTTGAAAAGTCTTTTTAACCGCAAACATTGACATTTCATCAGTGGCTTGAAAGTCAAAAGTAATGTCATAGTTAGTACCAATGTATGCAAATACACCAACTGCTACTAATGCGGCGGCAATATAGGCATAATTGTTGTTTTTATCTTTTGGCTCTGCAATTGGCTGTGGTTCCTGCCCACAAAGCGTGATACTGCGCCCATTACCTGTTCCTACCGCACCTGCCGCACATCCAGCATCTCCCATTGCACGAGCAGACGCTGATCTACTTTCTTTTGCGTACTCAGATAACACAACTGGTAAGCCAGTTCTAGCAATTGCATCTTTTACCATTGCTTGTATTTCGGCTGCACTTCTGTTCCAACCTGTTTGTAAGAATACATAATCTGCACCTTTATAATAGGCTAAGTTACCCCTGTGTCCGCCAACACCGCTAGTCATATGAACAGCAACAGGTTTATCTGTTTTTGTTTTTAAGTGTCTTACTAACTCATTGACCGTTGCGGCTGACCAATACTCATCACATTCTAAACATACAACATATGCTTCTATCTGATTGTCAAATCTTGCAACCATGTTGTTAAAGTGCGCTTTTTGTGCGTCTATTGGTTGTCCAGTAATACCCGGACTGTCGTCTGGGGTTAACCACATAACTGGTTTTAATCCTGAGTTAATTAGTGTTTGTATTTGTGCTTCCCAATCTGCTTGTGGTGAGATTTTGCTTAAATCAAATCCTCCGGCGTTATCGCCGCCATTGCGACTATAAATGTACATATGTGTGTCGCCATTGTTTTTAGCGCCAGCAATATATCCACCTTTGTTAGCGTTTGGGTGCAGGTAGTTAAGTGTCATCCAGCCATTATCTTTCATTAGAAAACTAGCGCGAGAACTGTGAAGAGAGTGGGCCGGGTCATAAGCAAGCGTATTTGCTGTGCTTAATAACATCAATATCGAAACAGCCAAAGCTGTAATATACTTTTTCATATAAAGTCCTCATAGATATACTATAATCATTGATTACTTCATAATTGATGTTTTGTTTAGTTACAGTAATTGTATATTGTATTTATACTATTCGGCCGTTGTTTGTTGTACAACTGTGCCGAATTCACCCCAAGCACCAGGTTCGCCAGAACTAACACAAACCCATCCAACAGGTTTGCCGTCCCCAGGCTCAATATTCCAAACAATTTCGCCGCGTGTATGATAGCCTGAATCAGGCATAATTTTGGAGGATGACATTGTAGTTTGTGCAAATCTAATGTCGCCGTGTACTTCTAATTTAACTGTTGGAGCAATTGTTCCAACACCAACATTACCATTTGTTGTTATAGTTAATTGTGATTGTCTTTCGGACGCTAGTGCATCTGTTCCCAAGTGTAAATTTGTTTTTCTTACTGTACCAATATAACTTTCGCCTTTTTTACCATCTACTATTAATTCTGCACCACCGCTTGTAACAAGATGCAAAGAAGCGACAGGCTCCAAAGTATTAATACCGACACGTTGGTCTAATGTATTAACATGCAATGTTCCATAGCCACCGGTTAAGTCACCCATGACCGTTAATTTTTCTAAATTGCCAACATTACGTAGATTACTATGGACTACGCTTGGGCCTAATTCACTACGTGACAATACTTTGTCTCTGCCCATGTGGATAATATTACCCTTGCCCATATGTAAGTTATCTTCAAATTCACTAGATGAGAAAACATAATGTAAATTTTGTACAGTAAGTTTGCTACTTACGGTCATATTCTTTACATTAATATTTGAAGCATCTATGTCTGTTGTGTAAATACTATCTACACTTAACCCACCGTCGTCGATGTGTAAAATTTGTTGTGTTGCTTCGTCTTTAATACCAGTACTACTAAAGTTAGTAATAGTGCCGCCGTCAATGTAATCACCAGTTAAATCATTACTTTCAAAGTGTAAGTATGTTGCTGTAATTAAGTCTGGGTGTATTAGTGTTTCTAAAGATGCAATGCTTCCCATAATAGTTACCTGGTAATTGAAATAATGTATTGACTCTCGTTACTATACATTGGTTTGTAAATAAGTTTTTTATGCACAACAAAGTTATTCCAACCTAAAGACGCCGTGTGGTAAGCAAGTTGTTTAAAAAACATTGCTTGGCGATTTGATGGACTAAATGCATGTAATTCGTTCGTTGTCTGATTAATAGCATATGTGTAATGGATCCACTTCTTTCTATCGTCTTGATTCCATTTTCTATTTGAGATGAAGATAAACTCTTCGTTATCATTTCTCATATAAAAAGGCTCAGAAAATACTTTGCTATTATACTTAATGTTCTTATAATCCATTAATGTTGTTAATAGTATACCATCTTCTTTTAACAAATCTAACGAATGTCCTAGAGCATTACGCTGTTCATCTTCGCTACCATAAAACGTATAATATTGATCCAATGCTAAGACACAATCATATGCTTCTATTTCGTCCATATGGAATTTCATAGCAAATGCATCTAAAGGCATATCGTATGCAGTAACGCTGACATTAAACTCAGCACATAACGCTGTCGCATATTCGTGTGCGTTTTGGTCACTGGAAACATAACTAACGTCTAATCCATTCGTCGCAAAATCCACCAATGATGGATGCCACTCAAGGCTTATGATACGGTGTGGGTTAATAGAATTTTCTTCAAATGCTTTTTCAATTGTTTCTGTTTTACGATTGATTACTTTTTGAATTTTTTCTTTGTTAATTAAAGTTTTTACTAAACTATAAAAATCTGCCATAATATTTGATCGCCCAAATTATTCTTATATGTATTTATTAAAAAAATGCAGAAAATGTGCTAAGAAGTTAATAGTCCGGAAGAAATAAACTCCAATCCAGCATATCTACCGACATATAGATCATCTGTAGGAGTTTTTTTAAATAGTTTAATTGGTACATTTGTACCTTTGATTGCTACTTCTAATATCTTATCGTTTACACGTAGAACATCGGCGACAGCTTTTTGTTCGTTGTTTGTACAGGTTAGTTCTACTGTTTGCATCAATCTTTGTATTCTTCGCCCATTAAGTAGTCGTGTGCTGTAGCAACATAATCCAATGCTTTTGTAATTTTGGATTGTACCCACTCAGGCATATTCTCATTATCATCTAACATTTGTGATAAGTGATCAGCGTGTAGCATAATTCTTGCTAGTTGATTCTTAGCCATGGCACCTTCGTAGTCTAGTTCAGGATCAGCATATGCATCCATATCATGTCCTTCTTCTACTTCTTTTTCGTCCTTCTTTTTAGGTTTGGCTAATCCCATTGCCTCTGCTTCTTGTGCGTCAAGTTGCTCTTGACGGGTTTCATAACCACCAAACAATCCACCTTCGTTATCGTCATCATCTTTGGACCAAAGACTAAAACCTTCTTCAACGCCAGCCAAATGCCTAATACGACCAAGTTCGTTATCGTCAACTTCAACACTTTCTGATGTTGCTAACATAGCACGTTTTACTGCTGGATGCTCGGATAAGCCAGGAGCAATACCTTCAATTGCTTCTATTGCGGCTGTTAAGTTGCCACCTTTGTAACGTGGATTATTTAAAATACCAAAAGCCATTTTAATTTGTTTTTCTGTAAACTCACTATCTTCTCTTTCATACTCGGATTTACGAAGTGTGCCGCCGTCTGTTTTTTCTTCTGATCTGCTCTTAAGTTTATATTCACTTGCTGGGCGATCATCAAAATCATCAACGCTTACCATCGCTTCCGCTAGTTCGTCATCTTCTTCTAGTGCTTCAAGTTCTTCTAGAGTAAGTTCTTCTTCAATTTCGTCCTCTGCGATAATGTCTGCAGATTTGGGTTTGTTAATAATGTCTAATGTTGTTAAAACGCTTTTCATATCCATGCTAAATTTCCACCATAAGTTAATAATGTAGTATTGTATTTATGTAAATAAGTATTAAATATAGGTATGACCGACATGGAACACAGTATTACACTAACAGAATCAGCAATATCACAGTTGCTAATTATAACAAAAAATCACAACGCAGACGATGTGAGATACTTCTTAGACGGTGGTGGTTGCTCCGGATTGCTCGGCAAATGGGCAGTAGGAACCGGAAAAGAGGATGGTGATTTTACTTTTGCCTTAGGTGAGAGTAAGGAACTACTAGTAGATAGTTTAACTGCGTCCTATATGAAGAATGCCACTATAGATTACACTGGCGATTTTATGCCAGCATTTAAAGTAACTATTCCAGACACTAATTCTTGTGGATGTGGCGAATCTTTCCAAATGCCTGATAATTAAAATTCAACTAGCGACGCACGTTGTTCGGGCTCATCCTTAGTAATTAAATTATAAATCTCTTCCCAGTTCTTTGCTAAGGGAATGTCACCTTTATAATGCCAATTATGCCCGTGTTCAAATATAATACTTTTGAGTCCTAGTTGCTGTCCGACTTCAGCGTTTTTTACCTTGTCTTCAACCCACCAGCATTGTGTATTTTTATATGGTGCTAACGCTTCATCTTTATCAGCACCAGTACCTAAGCAAATAACTTTTGCAAAAGTAGTATCACCATAAAGTTTTGCTAAGTTTCTCTCACGTAATTTACCTGCGTATGGATCTGTACTCAGTGATGTTATAGCATGGAAAACATAACCGTGTTTCTCATGTAGTTTCTTAACATAATAAACCGAATCGCGCAACGGTGGTAAAAAGCCAATCGATGCGCTCTCATTAAAACTTGCCGTAAGTCGTTTGCTTTGTTCTTTTGTAATGCTAAATCTTTTAGCAATGCTATATAACTGCTTGTGTTCTTGTATTGGAGTGTGCCCATGCTTTTCCATCCAAGTGTGGAAGGCAAACTCCCAATCTAACAAAACGCCGTCAACGTCCGTTAGTATTATTTTATTTTTTATCATGTCTTTGTATTGCTTAAATGTTTTTATATTGTACGTGGGTATTGTAGTCACTATTCACTAGAAGGCTTTGCTGTAGTTTTATACCAGCCTGTTCCTTTTAGTATAAAGTTAGACAGTGAGATAATTTTCTTTAATGTTTCTTGATCGCAATGCGGGCAAAATTTTAGCGGTTCGTCGCTCATTTTTTGCATTACTTCTACTTTATGCCCACATGCTTCGTTTTCGCAAACGTATTCGTATGTAGGCATTATTCTTCACCTTTTCCCTCTAATGCATACAGTTCAATGTCTTGAGTAAGTTGTCTCACATCATCTGCTGAGTAAGTATCCTCGCCTCTGTTGTAAGAATCAGTTACCATAATAACTTTTCGTGAAATTTCGATCCACTCCTCAACTCGATCGTTGTCTTTAGTTTCGAGTACGTCTAGTTCCATAGTAATAACAGGGGTATTTTCCCGCGCCATGTGTTCAACAAAAAATTCTGGATCATATAAAACACAATCTGTGTGTCCTTCTTTATCATTTAAATACCAAACTCTATGTGTATTGTTCATGGTTACCTCCAGTTGGTTGAAGTTCTTCTTTGTGTTCTTTTGGGCCGTAAACTATTACAAGACTGTCACATTTAGGACATGACAAATTTGTTTCAATTAGATAACCATACCATTCCATATGTTCATCGCAATCATTATCGCCACCCCAAATTAATTCTGTCTGACAGTGATAACAGTTCATTATGCCATTAACTCTGAATATTGATCAATTGATTGGAAGTCAAACTCATCTGGACGTAACGAATTACCGTACTCAATAACCATTAATTTACACGCCTTGCGTCTGCTTTGATTTTGTAATGAATGAAACTGCCCTGCTGGAATATAAAAATACTGATGTCCATCTAAAACACGTTCTTTAATATTTCCTAATGATTCTTCCCATGCATAATAAGCGGTACATTGTCCGCTCATAACAAACCAAAACTCACTTTTTTTCATATGACGGCCAAGTGCCATTTGGTGGTCTGGTTCTAAACTTACTTCTTTAACTCTACAGTTATCATCTTGATACACTACATTATAGTATCCATAATCAGTATAATTCATACCGAATTTATAGTTTCGAATAAGTTGACTGGATGAATTCTTTTTGTCATCTCCGCCAATACTAAATGCAAATTCAATATCTTTTACTGATTGTTCTGGAACATTATCTTTTCCACGGTCGCCACCGTTTGCAAATATGATAGTGTCATTTGGATAATGCTTTTTAACTTTTTCTAATGCATCAATGGCTGTGTTGTCTGAATCATTAAATGCTAATACGTCATCTACCATTCTCATATTTTTAAGAATAAGAGAACGCTCTTCAAACATCATAAACGATCTGCCTTTCTTACGGCTTAGCCATCTATCACTGTTTAACGCAACAACAAGAGTATCGCCAAGTTTCTTAGCTTCTTGAAGTAATGCTATGTGTCCTTTATGTACCGGATCAAAACCTCCCGATACTACTACGATTGTTGCCATATTATATTTATTTAGATTTTTTATTATTACTACAGTATATTATATTATATAATTTAACTCTTGTCAAGTTAAAGAGTGCTTTTCTAAATTACGCTCGAACTCGCTCAAACGCTTGTAAATAGAGCGTAATTCGGTAATTGTTGTCCAATTATGTAAGAACAACGCAAATCCGCCATGTACTTTTTGGAACGCATTTGAAACTTGAACTACTACTCCAAGCATTACTAAGCCAGTAAACAAACTTGGCCCGACAATAAGATATGGAACAATGACCATTGCTTGATCATACGTAATCATCCAAGTATCAAAATAACCGTAATGTAAGTAAAGCCGTTGATAGTTAAAACGTATTCCTGTAAACAGACTGGCAAGTGTTTCTGGTTGAGCGTAATTTACCTTATCGTCCTCACCAAATACTAAGTCTTTTCTAAACGCGGCTTCAACACGTTGATTATTATACTCTAACCCTGGTAATTTAATACCAACAAACCAAGAAATTATTAATCCTCCAACAGACACTGCTAATGCGACCCAAACTAACGAACCAGGAATGTCGCTAAAGAACGGAATTGATACTGACGAACTTAACGCCCATAATACTGGAATAAATGCAACGAGTGTCATTAACGCTCGCACAACTTGCAATCCCAAACTTTCTACGATTCTAGCAAACCGATTGCAATCTTCTTGAATACGTTGTGATGCACCTTCAATTTCTTCTTCAACATTGCGCCAACGCGGAATGTAGTCAAATGTCATTGCCTCCCGCCAACGAAGTCCGTATATTCGTGTAAACCATCCAGTGAGAACTGCTAAAATTACATATGGAAATGCTAATACAGCAAACGAGGGATCGCCATCGCTAAAATATTGTAAGCCTAGTAATTTTTCATAAAATAAAGAAATGCCTTCACTAGCATTATTTTTATATTCACCAGACTTTTGTAGTAAGTCATAAAAGCCACCATACCATGTGTTTATCGCTACAGTTAATTGCACTTGTAGCCACAACGATATAACTAGCAAGGATCCACCGCCATAAGCCCATGGCGCCCATTTTTTGCTTTTATAAAATGCTTTAATCATGATCAGGCCAGTCTCTATACAATGCATGTTGAATATCGTCCGCTACAAATTGGTTAAACGACTTATGCTTTTTGTCTATCTGGCCTTCGGCTTCATCCAACGTATACTTGTCATGTCGCGCTACTCGATGGAATGCGCTTTCTAATTGCGCCATATCTTTTGTTTCCATCATTATATGCCATTCGGGCAAGTCTTGTATACTTCGAAACCCTAGTTTACACCGTGTAATTCTAAATGATTCTATTTTTCCTTCTTCTTGTAATTGGGACAAAAATTCTTTAATATTATTAGCAAAATCTATGTCGCTAATGTCACCTTCAATATTGGCCCAGATATGATAGATATCCATTATAATACTTAGTCAGATTAAGTTTGCTATAAATATTTTTATGAAAGGAGAAATCGTAGACATAACCAGAATGCGTACAGCAAAAATACAAGAAGAAAAAGAAATTGAAGAACTTCGTAATAGAATTAAAGAACTAAACAACAACAAATTTTGGATTGAAAAGGAAATTCAAATAGCCGAGTTTCTCATTTTTTCACTAGAAAAAGAAATTTCGCCTCAGGCAGTTGTAACTGCATTAATCGAACATGAGTTGAGAGATCTTGACAAAGAATAATATAGCATTTGTACTAGGCAATGGCAATAGTAGACAATCGATATCTTTAGACAGTTTAAAAGAAAATGGAACAATCTATGGATGTAATGCATTATATAGAACATTCTCTCCACACTATCTTATTTCTGTAGATTCTAAAATGGTCCATGAGATAAACAATGCTGGTTACCAACAAAAGCATAGCGTATGGACAAACTATAAAGAAGAATATAAAAATTTAAACGGCTTTAACTATTTTAAAGAAGCAAAAGGCTGGAGTTCCGGACCTACTGCACTTTGGTTAGCAAGTCACCATATGTACGATACTATCTTTATGTTAGGTTTTGACTTTATTGGTCTAGACGGTAATATTAACAATTTGTATGCTGGCACACCCAACTACTTAGATACTGATGCTAGTGAAACATATTATGAAAATTGGATCAATCAAACTTCCACTGTCATTAAAGAAAATCCACAAACAAATTATGTAAGAGTTAAAGACAATAATTTTGTTTCTAAAAAATTATCATCATTTATTAATTATAAAGAGGAATTCATAAATACATTCAGGGAGAGAATGTTTGATGAACCAATCTAGTCGTATATTTCTTATTTACGGCTGTTCTATGTCTAACGAGTCTTGGTGGGCACAGGATGTCATCCGCAATTGGGGGTTCTATTCATCCAACATTATTTTTTACAGACGCACCGATGACATTGACAAGTTCAATGAAAGATTTGAAGAAATGCCAAAAACGTTTCCGATCATTTACACTGTAAACAATGGTAAGGAAGAGTTAATCGGAAACTATGATAATCTTTTAAAATACTTAGCGGCGGGACGACATAAAAAGTGAAGAGCGATCAAACGGCTCTTTTTCTAAACCATATTTGTCTAATATATAATAATATAATTCCAAATATTCCTCAAAGCGAACTATAATATAATCTCTTCCTTTTCCATCTGTAGCCTTACGATAGAAATCCTCAGGCCCTGATGATCCTTTTGATCTGTTAACAGAGGAACATGCTGGAACATGATTCTCACGATCATTGGCAAATTCCTCCCATCGAGATTTTGGTAATCCTAATACACACGCTTCTTTCAAACTTACAACATGATCAATGTCAATACTACAACATTTATCTGTATACCACCCGCGTGTTTCGTCGCTTGGATACGACTTAAATTTAAACTCGTGTCTTGTATTTGAACAATCAAGTTCGCTAGCCAAAGTAGTACCGTATGCTAATAATACTATTAGCGCCGTTACTAATATTATTCCTTTGGTAATAATTTTCATACTAATATTTAGTGGGGGCGACTTTGTTAAGAAGGTGTCGCCCCCGAAACCCCCTACGCGACTGCTAATTAGGCAGCCATTGCGTAATCGTAATAATCGTCATTTGCAATTATATAGTTTGCTGTTTTTTAACATGGAACTGCTCCCATGTGTCGTCCATTTATCCTCTTCACCCTGTCGAATGCCATGACACCCCCGTAAAAATTTGGTGGAGGTGGCGGGAGTCGAACCCGCGTCCAGAATGCGTACTTTCAACTTCATACGACAATATCATAAATCTTCATTAACCCTAAAGCCACCAACTGGCTTACTTTTATTTTCTCGCACCCAATTAAAATATTCATCAGATACAATTCCTATATACAAACTAGTTCTCACTTCATTGGACGACATCACAGCGTGTGGCAATGGTTCTTTTAAACTATTTCTTAACATATAACCTTTATTTTTTCCATATGTTATGGTTTTTCCAGAGCCACGGCTGATCAATTGTTCACCACTATAAATGTCATATTTGCCTGGCATATCAGTGTTAGTAATATGCCCGTCGTGCCAGCCAGGAAGTGAAGGCGATAGTGTGTTAGACACCTCGTTATATACACTAGTGTCAAACCAAACAGACCCATAGCATGCATTATCATCTAAATATACTTGTATAGCTTTATAAACCAGTTTATAAGGATCTATATGTAATGGTAAAGAAAATAATTTTTTTTGATAAGTTCCTGGATCTCGATTTTGGTCTTTCCACAATATTGCAATAGATATATAATCTTCTGATTCAATTATTCTATTTTTTTTAAAAAAATCTTGAATTTTATTTTTTATAGGAAAATCAAATATATCAAATTCTAATCGTCCCACTGGTGGCGATTGCTTCCAATCTATATCTGAAGTTAATATAACTAAAATTTCATTTAATATATCTTGCGGATAAAAATCTTCTAACTCATCTAACCCATTAAATACATTACGTGTTATACCCATGGTAATTGTAATCTATTTTAATTTCTTTTCTTCGTACCAAACGTGCTTTCTTACTACCGGATCATACTTCCTTAAACGAAGTTTTTCAGATCGCCTGTTTCTTGTTTTTGTGTAATAATGACCAGTGCCTGCTGTAGACACTAATTTTACTATTGTGATTGATTTGCTAGTTGGGTAAGACATTAATATTGATCCGTTTTATTGTTTGCGAATGCATGATTAGAAATAACGTGTTCTTTTGCTTCTTTATCACTGATCACTGGTAATTCTAAACTTGAATACTGTGTGCAACCGACGTTATACCAACGTGATGAAGTTTGCGTTGTGTCAAAGTGTGGAACTTGTGTACCATTATATATGTAAGTACATGACTCATTGAGTATTTGTTTTTCTTCTACCTCTGATTCTCTTAACTGCACACAAAAAGCATAAAAAGATTCTGCTTTTTCTACATCGCCTCCTGCAAGTTTAAGACACTCTAATTTGAGAGTTGAGTTGTCCATATTTAAATCCTATTTTGTCTCGTCTTCCCAAATTTTCCAAGCACCATATGCTACAGCGGCCCATGCGGCCCATTTAATTAGTGGGGCGAAAAGTAGAACTACGACACCAACACCAACTAGGAATGTGCCATCCCATGTTGAACGTTCTGACCATTTGGCTTTAAGCCATGCGATTGTTGCATCAAACATAATAAATCTCCTATTAATATATTATTAATATATTATTTATCTGCTTCTATTTTAACCTGCAATGGATAATTATTATTACGTGCTAAGACAGTAACCTCTATTCCGTGCTGTTCCGCAATTTCATAAGGTAGAATTGCCACAATAGCAGAGCCTTCTGAATCTACTTTATGCGTTAGTTCTTGTGATTCCTCTAATGTGTGTTTAAACGTAGTCATTAGAATATTGATAACAAAGTCCATTGGAGTAACGTCGTCATCTATAAAGATAACTTTGTACAATGGGGGTTCTTTTAAATCAAGTTGTTTTTCAACCTTAACTGCGACATCAGTCATTCGTAATCCTTTTTTGTTTTATCTGTTAATTGCCTTAAACGATATGTTTTATATGCACCTTTATTTGACTCACCACCTTCTGATCTCTTAAACTCTTTAAAAAATTCAATAACAAGAGGATTACCCTTTTGCTTTGCTTCTTTACCACGCTTTACTTCTTCTTGTATTTGTCTTGAATATGGTATTTTATACAATCGAGTTCTTGGTTCTCCTACATGCTGAACCCATAATTCTATAGTTTCTCCAGCACGGAATCCGTCATGTAATATAACTTTTCCAGCAGGATATGCGGGATGTGCGTATCCTAGAATGTTATTTAACTTTACTATTGTACTATAGAATAAGAAAAAAATCAATGGTATTGTTAAAAATTTTATATAAAATTTTACTGGCGTTCTCAACAACGTATACAGCACTAATATTGATAGAATAACCATTGCTCCGAGTTGGAAACTAAACTCGTATATAATGTCATACCAATCCGAAAACTCAATTGCCTGGCCAGTATACTGGCTAAAATCTATTATTTCTTTTTTCTTTTCTGACATAAATTAGGTACCATCCCAGTCCCATAATTGTGGCAAATAATCATCATCACTTTGTTCATTGCCTACTTCACTAGTCGATTGCTGGTCAGCCGACTGTATACTATTAATCGCACTCTGGTGATCCGGCATCCACATACCACCTTGTTGATATACAAATGGTGTTTGTATCGTGTTAATATTTGTAATACTATACGCAGGACCGTCATTACCATCACTAGTTACATGTCGACTTGGTTCATCTATTCGCGTAACTGTAAAGTTAAAGGCTGTGGCTTCTTGTCCAGGCTCGAGTAAACTAAGTTTAGATATGGTTATTTCTTTAAAAGGATTAACTCTTATTAAATCTACTGTCACTGGTATTGGTCCGAGCGGATTAACATCATTCTCGTGGAGATTTGAATCACCTGTTACCGTTGATCTTCCTCTTGCGGCGTAGTAGTGTATGGAAACATTCCATTCTCCAGGAATCCATCCACGTATAGTGGCAACTTCACGATTTTCGTCTGTTGCAACTGTTGTACCGTCAGCAAGTAACATAGTATCATTTGCCGCGCCCAAGTCATCTCTATCTAAGTGCATTAGTCCTTTAGACTTTCCTTTAAAACTGATAACGTTTCCTTCTGGATCTCGCACCCACAAGTCAATATCGCTATAGTTTCCTTTTTCCCAAGTCAATGTAATAATGAGTTCAGCCTTAGGATCAATTTTTTTATTCGTAGGAACAGGAGGCTGTATTAACAAAAATGAGATAACAAATAAGAATACAAATCCTACTAATGTATTAAAAAGTAAGTCTGTAAATCCTATACCTGATGCGTTACGCCTTTCTGTGGTCATATTCTAAATTTACCAATTGTAGTTTTGAAAGTAGAGAGCATGACAGACCTACTAGAGTAGTAGTTAACGCTGTGCTCATGCCAGCAGCCATATCTCGAATTACTTCTTTTGCGTCCCCAATGTTTGATAAATCTAGATCACCGAACGCACCGCCGAGCATTAGGATGAATCCAGTTACTGTGCCAATTAGTCCTAATGATACCATTGAGTCTGCAAAGAACCAAGATACTTCTATTGTTCTAAAATTAAGTGGTTTACTTTTGTATATCTTATAAGTTTGACTGCCAATATGAATTGTTAGTCCAACAAATAATACTAATATTGCAAAACTAATCTTTGTTTGGTCTAAGTACCAGAGTGCTGACCACATATTAAAATATTGTAAAATTGCACCACTACATGCCATGGTACACGCTAGTAACCACCACTTTAAAAGACTGTTGGATTTCATTATTATATTTAGTAAAAAGTTTATAATTATAAATAAATTGATGCAGGACAGAAAATTCTTTTGTATAGAACCATTCGTAAGTCTTTCTATAGTTAAAGAAGATCATATTTTTCCATGTTGCTTACACGAAGGCCAGAAAAGCACACAAAAAGATGATCTTTGGAACGATCCCTACTTAAAAAATATACGTGAAAAAATTCTTAGTGACGAAATACCTAACGAGTGCCAAGCGTGTGTCGAGCAAGAAAAGTTTGGAAGATTAAGCAGACGACAGCACTCTAATAAGGTGTGGTTAGACGAGCATGGAAATTTTGAAGATGCTATAGAAAATGATGCTCCATACAAGTTAGACTTTTGGACTGGAAATTTATGTAACTTAGCCTGTAGCACTTGCACTTATACAAATAGTTCAACATGGTTCTCACTTCTTAAAAAAGCAAGCAAGGCTGGCAACGTTGATCTTCGCTATAAAGGAAACTACGTAAGCAATCTTGATTATAATTTTGAGTTTAAAAAAGAAGACATACCCGACATAGATTTTAAGAACATGGAGAGTATTCACTTCAACGGAGGAGAACCACTGTTGACTGATTCTCATTTTAAAATATTAAATTTAATTCCAAAAGAAAGAAGAAAAGACGTATATGTAATCTACAACACCAACGGAACAGTAAGAATAGATTTAGAAGATGAAAAGTGGAGCATTTTTAAAGAGTTTAGAAGTGTTGATATGACATTTAGTTTAGACGGCATAGAAGAAATGTTTGAGTTTATACGTTGGCCTGCTAAGTGGGAGGAAGTTCAAAGCAACATCGATTTATGGGCAGAGTATTGCTACAGCGAATACGATAATTGCTTCTTTCAGATGAGTGTTAATATGGTAAAAACACCACATAACTTTAAAGTATTTGATGATGCAGTCAAGTATGTCACTGATCGTTGGTTTACCAAACTCGTAGCATTGCGAAAGTCAAACTTAAACGAATATGTGTTTACAACAAATGATCATTCATTTATGGGATGGACAGACGAACAGTTCGAAGAATACACAAAAACCGAAGAGTTTGATTTACAAACAAAAAATCTACTAATACTTAGAAATCAAGATAAATAATATTTGACATATTAAAGCAAAGATGCTATAATATGTAATATAAGTGCTCAATTGGGAGGCTTATAAAATTTACTCGCTTAACATAAGGAGAAACTTAAAATGACAGAGTATAGAATCACATCTGGGAATCTGATCCCAACACTTAACCGACACATGGTAGGCTTTGATCGTCTATTTGGCGATATGGACAGACTGTTCACAAGAGCAAACCAACAACCATCTTATCCGCCTTACAACATTGAGAAAATCAGCGATTCGGAATATTTAATTACTATTGCCGTCGCTGGCTTTAGCAAAGGTGATATCAAAGTAACTGTTGACAATGGTGTCCTAAATGTCTTTGGACATAAAGAGGATTCCAGCCAACAAACATGGATACACCAAGGCATCGCAAACCGCGATTTTCAACGCACATGGAACCTCGCTGAATTTGTTGAAGTAACTTCAGCAGAGTGTAAAAACGGTATGCTTGAAATTCGTTTGGTCCAAGAAGTTCCTGAAACCGCTAAACCTAAAGAGATTGAGATTAAATTTTAATCTTAGTAAGGGAGGAGATGGAAGTGGGGGCAAAATGCCCCCATTTTCATAGCAAATTTTGTATTTTAGTTGTTCGAATGCACAAAGACGATTAAAAGCCCTTTAAAATCAAGCACTTAGGCGCACTTTTTTCGTGACTTTCTCCCCAAAACCTGTATAATATTATATATAGGGTAAAGAAACAAAGGAAAGAATATGAAAGCAGACGAAATTATGGACGAGATTTGGATTGAAGGCGGATACACTGTTCGCTGGAAATCAAACGACAAGGTTCCGCCTAAAGAGTGTATGGATAAACTCCTCGAAGCGAACTTGATTACAGACACGACCTACAACTGGTCTGCTCGCACTCGTGACAACGAGATGGAAAAATTTATCTCAGAGTATGTTGCGTGGCGTTCTTCAACACCGTATACCGAAGAGGAACTAGTTGAGATTCGCGCCAACTTAGGCGAGGATGCGGTTGATGTTTTCACAGGGCAAAAAATTGGAATTCAGTTATGAGCAAGAGCATAAAGCAGGAAAAACAAACACGGAATGTCATTAGTGCAATGAAGGTGCTGAAAAAACGTGCAGAGTTTTATGGTACGACTACAGAACAACTGTCACAATGGATAGACAATGGCCTTGATGAAGCAAATAACGTTTTACAGGCGCATCGGATTGTAACCCTCGATCAAAACACGAGACTTTAGTATAATCTATTTCTACTTGGTGTGCGCTCTGCTTGTTCTCTTAAATGGCGTTTACGGGCAACGTCTCTGGCCCTTTTACGGACAATACTAGGTTTTTCGTAATACTCTTTAGACTTTAATGTTTGTAATTTACCATCATTGTCTATCTTCTTTTTAAGTTTGCGTAATGCTTTCTCAGCATTTCCGTCATTAACCCAAACTTTAAGTCCAGTAACTCGTACTGTGGCATTCTTTTGTTTCTTTTTGTGCCAAGGTTTTTTATCCTTGTCCCATCTAGTATTTTTGTTATTCCATTCTTTTGCCATTATTCCTCCAAGTATGTGAGTGGCTCTAATATATTCTTTATTCTATTTCTATTTAACGCAACGTATTGCTCTGCGACACTATCATCACAAAAGTAATAACAGTTATTTTTATTTAACATCCATCCGAAAACGTGAGCAATAATATGGTTGTATCTTAAATCAATTATTACAATATCTGACTGCTGTACGTTGTCAAGTAACCATGAAACATCATCGTGTGCTACTGGATCATAGATAGATAAACTAACATCCAGGTCTATATGTTTTAAAGTATTTAAAAGGGTTCCCTGATCCTCTAAACCACAGGCCGCTAGTAATACGTTTACTGCCGATCCGTAATATTTGTCAGGGGGAGTTATGAGAGTTATTGTGTTATTCGCCGAGGACATCTCTTCTGCTTAAATGTGTTTGTAAGTATTCTTGTTCTTCTTGTGTAAATTCTGTAACACTTACTCCTTTATTTACTCGCGCTATTAAATCATCTATCTGTTTTTGACTTAATTTTTTCTGATCACTAGATTTTTTTAATTGTTTTTTAAGTTTAGTAATTTCTTTCTCTAACTTTTTAATCTTTCTAGTATCTTCTTTATGTACTACAAAAGGTTTGCCTTCTAATTGTTCTTTTTCAACTACTTTCTTCTCTACAATTTTCTCTACAATAACTTCGACAGGAACTTCTTTAATCACTTCCTTTTCAACTATTACCTCTACTGGCACTTCCTTTTCAACTTCTACAATTTTCTCTACAATTTTTTCTACTTCAACAGGAACTTCCTTGATTACTTCTACTTCTTTTTCTACAATAACTTCGACAGGAACTTTTTTCTCAACAATCTTTTCTACTATTACTTCAACAGGAACTTCCTTAATTACTTCCTTTTCAACTACTTTAGGTTGGCTAGTCTTTTTTTTTAAAACGTCAGGTTGTGGTTCATATGAACCAAATTTAATTCCATTTTTGGAACGAAAACGTTTTAGCGTCATATTGCCAGCAATAACAAGTAAAACCGCTAGCGGGTCAAATACAAATATAATAACAATAATAACCCATCTTACGGCATCTTCTAACATATTAGCAGTTATATCATTACCGTAAATCACACCAGCAATGTACTTAATTGGCCCAACTTCTGCTTCTAAGTCTCTTACTTCACTTGCTAATACAAAACGTTCCTCTTTAAGAGTATCTATTTGTGTATAGTATGTCTCTATCTCTGCTTCAAGTTCTTTTACTTTGCCTTCTGTTTCGCCTGCTTTAATACCAACTTGATCTTGTAGGTCGCTAATCTCATTATTAGCAGAATTAATAACTTCTTGTGTTTCTTTACGCAGTTCTTCAATCTTGTCTTGGTATGGCTTAATGTTTTTATTAAACTCTACTCTTAATACCGTTATTTGTGTTTGTACATCATTAGATACCGCAATTTCATCTCTACGTAGTTCGTTAATCTCTTCTTCAATCTTTCTAATCTGTGCGGCTAGTTCGTTGCGTTTATCTTGTTGCTGTTCGCGTAGTTCTCTACCTTTAGCAATCCAGTCTGTGCCTTGTCCGCCAAATACACCTTTATCGACACCCTTGTCTGTGTATGCTTTTACATCGGCATCAAGTTGTGCTATTACTTGGTTTACACGTTCAATAGCCTGTTGCTTTACTACAACATCGTCTTTAACACGATTTTGTGCCGCTTCAATACGCTGTTCTTCTATAGCAATACTTTTGTCTAATTGGTTTTGTAGTGCTGTTATTTGTGCTTCTTGTTGTGCTATAGAACTGCTAACTCTGTCCCAAGCACCATCACGCATTTGTTCTTGCTGTTCAATTGCTTTTGCTAAGTTTGTATTTGCTTGACCCGTCTCTGTGCTTTCTAGTCTAGCAATCTTTTCCTTAATAACATTTACTCTACCAGTAAAACGATTAATTTTTTCGTCAATACGTTCTACCTGTGCTTGTGCTTGCGATGTTCCGCTTGTTTGTTCTACGTGTGCTTTGGATAAGAATCCAAAAATACCCATAGAGGTAATAAACATTAGTACAATAACAGCAATGGTAAGATAATACTTTAGAAACTTTGGAATGTCTTTCCAGAACTGGTAGAGCCACGAGGCAGTTACTAACTTACCTACTTCAAGCACCGCACCCATAATTGCAATGGGTATAGCCGCGGCGGCAAATATAGCCATCAAACCAATGATGCTATAATATGCGGCAACGGCACTGATAGACAGTGCCGTCATTAATACAAATAAACCTAGTCCCATATATTACTAGTATTTATCTTATTTTTTAAGGGCATTTTATATCTAGCCATATAGATAACCAGATTCTTTCACTTAGTTTTGAATCAAAGTCTCCACTACAATGTAACAAAGTTATTGGCCAGCAGCTGGCAGTTCCTGGTCTCCAATTAAAAATTTTTTTGATGGAAAGTTTCTTTAACAATCCCGAAGAAACATGACTTAACAATTTTATTTCGAAGTCTGTAAATTCAGTATTAATTTTTGGCAAGTGGCAATATTCCTGAGAAGAACCCATCGGCGTGACTGATGCTTCGTTGAACACAACAGTATACATATCAACTTGATAGCTAAGCGGTATTAACGTAGAGTAATATGGATAATTATCATTATCTTTAAGATTATATTTATTTCTTAAACCAATGCTAAAGTCTGAATGAACTCTCAATGGACTTTTTCTGGACTCAATGAAAGATGCGCGTACGCCAACATCTCCAAATCTTTCCTTAAGCCTGTCAATAATAAAATAAAAGGGTGTTTCTTCTATAGAAAAAACAACAGAGTCGGTACCAAAACAATAATAATAATTTAAAAGAGCAGTTATTTCCAAGGGTGTTATTATATTTGGTATTTCAAATAAAGATTTATGTGTCATCCTCAATATTTATGCTATTGCTTATGCTAGCTGCAGCCAGCATAAGCAATATTTATACTATTTTTTAAGGGTTTTTACTATTTCTCGTAATTACTATTATTATACATTTCCATTGCACGAATAAAGCGTGTCATACCAATACCACCACCTACTCTTGGAAAGAAGTCCATTGCTAAAAAGTCATCTAACTCTTTCTCAACTCTTTCTTTACTAAAAGTGTTAAACAATATATCAGCATATCCGCCATCACTAATAGTATAGAACATGTCTCGCATTTGTTCTTTGTCTGTAGCACGTTCTGCAGAGCCAATAGTTTCTTGTCCAGCAATAATAACATCAATCTTTGCCGCAGTTTCACCGTCATCATTTTGTTTCATGTTCCAAAACGGACTTGTATAGTTTGGAAAGTTTTTAATCATTGCTACGCGACCATTCCAGTTTTGGCACATTATTTCTTCGTGTTCGTGCTCTAGTTCTTTGACGCCGTAAATGTCGCACCATTCTAAGTAATCTTTACATACTATTTTGCTACCTTCGGACCACATTAAGTAATCCATAAGTTCGCGTTCCATCTTCTCTAAATCTAAAATAGTTCCTGGAAACTCAAATTCAAACATTGGGAATATTAGTTCATGTCTGCCTGCTACTGGGTTTGGCTCCTGTCTATAGGATGTGGAAACACAAAAAAACCCCGGGACATCAGGGCGTGTTAGTAATTCATGTTCAAGCCACATTTGGCCTGTTTGTGGCAAGGGCCATTTCTGTCCTGCATAATCGTATGTTGCTATTGTTGTAGGATCTTCGCATGCCGCTAGTATGCTTAATCTGTTTTGTGTATGTACTTCTAAAAATCCTTTATCCATAAAAAAAGACCTTAAAAGGCCTGTTGCTTGTGTAAAGTGTAATGGGTTGATGAGTTGTGTCATTGTTTTCTCCGTTCAAATTTTTTTAGGCCGGTTGCCTAAACTGTTTCTATTTATATAAATACTATAAATGGGCGTTAGAAACGAAAACAGTACCTCGTATGTACACATTGATGAACCTAATGTATTAAACATACACAAGGCTATGGAGTATGACTCTGCGGGTCAGCCTATCCTACGAACAACTGCTAGTACATTTGAAGGTAGCATTAATATTAGTAATGGTAGTTTAACTGGTGTTTCTTACGTTGAGAAGTTTGGGCGTAACGACTCATTAACAGCAAACATCGAGACAGTTTGGGATGGTTCGGCAATATACACTTACCTTTCGTCAGACAGTAACATATATGTTACTAGTAGTGATGGCGATGACAACCCAGCAGGCAATGGTGCTAGAACTGTAGAAGTACAAGGGTTGGATGCTAGTTACAATGTAGTTACTGAAGAAATTAATGTTGATGATAGTGCTAGTACTGCTTCCTTTATTAGAGTGTTTCGTGCTTTAGTAAAAACAGCCGGTTCAACAGGTTCAGCAGAAGGAACTATTAGTATTAGAAGTGCTAGTGGCGGTGGAGGTACATTGTTAGCGCAAATTGGTAAGGTAGGCACAGGCGGTGGTGCTAGTTTGGGTCAAACGTTTATGGCTATCTATACTATTCCTGCAGACAAAACAGGTTACTTAACACAATGGACAGTCGGCGCAGGTGGACAGAACGCAGACACAACAGCACTACTGGTTGCAAGACCTTTTGGCGGTGCATTTAACTCAAAAGATATTGTTATTAGTGCAGGCTCACAATATTCTAAGGATTACAACGTTCCTTTAATGTTTACACAAAAGACAGATATTGAAGTTAGGGCCTTTAGTAGTTCTAATGGAAACGATATAAGCAGTACTTTTAATATAATACTTGTTGATAACACTTAATATAGGGTAAATATAATTATGGCAGCGAACAATATATCTACATTGGCAACTAAGCAATTAAAGCAAGAAGCAAAACTTGCTATTGCTGAAGCAAAGCGACAAGGCAAAGTTGTTGCGGTAGACGGTACTATTACGGGTGCAGTAGATCCTACGAAGCCATATTACAGAGTACTAAACACTTTAGATATTAATTTATTGCCTACAAAATATAGTGGTAACTTAATCGTTGACAACGCCGGTGCTCTACAACCAGGTCGTCCTTGGACTTAATATTCGTCTTCAAATTCCGGAGGATTGTCTTTATCATAAGCATATGAACGACTATGCTTTTCTAACTTATCAACTGTTTTACCAGCGTATTCTTTATGTAGTCCAAGTTCTCTAACTCTGTCTGCTACTGCTTTGGCAACAGCAACTTGGTTTTTTGTTGGTGGGTTTGTTTTTGCGTTAGATGACAGAAAACTTGTTAATAGATTAGAAGCATCATCATCTAATTGACCTGCCACATCTCTTAAAATATGTATTAACAAAGCACTTGTGCCCGCTTCTTTGGAAATTAAGTTTGTACTACTACCTGCTTTTAAATCAGCAGTTTTAATTCTAGCAACAATATCAGCAATATTGCGTCCTGCTACATTTTGCTTTGCTTCGTAATCAGGAATAGACATACCATTCTGTTGAGTAAACATGTTGTTTACTTCTGTTGCTTGTTTGTTTAACTCGTCTGCTTTTTCTTGTTTGCCTCTTTCTTCAAGATCGCCTGCTTGGTCAATTAACTTATTAAAAAGTTTGATGGCGCGTTTAATGCTAGCTTGCTTCGCTTTTTCAGCAGCTTTAGTTTCACTTAGTATATCTGTAACTTTCATTTTACTTATTTCTATTATCCATTGTATCTGCTGATGGCGTTTTGCCAGGTTGTATTCCTTTTACTTTTGCAGGCTTTGCTGATGGTGTATTACTTGTAACTTTTTTTCCAGCGGCATCCACACTCCATTTATATATCTCTGGATCAAACTCTTGATCCTCATGATCTGATTTTCCAGGGTTCATGTCAATCTCGTCGTTTCCTTTTTTTGGACTGCCATAAGGATTCTTTTTTGGTGCTATATTACTACCAACTGGCGCCTTTGATGTTTTAGGCGTCATCGGATCTTCTGTTAGTATGTCTGCAATTTTCATTTTACTTATTTCTATTATCCATTGTATCTGCTGATGGCGTTTTGCCAGGTTGTATTCCAATCTTCTTTGCAGGTTTTGCTACTGCTGTAGGTTTTGATTGGTCAAACTTAGCAGACGCTTGAGGGTTTGTTGCGGCGCCTGACATATTTGTTGTTGAAGCAATATTAGCGCGGGGTTTATTTGAACCAAATTCGCCGGCGGCACTAGGAGTTTGTCCTGCCTTGGCACCAGGGTTAACTATAGCTGATTTCTTTGTTTTTGCTACTGGTGTACCAGCAAACTCACCTGCATCCATTGGTGTTGGTGCTTTCTTTGTTTTTGCTACTGGTGTACCAGCAAACTCACCTGCATCCATTGGTGTTGGTGCTTTCTTTGTTTTTGCTACTGCTGTTGGTTTTGCTACTGGCATACGATCAGCGCCACCTCCTCTTGGTGCAGGAGCGGCCTTTAGTTTTGCTACTGCTTTGCTTACATCAGCGCCCTTGCCACCAAATGCATCTAAGCCAACTGTATTTCTTCTCGCCGCGGCCGCGCGGAATTTATCTGCTATTGGATCTGAGGTGAACTTACCTTTAAGCCAATCTAAAAACGAAGCCTCAGATAAAAGGCTATCATTTTCTAATAAAATATCTTTAATTTTCATAATTGTGAAATCCTGTAAAAACGTTTTATATATTTATGCTAATTAGCACAATTTTAATATTAAAATTCTTCGAAACCTGGTGGGGATATTCTATTAGTGCCTGAAACTCCTACCGTATCCTGTAATGCTTTCTCAAACACTGCTGAGTCTCCTAACGATTTAGTTGCGCCACTAAGCATGTTTTCTAATGAACTTTTAAATTCATTGTCCTGCATTTTAGATGCTAATGATGAAGCAAAGCCTGTCAATGCTTGAACATTTTCTATAACCTTAGGTGCATCTGTTAAAGGTAAACTCATTTTTGCCCAAGCATCTTTTTCTTTTTGCATAATTGCGGCCACTTTTGCGGCTGCCGCGTCTGCGGCATTGCTATCTGGAGCATCTGGTAAAAGTCTAGAAAGAACAGCATTTAAACTTAACTGACTAGAAGCATTGTCTGGAATAGGCGTAGGGTCTGCACCAATACCTTCAATAGTTCCGCCGTCACTGCTTGCTGTAACATCTGTCCAATCTCCATAACATGCATTCTTAATCATTTCATAAACTTCAGTATTTCCAGAGAGTGCATCTTGATATTCTTTTAACGCTTGTTCAAACTCGCTTGGCTCTTCAGTTCTATTACCAAATTCATCATAGGTAACTGTAGGACCCATTACTGATCCCATCATGTCTTTAAAAGTCATAGCACCATTTTCTCCACTGCCGCCGCCGAATTGATCTGTTAAACTAGTTACTGCCGCCGAACTTACTTTAGTTCCTCCGGAAGGCGCGTCGCCTTGACCAGGAACCCACGCATTAATGCTTAAACCACCTAATGCATTGCTAAGTTCTCCAATACCCTCATTAGCAAGTGCGCCAAAATTTCCAGCAAAGTCTTTTACATAATTAGAATATTCGTCAGTGCTAATTGCGCCAGCAGATGAAATTGCCTTGTCTAAAAAGTCTGCTCCTGTGCTACCCGAACCGGCGCATCCTAATGCATTTTTCATTTCAGCAATAGCAGTAGGGTCGGTTACACTGGATAATAAATTTTGTGCTTCTGTATCTGTAAAGTCTGTTAAATCTAATGTGCCTAATGTTTCCATGGCAGTATTTCTAATGCCAGGAAGGCCTTGAACTGATTCCAATAGTGCTGTTGCTCCTTCTTCTAAAGGAATATTTCCTAATGTTTTCAGTGTATCAGCCGCGCCAGTAAACGTTGCGCCAGTTATTCCTCCTGACGCCATTGGTGCAAATTGTCCTGCTACTTTTGCTAAACCAGAAATATTTTCAGAAGCGCCAGTTACAGCATTATGCATTGCTTTCTTTGATTGGCTAACTGCTGATTCAATTTGCCCAAAGTTTTCTGCAAATTTAGACAAATCTGTGGGCAATATAGTTTTCATATGGCCTTCAATAGCGTCAACAAACGCGCCATCACCCCATTCAGTTTGTAATGATACGGGAGTATTACCTGTTGAAGAACCTAAGTTTCCTATTTCTTCAACAAATATAGATGAAATGCCAAATATGCCACTTTCGTTAGCCGCAGAATATGCATTATTAGCTGCTCCGACCATTTCTTGAGCAACTGCTATTTTACTTTTAATACCATCTATTAAATTTTGAGTAGTAACTGGTATTTGAATTCCAGTACCTTTTAATAATTCCGCTAGTGCCTCTGTTTCTAAACAGCGATCACCGGTCGCGCAATCTTTTTCAGCCATTTAATTAATCTCCTATCACAACGTCTGGACTACCTACGGATCTTGGGTGTCCGCACGTATCTATGTCTACATCTGTTCTAAGCGCAGGCTTGCCTTCTATAATAACCGATTTACAAGTAGAAACGGTTAAAGCATTGCAATGTGTACCTGGAATAGGGCAGGGAGCGTGTGGTGATACACTCATATCGGGTATACCGGCTGGTAACCCGTTAATTAAGACAGACTTTGCTCCATTTGTCGCAATGCCGCCTGCTGTATTAGGATCGTATTCTCTTTGTGCTTTGTATGACATATAGTTATTTATAACGTATTATAATAACTATTTATTATCCCATACTAATACCAGTCGTTCCTTGAATATATTGATCTGCCATTGGTTTAACTGTTTTACCAATAACCATACAATGTTTTTGATCCAATTTAATGGTACTATCTAAATCCATAGTAAACATAAATTGTGCGATTCCTACACCTTGTGGTCCCATTTGTAAGGACATTGGCTTTTCTAAAACAACATGAGTTCCTATATGTTCTACATATCTACCAATAATTTCTTCACCAGATGTTAGTTTAATTGAGATAACATCATTCTTTTTGTAATCGAGTTCTAATAACATTTTATATCCTAAGTAACGAGTTGATCGAGAGGTTGTTTAATTAAACCTTGAAACCCACCTTCGATCAACATGTTGTCTTTGTAAATTTGGGGGACAGTTCTAAAACCTTGCTTAATTATCCACTGCTTTGCTTCTTCATTTGTATCTAAATTAACTTCTTTATATTCAATATTGTGTTCTTCTAAATACTGTTTTGCACTAGTACAATATCCACATGTATCTTTACTATATACAGTAATCACTTATTCTGTTCTCCTAAATAATCTCGCATCCACCTGCCGCGCATGCTAGTTCTTGTGAACTGGTTGTCATATCTTGTTCTTCATATTCACTTAGCAATGCCCAGTTAACATCCTTTGGCATTTTTGTTAATAGTTCTTTATATTCTTCTTCTGTGCAGTCTTGATATGGTGCTTGTCTATAAGTATGGTCGCTGAATGGTAAGAACGACACTCCTGACATCATATCAAAGTTGTTGTACACCCACGCGCCAACTTCCATCCATTCATTTTCTTTAACACTGATTGTTACTGATGGCTTGTGTTCGCACCAGTTTTCTTGGTATACTTTCCATAACTCTAGTTGCTCAATAGCACTCATGTCCTTACGATATACCCCATGCTTTGGTCCTTTAACTGGAAATGAGAATACATACGTGTGGTCTGGTTTTGTCACATCATCCTCTGCCGGAAAGCCTGCTTCTAGCATCATCTTCGCTAATGGATCTTTCTTATCAGCACGAATAGTTCTAATATAATAAGGATTGTGTCTTGCGTGAATACCACTTGCGCTGTCAACTAGTTGACTAACTGTGCCACTTGGTTTAACGCATGTAATAGCAACTGATTGAGCAATACCTAACTTTGAAGCAATCTCTTTGTTTGTTGCGACTGCAACGTCTTTTAGTTTTACTAAAAGTTCTTCTAATCCTTTCTTTTTTCCGTTAGTAAGAGAATTATCCATAATGCCAGTCAATGACACGCCTAATAGCCTTTCTTCCTGGCAGTTATTTTGCCAACGCTTATTTAAGTATTTAAAATTAGTTAATGTCGATTGGAATGTTCCTAAGATTGTAGCATTAATAACTTTGTTTGTTAGCGTTTCTAATGTATCCTCTGGACGAACTACTACTTCAGATAGATTACAAAATTCTTCCGAACGCAAGATAATTTCACTGCAAGGATTGGTGCCAAAGTCATAATCTGGATCTCTACGCCCACTTGCGGCCGCAACCGATTGTGCGGCTGCTCTATTAAAGATACCGCGCTCTCCTGATTTGGAATCATACAGTGCCTTCCATTCTTCCATAAAAATGCCAACGTCTGGCTTTTCTGTGTAGCAAGCAGAGTTGTTTGCTAACGCACGTTGAGTTTGTGTTTCCCACCATTGGCCTGCTTTCGCATGTCTCATTCTATCATCACTTAGATTGGATAGTGAGATAAGTGCCGATCGGCGAACACCGCCAACTACGACAATCTCAGCAATCTTACATGTAATGTCATGACATTCCAAAGATGACAATTTGCGACCAGCGGCGCCTTTAAAAATACCTACGCAAAAATGAAACAAATCTTCCAGTGGGCCAGGACCTGATGCTCTACCGCCAAATGTTTTTAGTGGTGCGCCAGCTGGGCGAACCTTAGACAAGTCCCAACGAGGAATTTGCCCACCATATAACAAATGGACAAGTTCTTTAAGTGCCTTTGCCCAACCTAATTTTGAGTCTGCTACAACAATTGTTGTTTCAGTTTCATGGAAGTCATCAGCAATGCGTGGCATTTCATTAACCATTTGTCTTTCAACGCTAAACCCAACGCCAGTGCCGTTCATTAAAATATATAAAATCTCATCAAATGCTCTTGGTGTTTCAATGGCAACGAAAGAGCAGTTATATCCTGCGATATTTTCTCTACGTAATGCTTCACCTGCCGTCATAAGACAACGCATTGATGGCATTACTTCTAAGTTTAAAACTGAATCAGTTAATTGTGTTTTTAAACCTGCTGGAATTTTATACCCGCATTGTTCTTCTAAATGCTGTTGGAAAAAGTCAAAATATCTATTAACTGTTTCCTCCCATGTTTCTCTACGTTTAACATCATATCTGTAACGAGAGTATCTTGATAAGTGAATGTACTGCTGATATAGGGTGGGTAATTGGTGTGTTGTCATTATTGATTCCTTTAAACTGTTCTAACATTATACTACAAAAGTGACAGGATGTCACGGTTTTTTTATTAATAATGTATATATCGCGATTGCGAAGTTAAATGTATTTAAATGGTTGGTAAGAAAATTATGTAAGTAGTTAAACTATTTTCTTGGTGCTTTGAAAGCAGATTAATTTAGGTATTCTATATAATATGTCATACTTGCTGATGAACCAGTAGACGTTGTTGTATACTTTAATGTTGCTGTGCCACCACTGTGTGTAACGGAAAATGAAACACCTAAAACAGCCGTTTCATTATAATCATCTGATAAATTACTTGCACCGGATTTTATTGCGATTGACATACTGCCTGTTCTTGATTCTGATCCACGTTCAATCTTGTATGAAATTTTAACATACTTAACTTGCGATTCTAGAAAATCTAAACCAGTAGTAACTGCTGTTTGGTTATCAGCAAGAGTTATTTGTTTACCAATGGTGTGTTCTCTTCTGCCAAATATTTCTTTTGTTTTAGCAATAATAACATAACTATCTGAATTGTTTGTAGCAACTCTATCATGTGTTCCAATGTCGCCATCTTGTCTACCAAATCTATCTGATATGCTAGAACAATCTGTTACGTTCGATGATGCGAAATCAATTACATTGGCGTCTGTTGCTCCTGATCCAGTTCCGTCTGCGTCGCCATTGTTGCCAACGTCTAAGAATGTATTTCCTACAGTACGAATACCGTCACCATAATCAACATCAACTGCTTCGTAATCGACATCTTTAAATAAGCAACCACTAATATTAATGCTATGCGGGCCAGTTCCTGAAGAAGTAGTCTCTCCTAACCAAAAGGCCTTATGCATTGTGTCAAAGTCACAGTTTTGAAATGCCAATCCTTCAACAGCATCATTAGTATATACACCAAGTGGTACTCCAAGGAAAGAACAACTATGGAAAACAATATTTCTAGTTCTTAAAGCCAATGTTTCGGATATTTTAAAACCTGCTGGTCTATCACTACTAGATAAACCATCACCACTAGTATATGTTCCAACAAATGCTACATCATCAAAGAATGAATTTAACGTAGAATCAATTTGTATACAATCTTGTAATACATCAACAGTATCTGTAGTTTTGATTGTCATTCCTTTTACAATAATACTTTGCGGTTGAATTGCGCTGTTATTGCCGATATTTGGCGATGCTTGGCCAAGTGAGTCAACTGTACGCATAACGCAACTATCGTGCCCTGCTGTTTTACTTGACGTAATAGCCACATTAGCAAAGGAATAACCACCACCACCGCTAATTTGCGTAAAGGATGTAATTACACCATCTGTTAAAACTGCTTGGAAAGAAGCGCCGGCGCCGTCACCAGTGATAGTTACAACAGGAGCGGTAGCATAACCAGAGCCGCCACTAACAACTGCTAATGACGCAACTGCTCCTGTATCAATAGTTGCCGTTGCTGTTGCGTTGGTTTGCGTTTCTTCATATTGTACTATGGTCTTTCCAGAACCATCACCATATATTGTTGCCCAAGTTGGAACTTCAATTGGTGCGGTGACTTTATATACACCTGCTGGAAAGTAAAGACTTCTTCGGGCTTTTTGTGAAGTGTCCCTGATAAACAATTGGTATATTGCTCTTGCTATGGCGGCAGTGTCGTCCACTGTGCCGTTACCGCTTGCTCCAAAGTCCATTACACTCACGTAGTCATCAAGTCTATCTTGTAATGATCTGACTATAGGAGTGCCTGCTGTTGCGCCAGTGTCTACTGTTGAACTAGCGTTACCTTCGTAAGTAAAATTAATAAGTCCTGCTAGATCGCTATGCTCTGTTAAAATCTGTGTGTTACCGACTATAGGAGCACCAGCACTTAACGGACCGTTACCAATATATAATGATCGTTCGTCAGTTACCCATCCTAACTCAGCGTGTGAGAGTTGCGGAAGGTTTTCTTGCAAACCGCGACGATGTTGAATTCTAGATATCTGTACAATTGCCATATGTATATTTATACTTTAGGCGTTATAATCACAGTTGCTACAGGCCATAGCACACATATTTAAATTCCCACAATCGCTGTATTCTTTATTAAAAGTGCGAAGAAAGTCATTTTCCGTAGTGTGGGGAATCCAAGTATTTGCTATAGTATCAAAAAAACCTGTTTTAAATACTCCTTCTATACCGCCATATTTTAAGGCGTTATTAACGTCATTCTTGTAGCCAAATTCTTTTAACAAGGCTTGAATATCGTAAGTATATGCATTAGCAATTCTAGTATGATTGTGTCCCATCATACAACAAGGATAAACAAATCCGTCTGCTGTGATGAATACTTTAGATTCTCGTATGGCCAAACAATCTATCTTTCTATTATTCTTTTTTTCGTTTGAAATTCCACGAAGGATTTTGTTAATATCTATATCTTTGTAATTACTAATATTAGCAACATTCGCAAGGCTATCACGGGCCCAATCAAATTTTTCTACTTCTTCTTCCCACGATCTATCTTGATTGATATATTTTTCGTGTGTTATGTTTAAAAAGTTCGTATAATTTTTAATATCAATCTGATCAATTGTTATATCCGGATCTTGCAAATTATTTTTAATATTTTCTGTTTCAGCAGTGAGGAAATTATTATACTCGCTAGTTGTTGCGCCACGCAGTTGCCCTCTGTATTCTCCCTTGCTGTTGTATACTGGAGTATTGTCTGCTCTATCTGTATTAATAATTTCTAGTTCTGTAAATTTATAATCTTTTACTAATTTTTCAACGTCTTTCAATTGATGTTGATTGTGCTCAAACAGTATAAACTGTAGCACCGCATTACCGCCTGCATCTATATATGCTTTGGCGTTTTCTAATACTTTGCTTAGATTTGTGTTTTGTCTATAATACGAATGTACTTCCTGCGTTGTACCATCTACGGCAAACCATATCTTAAGATTTTTGTACTTTGCAAAGTTGGCCCAATAATCAGTACTACGCATACCTCCGTTTGTATTAATATTCATATGAACGCTATTGTTACTAGAATACAAATACTCTACCATCGCAGGCAAATTAGGATTTGTTTGTGCGTCTCCAACATTACCACAAAAAACTACCATATCTAAATTACTAACCATATGCTCTGGCAATAAGACTTTGAACTCATCTAGCGACATATGTTTTTGATAAATTCCTGCTAGTTCACCGTAACCATAATGTGTTCTACTGCACGAAGGACAAGCCGCGTTACATTTTTCAGTTATTTCAATTTGTATAGCAGTAATATCTTTATAATCATACATTGTAGTTATAAATTATAGTATTGTTCTACTCTTTTATTCCAATGATTGGCCGCTTCTTCGAATTCTTCACCTTCGATGACAAATTCTTGGTATCCCAAGTCTCGAGAACACATTAACACAACACCTGTTTTAATATCTGTGTCGAACATTTCATTGTGCGCCATAGCATATGCGGCCAACTGACAAAAGTAATTGCTAATCCACTCTTTCTTCTTAGGTTTGTTAGTTTGCTTAAAGTCAAGTATTGCTAAGTTACCTTTCCACAGTCCTACACAATCCGTAGTGCCTGCGTATAAGCCTTCATAATAAAGAGAGACTTCTGTTCCGTATATTTCACTAACGTTTCTAAGTCCTTCAGCAATAATAACATTTGACATGTTATATGCTTTTTGGTGTATTACATTACTGCCAACTTTGCGTTCATGGCTTTCAATATACAGTTCTAAATTTTTGTGCATTAGGGTGCCAACGTTTGCGGCTTCTGTACTAATTTGCTGTGCTTGTGTTTCACCAACACGCTTTTTCCAGTTTGCTAATGCTTCTCTTTCTTCCCTAGGCTTTGTTGCGTCTAATATAGTTGTAACGCTAGGAACTGCTGACCCGTTAGGTAGTTCGTACTTGCGTTTTCTGTCTATAGTTGTAACACGTTTTAACTCGTGGTAGTCATATTTTTCTAATAATATCATTTATATATTATAACAGATTTTTATATAAGTGTCAAAGTTTTTGCTATGTGCCGCCGCCTTCACCACCTTCACCACCTTCACTACCACCACCATAGTCAGGCGGAGTTTCTTGGCTAGGTGGCGAGTATCCACTAGCATATGGTGCACCATTTGCTTCAAAAATATCAATGTTTGCTAATTCTGGTGTAACACCATTTCCAAATGTGTTTCTAATTCCTGAATGTAAATCGTAATCTGATCCACCTAATAGGCCTACCTCAGATGTAAATAGTCCAGTTTGAGTTAACTCTCCTATAACAACACCTAAGTTTGCCGCCAGTGATCCTATTAAAGCAGTTTGACTGCTGATTCCAGCGGCCGAGCTGCCTCCTGAACTTGAGTCAAAGTCGCCAGCGGCTTCGGCCTGGTTGTGTAAATTCCATCCAACATTGTTCGTGCCGCCCAATTTTCCGTCAGCAGGAGTAACTTTAATTTTACCAAATCCTTTATTTCCTAATCCAAGAAACTCTAGACTTGTTTGTGGTAAAGTAGGCTGGACATAGTTTGATACTGGGTTAGGGGTTCCTGCCGCATCTAATGTTCCGTCTCGTTCTGCAGAGCCTAAAGGAACAAAGTTAGTTGGTTTTCCAATAACAAGTGTATTATCAATCATCATAATATGATCCATAATAGTATTATTCCAATTAATTACCCATTTAATAGGTTGAGTAACTGTGGCGTCAAACCAGTTACCAGGATGTATTTGATATCCTAATTTTCTGTAATGTGCCAGTACTGCGTTAATTTGGGAGTGGTGTTTGAGCGCATTTGGCCCTAAAACATTTTTAATAAGTTTTAGTAAATCAGGCATGATGATGCCTTCTAATGCGGCCGCGCCGCCCAGTCGAGTAACTGATGTAAAACCGTTAAAGTGTTTTTTCCCTTCATCGTTTCGGACTCCGCTACCTTTATTATCGCCTTCAACTTTTCTACCAATAGCACCTTGTTGGAATATTTCCTCTATACACCACCAGGAACCATATTCATATACACCAGCCATAGTTGTGCCACTGGACACTACAATACGTGTTTGGCCGGTATCACCTGCTTTTCTAATAATACTATTAAGCGCATTTACTTCGTTTTTTACATCGTTGTCACCAAGAATAACCTTAGCCCGCAATTCACTAGCGGTAGGCGTGCCTTGGTTGGCTTGATTAACTACTTGTGGTGATTCTTCTTCTGACATAGTATTATTTATACTAGTATATTATACTGATCTAAGATGAAGACTTTTGTTTTTTCTCTTTATTATCAACTTCTACAGCGTCATTGGCTGTAAGTGGAATAGGTTTAACATTAGCAGTTCCTAAAGTACTAAAACTGCCGTCTGGCTTTGTGCTTTTTTCCTTATCCTTAATACCTACTTTAGTAAGAACTGAGTCTTCAGAAGGAGATTTAGTAGCCTTGCGTACCGCAAACTCGTATAGTCTCATTACCAAGAAATGTCCCAATAAAACGTGTCATTGGTTGTGGTATTTTTCTTTCTAACAATAGTATATTTTTTTGAACTAAAATGTGTCATTACTTCTCGCATCTGTTCACTTTTTAGTGTGCTTTCTACATTGCCTTTCCACACGCTGTAAAATGCTTCGCCTGTTGCGTCATCGTTTGTCATAGGACTACCAGTAATTACAGTACCATTAATAGTAACCGTTGTTGTGTCACTTGACGTTGTTGATAAAGCGTTACTAGCAATGGCGGCTAATACACGCAATTCTAGTATTGTTATTTCTTGAGCAATTAACTGATTGTCTTGTCCACGATCTCTTGCGTAAGATGCTGTTGGGAAATATGCCATAGTTTATGTTCTCTTTTTTAATGCTCGTTTAGCCATTGTGTCAACTGTGTTTTGACTTGGCTCATCAATATTTGCCTCATCTGAGACATCTATATCTATTTCTTCTTCTGTGTTTAGTGTGATAAAGTCTTTGTCAAAGTTCTTTATTAAATTTTGGATGCTTGGAGTCATGTCATAAATTTGTTTGAAACTACCAAAGTCAATAACATGCCCCAAGTTTCTCATAGTATGAACTAGTTCTACAAAACTTATTTTGTTGTCGCCCATATCAGCTGAATTATCTGCACTTTTAAGTTCATGATTCAATATAGTAGTTAAGGCTTCGACCATATCGTCGTCCGATGGACCTTCTATAATATTGCTCTCAGCAATGCTAGTTATTTCAGCAAAACGCATCTTATTCGCGCTCTTCTCTACCTTCTGGTGCATCTTCGCCGGCAGCTACATCAGCAGTTGCAAACTCTTCTTCAGCAGGTAGTTCTTCAACAGGTGCTTCTACAGGAACTTCTTCAGCACCCATTTGTTCTGCTGGTGCTTCTTCGCCTGTAATAACTCTGCTTGCTTGTGCAAGTGTTTCACGACCATCGCCTAAAGATTGCACTAATCCATCTAATGTCGGAATCGCAATTGCGGAGTATGCTTCGCTCATTTCAGAGCCAAGTTCATTACGCATTGCGTCTAATAGTGGTGGTAAATCTTCGTTGCGTAGCTTGCTTAAATCATCAACTGCTTTTTGTACTCTATCAACAATATCTTTTGATGCTAGTAGCAATTCTGCTTGGTCTTCTTGACTTTCATATAACTTACGTAGTTTATCTGAGATTTCAACTTCTGTTGATTCTAAGCCAAGTGACTTCTTTGCTCTCTTATCAATATTTTTTAGCAGTTGTACATTTGCCATGCCGGAACGCATAATATCGTCTAGCATGTTAAGAAGAGGAAGGAATGTTTTAACATACATAGCAGGAACAGATTTACCATTCATTGCCATTTCAATTGCGGTCTTTGCTCTTTGCATATTTTGCCCGCCAACTAAAATACGAAGTGCTTGCAAACCTTTGGAATCAAATTCGTATTTTTCCTCTTTATCTTTCTTCTCATGCTCATCAAGTTCAACTGACTCGTTTTTTTGCTTTTTAGCAATTGCTTTTTGTAAACCAGCAGGAAGTTTTTTCTGCTTTGCAGATAATCCTTTTGGTGCTTCGTCGTCCTTCTCAGCGTCTTTTGCGGCATCTTTCATTGGTTCTTTAGTGTCGCCATCTTTATCCAAATCTAAAAAGTCTGGTTTTGCTTCTTGAAGTTCTTCAATGTGCTTTTGTAAGTTTTCTCTAATGAAAACTTTTGCTAGGTATGATTTTGATTTGTGCAAACTGTGTCTATCTTCTGATAGTCGTTGCTTTTTAATCTCTTCATTAACAGTTAGTAGTAGTTTTTGCGTATGATCTAAATCTAATTTAGAAATATCCACTTTTACGCCAAATGCGTTCTGAATATTGTTGCTAAACTCTCCTGCTGTAACAGGTTTATTCATTTCTTTTAAGTTCATAATATGTTTCCAAATTTGTAAAATAAGTTAGTTGTATTTATTAGAAAACGCAATTATAATATAGTTGTGTTAAGCTGTCTTTTGCTTCCTGAGCATTTGATATATAGGTTGCTAGTCTAGCTTCTATTAATTCTACTTTAAACCAATCGCTTTCGTCAGCATAGTGCTTCATTCTTTCTTTTGATATCAGTAATTTTTCTAAAGCACAACCATATTTCGTGTCTTGGATGCTTGCTTCTTTAAAATTAACGTCGTCACCGTTAGTATAGAATATAGCCATCATAATAGCAGCCTTCTTTGTGTATATATTCTTCTCAATAACAGAATAACCCCTATTATACCCCTTCTTTAGCACATAACCATGGTTATTAAGTGTTACCTGAATATCTCCTATCTTAATACCCTTATTGAGTTTCTTAACATTCAAATAGTGCAATCTTCCAGTTTTTTCAAGACGACTATTCAACGATGTATACATATCTGTAAAGACTGAATCGATTCGTTTGTCGTTCTTGTTTTTATTTTTCTTCATAACAGTATTTAACTGTTTTGTTGTGGTTGGTAAAGGTTACTGGCCCGCAATCATATTGACAATTGTATTACCGCGATTGCCAACTTGCTTATACCATTTACTATTTTGTAGTTCTTTTGCGGCTGTTTTCCAATCGCCGGCTGACGCCGCGGCGGAAAACTTTGGCCAACTCTTATGCCAATTTGGGCCCATATTATATGCTAAATCAACCATCGCTTGCTTACGCTTTTGGTCTGCCAAGTTATAGCCAGGAGTTGTTCTTGCACCTTGTACGTGATGATCAAAGTCCTTATTAAACATTTCATCTGCTTGTTTGTCTGTAATACCTTTGGAAAAGTCTTCGCCGGGTTTAACCAAATGTCCGTATCCAATTGTGTTCTTGCCGACCGTGTCTTTATAAACTTCTAAGCGTTTGCCTTCATGTTGCTTAATCATATTCTTAAGAGCATTTACATCACCAAACTCTTTATCGTATGGATCTTGTTCAATTGTTTGTGCTACTTGTGTTTTTGTTTGTAGATCAGGCTGTGGTGTGTTTTGTTTTACTGCTGTTGCGCCGCCGGCTGCTAAGGCCGCGCCTGCTACTGCGCCAGTTGCTTTCTTTTTCCAATCTTCGTTTAATATATCTTTATATAGTGACACTTGTATTTGAGACTCGTCTAGTTTAAAGTTACGTGTATACGCTATCTTGCCTTCAACTTTTATACGTTTGAGAATATCCTTCTTAACTAAGCCATTAGCAATCCATTGCTCATGCTCGTTTAAATCTCTTTTAAATACTCTCTTATCAGTATATTTTAACAGATAATCACTCTCTTGTAAATTAACATAAACAAAATTTACATTAGGGTGTTGTATTTGTGCAAATCTCATTTCTTTTTCCTATAGGGTTCCAGTAAATTTCGTATTTGTTTTGCGATCCTTCCACTCTGTTCCTTTTGGCTTTTCAACAGTTCTAGTTATTTTAGCACTAATGCCCGGAACTTTTGTTTTAGTTGTTTTTTTACTAACAGGATCTCTTTTATATTCTGTATAACCACCGCCATCAAACTTTGTTTTAGTTTGTGCTTTATAATTACTTGACGTTTTTTTGACTGTTGGATCAACTTTATTTGGTCCGTCCCCGTATATGTCATAAAATGGCGAGTGCCCTGCACTAGCATCAGCAGTCCAACCTTTATGTGCTGGACGTGGTGATCGTTCTATTAGTATTTCACAAATCTTCATTTCTTTTTCCTAAGTTTTGGCGCGCCGGATAAAAACGGTCTTGTAAACCATAGTTTAAACCAGTCTTCATCTCCGGGTTCCAAGCCTAACTCATGCTCTTTGCGCCTAATAGCAGTAGCAGTTTTGCTCATATTTTCTTTAACTTCTTTATTTAGTTTGGTTAACTCATACTGTACCATGTCGCCTTGGTCTTCAATGTATGTGTTATAGCCTAACTGTCTAGCAAACTTTTGTACCATTCTAGTATAAAGTTTTGTTCTGCTTGGATTTGTGCCAGTGTTTCCTTTCTCGCCAGAGAAAAATATCATTTCGGGACTGCGTTCTTTAATAAACTTTTGTATAGCATGTAAAACTGTAGCAAATATTTTATAAGCATCGCCTTCACCAGTTACATCTAGACTATTACCTCTGTGAAACTCTACTTGATATTCCTCGTTGCCTTCGTGATTAAACATAATAAGCAGTGTTGTGCCATCGGGTAGTTTAGCAAATGCTCTCGCATCGCCGTCCGTGCCTTCTTCCCAGCTTAACGGATATGGTTTATCAAATGTTTCAAGCAGTTCTTCTATTTTCATTATTTTCTACCTTTTATATTATTTACTGTAAAGATCCATAATTACAATTTACCCAATCATTCCCTCGGTTACTCCTTGTTCATATGATAGATCCGGATTGCCTGCCCATCTATTCATCCAACGACCCCATTCATCATAAAAGTGACGCATACCTTCCTCATCGTGAATTGTTGGATCACCATCAGCATCAACCTCATGTCGGCCGTGTAGAATTCTGCGAGCATCCGCATACTCATTCATTGTAGCCTGTTGTGTGCTTACTGCGAGTAAGTCCTCATGTAGGTTACGACCAAACGGTCCCCAAATACTATTGTGATGCCGTTGTCTAATCAAACGCTCTTTCGGCGTGTCACTCTTGAGTCCAAGACCACGAAACTCAATCATCACCTTGTCTGGTGCAATTGGTGTCATAATGTCACATCGTAGTGCTGACCCTCTTAGGTTGAAGTTGACCCCTGGGAAGAAGTCTATCATCTCCCAGTGATTAGCGGGTAAATGTGGAAACGATAACTCATCCCTAGACTCAGAACCTTCATACTGGTCATACTGCACCTCAAACGAGCCTACGTTTATGTGTCCGTTATCAAATCCAATATTCTTACGAGCAAAGTAGGAGTCATTGAACCCTGTTACACGATTGTGGTAGTGTAGATAGTCATGGTAAAACTCCGAGTTAGTGTCATGCCATAACTTATAGTTGCAAGGTATGATGGCCTTGTGATAGTGAAAGACCTCCAACGGCTCTGCGTCTAGGGACTTTTGCATACAATCAAATGATCCTGATGCCCACTCCTCGACTGTCTTGTCCATCTCCTCGTTTAGTGTGACCCATATGAATCCACCATACTTGACCTCGGTTCTGATTTCATGTTCATCAGGAAAAGTTAGTGTGCTCAATGTACCAACAGGTTTATTGATACTCTGGTTATGATATGCCTTTATCTCTTTATCTGATATGCGAACGACAATGATTGACTGCATAGCAACAGTCATGGTACGGAAAGAATTTGTTTTAGGTAGTTCAGATTCGTGACACACTGGAATCCACACCTTTGAAAATATCTTTTCAATTTCTTCTTCAAATATCTTTTTGTCGG
>Ga0222718_10000195_pt1 | contig 62468 bp, 57 predicted proteins | sample C33_27DmetaG_FD_165045 | JGI IMG/M metagenome (GOLD analysis project Ga0222718, IMG submission 165045) | Estuarine water microbial communities from San Francisco Bay, California, United States - C33_27D | ecosystem: Environmental > Aquatic > Marine > Unclassified | place: USA: California... | reverse complement strand
CATCAAAACAAGTATTTGATAGGTTAGCTGAGACCTGGAGACACTGGGGTGAAAAAACTGGTTACTTTGCATCCTCAGATGACGCACAAGCTTTTGAAGATGAACTTAAATATATGCTTGCAACACAGATGGCTGCTCCTAATAGCCCTCAATGGTTTAATACCGGTTTAAATTATAAATATGACCTTACAGGACCAGCACAAGGTTTTTGGTATGTTGATCCAAAATCAGGAAAGCTAACAGAAGGTGAAGACTCCTATTCAAGACCACAACCACATGCCTGTTTTATTCAATCTATTGATGATGATCTAGTTAATGAAGGCGGAATCATGGACCTCTGGGTCAAAGAAGCTCGTCTATTTAAATTTGGCTCAGGTACTGGAACAAACTTTTCAAACCTAAGAGGAAATGGTGAAAAATTATCAGGCGGTGGTGTCTCATCAGGTGTAATGTCATTCTTAAAGATTGGAGACAGAGCAGCTGGAGCTATTAAATCTGGTGGTACAACAAGAAGAGCTGCGAAAATGGTAATCCTAGACCTTGATCACCCTGACATAGAAGATTTCATTGAGTGGAAAGCAATTGAAGAAGACAAGGCAAGAGCGCTAATTGCAGCTGGCTACCCTGCTGATTTTAACGGAGAGGCATATGAGACAGTATCGGGTCAAAACTCCAATAACTCTGTCCGAGTTCCTGCAGATTTTGTTAAAGCTGTAGAAGAAGATGGAGACTGGGACTTAGTCGCAAGAACTGATGGTTCTGTCATTAGAAGTGTTAAAGCAAGAGACCTTTGGAATAAAATTGCAGATGCAGCTTGGAAATGTGCAGATCCTGGTGTTCAGTATGACACCACTATAAATGAATGGCACACTTCCCCAGAAGGAGGACGTATTCGTGCATCAAATCCTTGTTCTGAGTACTTATTCTTAGACAACACTGCTTGTAACTTAGCAAGCCTCAACCTTGTTAAATTTTACAATGACGAGTCCCAGGTTTTTGATATTGCTTCATATAAGCATGCACTAAGAATATGGACAATTGTTCTTGAAATTTCAGTTGAAATGGCTCAATTCCCTTCGAAAGAAATCGCGCAAGGATCATATGACTACAGAACGCTTGGACTTGGCTATGCAAACCTTGGATCATTATTAATGAGGAAAGGTATTGCTTATGACTCTGATCTTGGAAGAGCAATTGCAGGTGCTTTAACAGCAATGCTTACTGGAGAAGCGTACAAAGCTTCTGCAGAAATGGCAGGAATTGTTGGACCATTCCCTAAATATGAAGAAAATAGTGAAAATATGCTCAGAGTCATGAACAACCACAGAAAAGCAGCGTATGATACAAACGATTATGAAGGTTTAAGTCATGATTTAATTGCAATAAACCAGGAATTATGTCCTAGTGACTTATTGGAAGCAGCACAACTATCGTGGGATGAAGCTGTAGAGCTTGGAACCAAGAATGGTTATAGAAATGCTCAAGCAACAGTGTTAGCTCCAACAGGTACCATTGGACTTCTAATGGACTGCGATACTACAGGAGTCGAGCCAGACTTTGCACTTATGAAGTTTAAAAAACTTGCCGGTGGAGGTTACATGAAGATTGCAAACCAATCTATAGGCCCTGCACTACAAGCACTTGGATATGAAGATAGCCAAGTAACTGAAATCATTCAGTATGTCATTGGTTCGATGTCGCTTGAGAACTCTCCATATGTAAATAAGCAATCACTTATGGACAAAGGGCTTTCAGAAAATGATATTGAAAATATTGAAAATGCACTTCCGGGTGCGTTTGAAATCCAACATGCTTTCAATGTATTTGTACTTGGTGAAGAAACTATGAAGAGTCTTGGAATTGAAGAAGAGGAATATACTTCTTTTGACTTCAATCTATTGGAGAAATTAGGATTTTCTAGAAACGAGATAGCTCAGGCAAATCTTGATATTTGTGGAACTCAAAAAATCGAAGGAGCTCCAAACCTTAAAGATGAACACCTCGAAGTCTTTGATTGTGCAAATAAATGCGGTAAAGACGGTGAGAGATTCATTCATTATATGGGGCATGTAAGAATGATGGCTGCAGCACAACCATTCATTTCTGGTGCAATTTCAAAAACAGTTAACATGCCAAACGAAGCAACTGTTCAGGATATTGAAGATTGTTACTTTGAATCTGCAAAAATTGGTGTAAAAGCCATTGCTATATATAGAGATGGCTCAAAAGCTTCACAACCATTATCAGCATCTTCCGATGAAGGAGACTCTGACGAAAGTGATCCAGAAGTAAATAAAATTCTTGAAGAAGAAGCAATGCTTGTTCAAGGAAACTTTGCCCCTGGAACAAGCCCAACTAGAGCTTATGCTGGAGTAAATAGACCAAGGTTTCTTCTTCCTGAAAGAAGAGAAGGCTGGACACAAGAAGCTAGAGTCGCGGGACATAAAGTTTACTTGAGAACTGGTGAATATCCTGATGGAACTTTAGGAGAAGTTTTTATTGATATTGCTAAAGAAGGAGCGACACTCAAAGGTGTTTTAGGCTGCTTTGCAATTGCAGTCTCTAAAGGCCTTCAATATGGAGTTCCTCTAGAAGAGTTTGTGGACACATTTACATTCCAAACATTTGAACCAAGAGGTATGGTTGAGGGGCATGAAAACATTAAAATGAGTAATTCAATCATAGACTATGTTTTTAGAGCTCTTGGACTTGAGTATTTAGATAGAACAGATATTGTTCAAGTCCCACCAAAAGACAAAAAACAGGCCGAACCTGTAGCTGTTGAAGAAAAGCCACAGCCAACAACACCTGTTCAACAGGCAGAACCTGTAGCTGTTGAAAAAAAGCCACAGCCAACAACACCTGTTCAACAGGCAGAACCTGTAGCTGTTAAACAAGCTGAAAATTCAGTAGCGACTGTACAAGAGGTTCTTGGAGATATGATGGGCGATGCACCCGCTTGTCCAGACTGCGGGCATATAACCATTAGAAATGGTTCGTGCTACAAGTGTTTAAATTGTGGAAACTCTTTAGGCTGTAGTTGAGTTAACCTTATAAGAAATACATCGGTCTAAAAGCATAAATATATTATGGGTTGGTTTCCAACCAAGGTTACTGACTTTTGTTGGATCAGAAACTATTGATTGAGGAGCACCTTCTCTTAATAGACTGGAGTCAATTTCAATAAATTTTTTATAATCTAAATCAAAGTATCCAAATACATAACTAATAATATTTTCTATTGTTGTGCCTACGCCTGATCCAATAACATATTCTTCGTACATCTTTTTTTCTAGCAGTAGGTCAATTGCATTAACAATATCGCCAGCAAATGCCCAGTCACGAATCATATCTAGACTTCCGACCTTCAAAACATTTTGATTTTTTCTTGAAATGTTTAGTGCCGCATTAATAATTTTTGGAAATAGATAATCTTTTTTTCGAAATTCTGATTCATGATTGAATAAAATTGTATTTATGATTTTTAAGCCTCTTTGTTCCCTTAAATCAATTAGTTTGTTATATATATCAAATTTAGCCTCTGCATAAGGTGTTTTAGGGTCCATGGGTGACGTTTCTGTCAATTTTTTTGTATCGTGTAAATTAAACATTTCGGAAGATCCCGGTTGGACAAAAACTATATCATTATTTAATTCTGTAATTGCATCTATCAAATTTTCAAAAATTTTCAAAATACTATCTTTTGAGTCTTTTTCAACTAGAGACCTTGTCACCGAACTAGGACCCGAAAAATTAATAATAGTAGATGGCTTTACTCTATCGATATATTCCCTTACTAAATCTTTATTTTTTAAATCTACATTATCTATGTGAATTTCGATATCGTGTAATCCTGAAATTTGTTTTAGATTATCAACTATTTTTTGGTTATTTTTATTTCTAGATACTCCAAAAACTTTATATTTTTTTTTTGCTAAATAATTTGAAGCCAAAAAAAGCCCGTCTTGGCCACTTATTCCAGTAATTAAAATATTCTCCACAATCTAAATCTTAGTTTTCTTTAAAACTAGCATATTAATATATGAAAATTTATCTTTCAAAAATTAATGAAGACTGGATTATAGACAGAGTCAAAAAAGAATGGCTTGAAAACAATAAAGATATTTCTACAAAATACCTTTATAACTCAGATTTAATTTGGATTATTTCTCCATGGCTTTGGAGAAAGATTCCATTATATTTTTTAAAAAACAAAAAAGTTATATGTTCTATATATCACTTAGATAACCCTGAAGAAAAAATTACTGGTATTGAGAATTTTGATGAATTAAATTCTTTAACCGATCAGTTTCATGTTATATCTGAAAACACATTAAGAGACTTGAAGCAAATTACGGATAAAAAGATAACATCTATTCCGTTTTGGATTAATGATGAGATCTTTTATCCTCTCCCTAACAAAAATCAAATTAGAGATAAATACAACGTAAACAAAAGTGATTTTGTGATTGGATCTTTTCAAAGAGACTCTGAAGGATCCGACCTTTCAAAGCCCAAACTGATAAAAGGTCCTGATAGATTAATTGAAATTTATAAATACTATAAAAGTATTTACCCTAATTTAACAATATTATTAACCGGAAAAAGAAGAGACTATATTATTAATGAACTTAGAAAGGAAAAAATTAATTTTATCTACAAAGAAATGGTAAATTTTGACGAATTAAATGAGCTATATAATTGTCTTGATTTGTATATAGTTGCCTCAAGAAAAGAAGGTGGGCCTCAAGCGATTCTAGAATGTGGAATTACAGAAACTCCAATACTGTCAACTGATGTTGGAATTGCAAGTGAAATTTTAAGTCCAGAATCTATATTTACTATGTCAAATTTTCAAGATGCTAAACCAAATGTTAACTGGGCTCTGAAAAATACCAAAAAACATACTATTCCACATTCTTTTGAAAATTTTAAAAAAATGTTTAATAGTGTTTGAAAAATTACTTATATTAAAAAATTATTAAATAGGTACTTTTTACTGAATAAAATATTCTTATGCTAAAAAAAAGTCGAACAAAGAAATTACTTTTATTTATTTTTATATCATTATTGTTTAAGCCTTTATGGCTATTTAATAATACAAATTTAGGGCAACCTGCCGATGATATGTATCATTGGATACACGCTGCAACTATAGCTTTCGATAAAGATATAGATTATACAGAGGACTATCAAATTGATAATGGGACATTCAATAATATAACTAATGTTCCTTCTGCTCCTCCCGGTGCTGGATATATGTCATCTCCATTTGTATTTATCTTTAGCCAATTTGATAATTTTAATTCAGGGTATGGAAATGGTTCAAGAACTAATCCAACAGGAACTTTTGGTTATTTGGGTTTCTTCTTTGCGGGGCTTTTTTACACTATTTGTGGATTTTATTTTTTAAAAAAATTAATAAATAATAAAAAATTTAATGGTTTAATTATTTTTTGTGCGTTTCTAAGCTCTCTTGTGCACTTTGTGACTACTAGATTTCTTATGCCACATGCTGTAGAGTTTTTTTTATGTGCTGTAATCCTCTATATTTTTGAAAAAAACAAATCTAAAATAAGTAAAGTTGAATTTTTATTTTTAATTCTTTCCTACTTAATGTTGGCTATTACTAGACCTTCAACATTCATTTACACACTTGTATTGATAATGATTTACAGAAATAAATTTGATATTAGCAAGGCTAATTTAATTATTTATATTCCAATTTCTTCAATGTTTTCCTATCTTTATATATGGATATCTCGAACACTTTATTCGCAGAATTATATGTTTTTAAATACCTATGGTTCAGATATGGATAGCTATAGGGCAACATTAAATATCGATCAGATTTTGAATGGATTAATAAAATTACCTAACTTGTTTGTGTCTCCTAGTATGGGGATTTTGTGGTCAACACCAATAGTTTTTTTTGGTATTTTGTATATGTTTTTTGCAAAAAATAAAATAAACATAGATTACTTTTTATTGTTAATTTTTTTTGCAGGAAGTTTTTCACCTTTGCTTATTTGGCAAGGAAGAGAAGTAGCTTATGGTCAGAGACTCTTAATCGGCATTATTCCAATGTGTGTTTTGCTAGTATCTAGAAACTTACAAAAATTTCAGAGCTCTAAATTATTATTAACATTAAGCTCACTATTTACATATATTGGCTATTTGTTTTTTTATTCATCTAATAATTTAACCCTTAGATATGGAACAACACTTTGGGGAACAATAGTTGGATATGCAGGAACAAATTATTATATAGAAGTCATTAAAGGATTGTATAACTTTGAAATCATACTCAGTTCATTTTTGAGAAATATATATGTTGTAAACATAAGCAAATTTACAAATATTAATGAAATTATTTTTTCAAATGTAAATATAAATAGTTTTGATGCTAATAGAATTGGAAACTTTTTTAATTATTTAAATATTTATAGTGAAGTCAACACCGCTTACCTGTTGCTTGTTAATGTTTTAGTTTTTGGTTTTTCGTATTTATTTATTAAATTATTTTTAAATGATTTCTCAGCAAATACATCAAAGTAGATATGCCATCTTTAAATGAAATTTTTTTTCCTTCATTTCTTGATCTAGGATTATAACTAATACTAACTTCATGAATTTTTTTTTCTAGATTAGTTAGTTCTTTTACTAATTCGGGTTCTATATCAAATCGATTTGCTGTTAAGTTAAGATACTTAATTAAAGATGTTTTAAACGACTTTACTGCAGTTTCCATATCTGTCAATTTTTGTCTGAATGCTAAATTTGAAATAATAGTTAAAAATAAATTTGCCAAATATCTGTGTATACCCATTTTAAATTTTTTAATGTTACTTATTTCTAAAAATCTTGATCCAAATACTATTTCCACATTTGGATTTTCATACATCTGTGATACTTTTAATAAATCTTCAACTAAAATCTCTGTATCTGCATCGGTAAATATGACTATTTCTGATTTATTCTCTAAGTATTCTAAACCTGTTCTTAATGCAAAACCTTTTCCCATATTCTTTTCTAATTGAATTATTTTTAAGTTTTTTGATTTTACTTTTAATAATTGGTTATAAGAACCATCCGTACTTCCATCATCTACAACAACGACCAATTCATTAGGAAAAGAATTACAAATATTCGTAACTACATCAAACACAGTACCTACCTCGTTATAACATGGAATTAATATAGAAAACTTAAAATTCATATTGATAATATTAACAAATATTTACAATCAAAATCGTAGAGATAACTATAATTATATTTCTTACATAAGGGCGCTTAGCTCAGTCCGGCAGAGCGCTTCCCTTACAAGGAAGAAGTCACAGGTTCAAATCCTGTAGCGCCCACAAGGGTTATTCTAAACACCTATCAAGCAGCAGTTTATAGTATAACCTCTCTTGTTCATCTGGAATAAGTTTTAAAACTTCATATTGATTACTTCCAAAATCTTTATAGGAAGGGATACCATTTTTCCATTGTCCCAAAATTAATTCATTACTTTTAAGATAGCCCAGGTCAATCATCTCATCAATATCTTTATACTGGTTGGCAAAAACTGAAACTTTGCCTTTGTTTCGCTGCGTGACAGCAGAGATTTCAGGATAATCTAAGACATAATTATACGAAGAAATACTTTTATTGTCTGAATTATTTAATATGTTTGAACCTAATACTTCAAAATTCCAGGCATCAGTTGTTTGCTCAAGCAAATAAATTAAATATTTTCTATTCCATATTCTCCATTGTGTATTAATTGAAAATCCATAAGATTTTGGATAAACATAAATTTCTTTTTGGTCTAAATTTTTATCTAACAGTTTTTCCATTGGTGACAGTGTTAACTCAGCACTTATATAATTTTCATTATTTATCAGTTGATCATATAGACACAGAAAATTTTCAATATTTAATTTTTTACTTAAAAAAAAGTCATCTAAGCCAAGCAATATATACTCGTCTTTAATTTTTTTTAAAATAGAAGAGAGATTTGCAGACCAATATTTTTTACTTGAATTAAAATATCCAAAACTCATGTAACTATAGTCTTGAATTTTTGATTTATTAACGTTTCCAAAATTAAGATAAATTACTTCAATTTCACTAGGTAAATACTTCCTATTTAGAAATGAAGATGCCGGTAAAATTTTCTTACTGCCGTAATGGCCAACTAAAAAAGCTTTTAAATTTAATTTTTCTAATGCGGCTCTAGTCATAACAAAAATTTAAATTTCAATAACATTACTTCCTTCACTAGTGGTGTACAAAACAGAATCTTTTATTTTTTTATATATATTTGAATTTTTCATTCTGTAATTTACCCAGCCTCCATAATATGGTCTGTATATATCCATTACACCTGCTATTGCGTCTATACCACTTCCAACTGAAACTATAGGTACATTAATTTCTTTTTTTAAATCAAGCAACAAAGTGTTCTGGGATAAACCTATCCCTGCCAAAAAAATATCAGGATTGGATTTATGAACCCTATCTTTAATTTTTTTATAAACTTTTTTGGAATTACTTAAAACTCCTGTTTGAGGTATAGAAATAAGATCATGAAAATTGTCTATACCAAGATATTCTTTATATTCATTAAATTTCATTAATTCGTTTATTAACTCTAATTTGGCCTCAGACCCAATTAGAGAAATTTTTTTGAAGTTCTTAAAGAACCATTTATTCGCAACACTGGCATACAAGTATTCTGCCGGGAAATCTAGTTTTACATTCATAACCTCATTAAACATATAAAAATTAATAATTTCACAAAAATATTTATCATGATTTTGCGCAGCGTTTTGAATTTCTTTTATGTTTAAAGACATTATAGATTTTTTAATGTCTCTAACCCCTGGTTTTGTTGTCCCAAATTTTTCATTCTTAAATAATAAATAATCTCCATCACCAAATTTATAGTAAGTGTTGTTAATTTTTCGTTTTGATTCTCTTTTTAATGTTTCCTTAAAAAGGATGTAATCTTCTTGAAAATTAGGGTAAATAGTTTCATCAAAATATTCTTTATTTGGCTCAAGATAAGTCGAACCAGGAATGTTATAGATAGTATGCATTCTAAAATAATGATACACAACTATTTTTAATATAAATTTTTTATATTTATTAATACAGAATATTAATTAGAATTCTTTGAATACAAGAAAGTTAAATATAAATGTGTGGATTTATTGGTGTTGCTTCAAGAAAAGATATCAATAATACATTTATTGAAGACGCAGACAAATTTTTAATTTGTCGTGGACCTGATGATCAGAAGTGGTCTGAAAATTCCTTAGATAACTGCAAGACGTTATTCTCTTTTCACAGATTGTCAATAATTGACCTATCCTCTGAGGCTTCTCAACCAATGTCCTCTGAAAAATACAATACAGAAATTTTGTTTAATGGAGAAATATATAATCATATTGAGTTAAGAAAAGAGATGGAGTTAAGTGGAGTAAAATTTTCTACTTCCCACTCTGACACTGAAACACTACTTTTAGGATTGTCAGAATATGGAAATAAATTTATAGAAAAACTAGACGGCCAGTTCTCGGTAGTTTTATTAAATAAAAATAACAACACACTTACACTCTTTAGAGATCGCCTTGGGCAAAAGCCTTTATATTATTATTTTGATGAAGATAATTTTATTTTTTCATCAAATTTCAAATCTGTTTTATCTTATAAAAAAAGTTTTAAATTAGATGAATCACAAATATCGAACTTTTTAGAATTAGGGTGCATACCTGCACCTCACACACTTGATAAGGAAATTAAAAAATTACTTCCCGCAGAAATTATAGAATTTTCTACAGAAAAATTTTTAATAACAATGAAAAATAAATACTGGCGTATTGAAGATTATGTTGATAGTAAGAAATTTGAAAAAGCTAAATTTTTTGACTTATTTAATAAATCCGTTCAAAAAAGACAGCTCTCAGACGTTCCTATAGCTAACTTGCTATCGGGTGGAATAGATTCAACTTCGATTATTAAATCTCAATTTGAAAACACAGGAAATTCAATAAATACTTTCACTATTAAAAATACTGAAAAACAATATGATGAATCTGAATGGGCAAGTACAGTAGCTACCTGCTATAAAACAAATCACCATGAAGTTGAAATCAACGGCAAAGATCTTTCAGTAGATCCCTTTGAAATTATAAGATGTTTTGATGAGCCTTACTCTGATCCATCAATCTTTCCGTCGCATATAATCTATAAAAATATATCAAAAAAATTTAAGGTTGCTTTATCTGGTGATGGAGGTGATGAACTATTAGGGGGTTATAAAAAAATAATAATTTCAATGAAAAGAGGCTTTCTACCCTCAGTAATCGTAAAAGTATTATTTAAATTATATCCTGCAAAATATGGAACTGCTGGCTGGCTTAGCAATATAGCTTTTTCTCCGGAAATAAGCTATTTATTATTAACAACTGATAAAAAACTTTTAGATTTGTTATCGCTTAAAAGGAAATTGAATTTTAAGGAAAATTATTTTTTTAATTCTGCAGATAAGTTAAAGAAATTAATAATCTCGGATTATAAATTTTACTTTTCTGAACAAATGCTCTTAAAAGTTGACCGAACTTCTATGGCAAATTCTTTAGAAGTAAGATCACCATTTTTAGATCATAAATTAATTGAATATGTACTATCAACTAACTTTTCTTTTTTTGATATAAAAAAATCAAAATCATTATTGAAAAAATACCTAAATGAAGATTTTAACGATGAGTTTTTAAATAGAGATAAAATGGGGTTTGTATTTGATTTAGAAAATTGGATTTTTTCTAATGAAAAAGATTTAATAAATATTATTTCAAAATCACCAACATTTAAAGAAAGTAATTTTAAAAAATTATTTGAAACAAAAACAAGAATTAATGCTATTAGAATTCTTAAAATCTTAACTTTATCAATTTTTTTAGACGATTATATTTCAATATCAATGAAATAATTACCTAAATTTAATAAAAACATTTCTACTGTAAATTTATTTTCAACAGTTTTGCGACCATTTTTAGAAACATAATCAAGTATCTTTGAATTATTTAATAAACTGTTTATCTTAATACTCCAATCATTAGGAGATGTCCCTTCAACAAAAAAAATATTTTTGTTATCTTGAAAAGCTTGAAAGTCCCAAAATCCACTAGTTTTGGTTATCATAACAGGTGTACCTGAAGACATAGCTTGTAAGGCAACACTTTGGCCACTTGGCTGAGAGGATTGTTTAATTGGTAATATTACTAAATCTGCAAAATGGTATAACTTAAGAATTTCCGCATCTTTTAAATAACTATTTCTCCAATTACCTTCTAGTAAATTCACATTTTTTAATTGATCGAAATTTTTACCTTTATATTCAGTTACGATTGTAAAGTGATAATTTTCGAAGCTACTTGCAATCTTAAAGAGTAGATCAAAATCTCTATTTATATCGTTACCAATAAATAACAAATTTTTAACTTGTCTTTTTGGTTTATCTCTATAGAACCAAAATTTATCGTCAACTGCAAAAGGAAGGTAGTAATATTTCTTTGAATATTTTGCCAACTTATTACTTGCTTCATCGAGCTCTCCTTTTCCTATAAAAAGAATTTTTTTTGAGTAATTTAATGATTTATCAATGATGTATTTTGTTAATTTATTTCCATTATTAAATTTATTCATTAAACCCATCGGTAAAAACAAACTGTTTGATCTCCTAATGAACATAAGTAAAGGTAAAAAAGACAGATAGGATGATTCGTTTATGAATATTATATTCTTAGATTTTAGAAGAATATTTATATTTTTTAAATTTAAGGATTTAAGGAAATATATAGGTAATTTGGTAATTTTTATTACTGCTCTATCAAAAAAACCAGTTTTTTTATCAGTCAACTCTATGAAATTAATATTTAAATTTTTATTTTTTAATTCTAAGTAGCCATAAAAAAAATCTGAAGCCTCTAAGTATTTTAATTTGTCTTTTCTTCCACCAGAATAAACATATGTAATATCATATTTCATACATTTTTAATCTTTTTTATTGATCTTGTTAGTCCACTTTTAATAAAAATTCTATGATGAGTATCATAATCAAAGTCATCAGGACTGTGGGTTGAGTTTATAATAGTGATATTCTTTTGTTTCAAAATTTCAGTTATTAATTTTTTTGATTCGACATCTAAATTGGATGTTGATTCATCAAGGAATAATATTTCACACTCACTTACAAATGCTCTTATAAATGAAATTTTTTGCATTTGTCCTGACGAGAGTGTTTTATTTGTGATTTGCATATTTAACACGTCATCCTTGCTTTCATTAAACACTTTAAATTCAGACAATAAAACTTTAAGCTTTTCATCATCAACTTCATCTGTACATGCATATAGTAAATTTTCTCTCAATGTGTCGTCAAGAATAAGCGGGGTAGCTCCTATGTATCCATTTTTTTTCGATGATTTAAATCCTTGTCCAGAAGATGGTTTTAGCGCACCTGTCATTATGCCTAATAAAGTACTTTTTCCACTTCCATTATCTCCTGTAAGAATATGGTGCTTGTTTTTTTCAAAGCTTATATCTAAATTTTCATAAAAATTTTCAGAGCTACCAAAAAAACTAAAGTTTACATTCTTTAATTCAATTGCATTATTGTTTTCAGACTTTAGTTCAAATTCAAAATCATAATCTAATTGATTATCTTTAATTTCAATTAACTTTTCTAAGTGAACATGGGAACCTATCAATCCATTTAATGCAGAATTTACTGAGCTTAAAGATTGTACGAGCCGAAGTGTTACACCAATAAATTCGAGAGTAATTGATTTTGCATACCTTGGTATAATTAAAAGTATAGAAAATGACATTACTGCTATAAAATTAGGAATAGTTACATTGATATCGTTGAGAATATACTTTCTTTTTTCAGTTTTATAAAATTTATAAAGATTATCTTCAAACTTAATTAATTCTTTTTTATGCGTATTAAGAATTTTTACAAGGAATATATTGTCAATAATCCTCTGGATGTACGAAACATGCTTGTATGCATATTGATAAGACTCTTCCATTGCTTGGCGACTTCTAGTTAATAAAAACTTAGATGGAAAAAATAGAGCAATAACAAGAAAAATTAACAAAAGTAGTACTTCTAAATTGTCATAGCTTAAAAATGTTGTAAATACAAAAATTTGAATTACGCTAGTCGTAATGTTTGCTGCAGCGTTGAAGAAATAAGCAATATGAACACTTAACTGTTCTATATAGTATGTTGCGTCTGCTAAAGAATAATTACCTTTTTTATAAACCTCATCTAAAATGTAAGTTTTTAAACTAGCCTCTATGTCTTTTGTTAATGAAAATATATTATATTTTCCAATAAAATTCAATAAATATCGAAATACAACAACTAAAGGTATTACTCGAGGGCTTGAAGTAATGTTATCAAGTAATTCGTTACCTATAACTGTATCGGTTAAAAATTTAGAAAAAGTTAAAATTATAAATATATCTGAAAACCCAATTCCATTTGAAACCAATGCTGAAAAAAGTATTCTAACTTTTTTTCTTGGTATTTTTGTTAATCTAGATACAAATAGAATATCTTTTAAGATAGCTTTAAATTTATGCACATAAATGATATTAACAATTTTAAGATTTCAAATGTAAATAAATTTTTAAAATTGTACCGTTTAAAATAAGGTTTTAAGAAAACATTATGACAAATAATAAAGAAATAGCAATGATGCTGATGGGTGGGTTTGGAAATCAATTATTTCAACTATGTCAACTAAACGAGTATAAGAATTTGAACATGAAGGTATATGCAGATACATCAAATTTTGTAAGATCTAAAAAGGAACATAACACTACGAATAGAGAACTCATTCTTCCTGTTCAATTATTTCAAATTGATGAATTAAGTAACAATAAAAGATTGACAATTAACGCTTTAGAAAAAATACAAAAATCAAAAATTTTCCCTTTCAAATTAAATTTTTATCAAGAAATAAATGATTACAACTGGGAACATGTTGAATTAAAAAAATTCAATAAAGCTATTGGTTATTGGCAAAACTCTTCACTTATAATAAAAAATAAACAATTTCTTATTGAGTCTTTATCAAAAGAAGACATATTTTTAAAAGCTTTTAATAAACATGTAGAAAAAGGGTCAACAGTTCTCCATGTCAGGAGAAAGGATTATCTAAAATTAAATGAAAATTTGAGTAATCAATTTTATGAAAATTCATTAAATTTCTGTTCTCAAAATATAGAGAACTTTCATTACAACATTTTTACTGATGATAAAAAGTGGGTGGAATCAAATAAATTATTCAAACATGCAAACAATATTTTTAGTGACGATGAAAATATCGAAAGTGTAAAAAAATCATTTGCCCATATGCTGAATAATGAAAACTATATTGTTGGCAACAGTACATTTCCACTTGTAGCTGCATTATTATCAGAAACAGATTCATCAAAAGTATTAGTAGCTGACCCTTGGTTTAGAAATAAAGAAAAAAATCTAAACTTAAATGACAATTGGATAAAAATTGAAAATGTTTGATTTTTATAAAATTTGTAGGTTATAAATATATGAGTAAAGTCGTGTTTTCACAACCATGGGGCGGACTTGGTGACAACTTGTCATTTTCAAATTTACCAGCTCTTTATTATGAACTTGGAATTAATTTCTATTTATCTGCAATAAATAATTGTAGAAATACAGCTATCAAAGAAATATGCTGGGATAACAACCAATGTGTAAAAAGATCACAAAGGTTGGTCCCAAATATTGGTTATAAAGTAATGCTTGAAAATAATTTTCATTTATCTGATAAAAAATTTAATATAATTCAGAATATAAATTCCTTACATGGATTTAAGCCAGGTAACGGATTTCCTGAAATTAATTTAAAATATTTAAAGGAACCTAGCTCAATTAAGTTTGATTTAATGCTGGACTTAAACGCTTCCTCATTATTTAGTGAGACAAAAAATTCATATAATACTGAATCCCTATCAGAGGCACTTAAAGATTATCAATCAAGAAACGCTTTAGATATAATTTATCCAAATTTATACGCAAATAAAATGCCTTTAAGTAAAAATTCTAACTTTGAAATTAAAAGCATTCATCAGCTTGTAGATGTGTTAATGCAAACTAATATTTTTGTTTGTTTTAACTCCGGTTCACATGTATTAGCCTCTGCTGTAAAGGAGTTAACAGGTCTACCAAATAAAATTATTTCATTTAATAGTGTAGATGATGAACATTTATCGATTAAGAATGGAAAGATAGAAGAAAAGTTTGGAAGTTATTATTTTGATAATGTTGAATATATAAAAATTAAAACTAAAAATTCTCAGTCAAGTGATGAATTCAAGAACGATATTAATAATCATGCATCAAAAACTGACTACTACAAAAAATTACATGCACTTTTTTTTAATCCTGTCGAAACTTTATCATCTTTTTTAATTAACAAACTTTTTAAAAAATAACTATTTATCAAGATATTTTTTAATTATCTTATAAGCATCCTGTAAATTACTAGCTTTATAATCTGGTTCTAAATTTGAATTATAAGGATACTTAGAGTTTTCAATATATATAGTTTTCATATTAGAGAACTTTCCGGTCATTATATCCGTTTCTTTATCACCAATTATCCATGATTTTGACAAAGCAACTTTATATTCTTTTACTGCTTTCTCTACCATTCCAATATTTGGCTTTCTATTTATAGATGGATTGTCTGAACTAGATGTATCATAAAAAATATCATCAATTCTTCCTCCAAACCCATGAATTTCATTTAATAGAAAATTGTTTAGCTTTAACAGCGTTTCTTCGGAAAAATAATTTTTACTGACACCGCTTTGATTTGTAATAATGAATATTTTAAATTCTAACTTTGCCAAATTTTGTAATCCTATTTTATTTTTATTACTTATAAATAAATCTTTTTTATTTGAAATATATCCAAAATCTTCATTAATAGTTCCATCTCTATCCAAAAATATTGCACCTAAAGAAATATTTTCTTTTGGGACTTTATTTGTAGTCGAGAATCCTGGTAAAAATGGATGGGATATAATTTTAGTTTTTGTCTTGTCTAAAACTAAAGATTCCACTGGAGAAGTAGACCACTCTTCAGACAAAAAATATATACTTGGTTGAATAATTTCTAAAAATTTGTTTGGAATTAAATTATCAAATATAAAGTAGTAACAATCTTTATCATAGGAATTTATTTTATCAATTCTAATTTCTTGTTTTTCTACCGGCCTATTAGGTCCCTTATATTTTTTAATCGAATCATCAGAATTTAATAATACGAACAATTTATCAACTTGTGATTTACAATGTTCTATTGCATACTTATGGCCTTCATGTAATAAGTCAAAGCTTCCAGTTATGCAACCTGTCGTCAATTTATTTTTTTTTAGATATTGAACGGTTTCCTTTAAATGATCTATATTATCTAGAATCATTTATTTCCGTTTTGGTTTTCTTCTAAACTCCAAAACTCAATTAATCCTGCAATAACTTGGAGAATTGTAATGTGGGATTGCTGAACAACACCTGTTTCTTTAGATGGTATGGAAAAAATATCATCAGATAACTCTTTAACATCATCAGTGCTTTCACCAACCATGCTAAGGGTGTAAATGTTTTTAAGCTTTGCGGCTTTTAAAGCTTCTAAAATATTTTTACTTCTACCAGACGTAGATATTGCTATGAGGACATCATTATTTTTTCCTATTGCATCAATTTGCTTTGAAAATATCAAATCAAAACTGTAATCATTAGCTATTGATGTAATTATTGAACTGTCTGTAGTAAGTGCAACAGATGCTATAGGTTCTCTGTCATGCTTAAATCTATTTACAAATTCTGCAGCAATATGTTGGGAATCTGAAGCAGAACCTCCATTTCCGCAAATTAATATACTTCCACCACTTTGTATTTTTTCATATATATTTTTAGCAACTGTTATAATTTTTTTGTTGTAGCTTAATTGGTGTTTTGCTATTTTAAGACTTTCGTTTAAATAATCTTCAACAAATTCATCATCTTTAATATACATTCTGAACTCATGATATTAAAACATAGAAAATATTACAATTGTAAAAAAATGAAAAATATTATATTAACTGGTGCTGATGGATTTATTGGAAAAAATATTCTAAAAACTTTAAAAAAAGATAGTTCTCTAAATACAATATCTATCGAAAGTGAATTTTATCAAATTTCTGATTGGAAAGAAAAATTAGAAGATTTAATAAAAACTGCAAATCATATACTACATGTTGGTGCAGATTCAAACACATTAAATACTGATGTAGAAAAAGTTATGTTTTTAAATTTTTATACAAGCAAAATTATTTTTGATTTAGCAAAAAAATATAATGTTTGTGTTGTCTACTCTTCTTCAGCAGCTTGTGTTGGTGTCGATGGATATCCAAGTAATTTATATGCATGGTCCAAATTTTCTGCAGAACAATACGGATTGCAAAATAATGAATATTTTGTAGCTCTTAGATATTTTAATGTGTATGGTCCAGGTGAAGAAAATAAACAAGAAATGAGTTCAGTTGCATATCAAGCTTGGCTAAAAAATGAGTTTGAATTATTTCCAAAAGAACCTGAAAGAGATTTTGTTTATATAGATGATGTTGTTTCAGCAACATTACATCCTGTGTTTTATGAAATTGAAAAAGGGGTTTATGATGTTGGCACTGGAAAAGCCAAAAAATTTGAAGAAGTATTAAATTTGCTAAATATAGAATATACCTATAAAAGTGAAAGTAGTATTCCAGATGGTTATCAATTTTTTACTCAAGCTGATAAAAATAAATTTATGTTGAACTGGTCTCCACAATTTACTCTTGAAAAAGGTATAGAAAGTTATGTTAATTACTTAAGATGAAAGCTGCTGTACTAACCTCGTTAAATTCCGATCTCGAAATTTTTGATTTAACTATACCTGAATTATCAAAAAATCAGGTTCTTGTAAAAATAAAAGCGGCTGGAGTTTGTGGTGCTCAGTTAAATCAAAAAAAAGGTATAAAAATAAAAGAAGAGTTTTTGCCGTGCTTAATGGGACATGAAGGAAGCGGTATAGTAGAAAAAATTGGTCCTGGTGTTAAAAAAGTAAAGCCTGGTGATAAAGTGGTTATGCACTGGCGTAAAAGTAGTGGTATTGACTCTGAATTCCCTAAATATCAATCAAAACATGGAACAGTTGGATCTGGATTAATTACAACTTTCAGTGAATTTTCTGTTGTGTCTGAAAATAGGATAACAAAAGTTAATACTGATTTGGATTTTTCATATTTAAGTTTGTTTGGTTGTGCAATTACTACCGGTATGGGGGTCATAAATAATGAAATTAATTTAAGTAAAAATGATTCCATATTAATTTATGGTGTTGGTGGAGTTGGACTAAACATTGTAATAGCTGCTTTTTTGAAACAACCAAAGAACATAATAGCTGTTGATCAATCTGATGTTAAGCTAAACAAAGCCGAAGAGTTTGGAGCTAATCATTTAATCAATACAAGAAACACTCCAAACATCAGGGATGAGATTATTAATATCTTGGGTCAGTATCCAAAATATAACATTGAAACTACGGGTAATATTGAGCTTATAAAAAATTCCTATGAGCTTTTAAAACCTGGCGGAACTGCTGTACTAATTGGACAACCAAAGAATAATGAGAATTTAGTTTTTGAGAATTTTGTTGAAAATTTTAATAATAAAACCCTACTAGACACTTCAGGAGGAGACATAAATCCTGATATTGAAATCCAAGAATATATCGATCTTTACTCAAACAAAAATATAAAATTAGAAAATTTGATTTATGACTATTACAATTTAGAAGAAATTAATCATGTTTTTAATTTAATGGAAAATAGTAAAGAGTTTTTTGGGAGGGGGGTGATTGTATTTGAGTAAGAAAATTCTTGTAATTGGTGATTTTTGTATTGATAAATTTGTTTACGGTAGCTCTTATAGAATTAATCCCGAAGCTCCTGTGCCGATATTTAATCCCTCAGAAACTATCGAAAACTATGGTATGTCTGGAAATGTTGCGGCTAATTTATCATCGCTAGGTCATAAAGTAGATCTAATTTGCAACAAAAATAAAATAATAAAAACTAGGTATGTAGATACTGAAAGTAACCACATGCATCTAAGAGTAGATGAAAATGACATTGTTTCACTAGAAGATTCTTACAAAGAGAATAATTCAATAGTATTTGACTCTTATGATGCAGTTGTTTTGACAGATCATGACAAAGGTTTTATTTCAGAAGAAGATATTAAAAAAATTTCTAATAAACATAATTTAGTATTTTTACAATCAAATAAATTAATTGGTAATTGGGCTAAAGATGTTGATTATATCAAAATTAATATGAAAGAATTTCTTCGATCAGAAGATTTCCTTCGCTCTAGTTCCTTAATTTCAAAAACAATAATCACTGATGGAGCAAATGGGTGTTTCTTTAATAATGATCATTTTAAAATTAACAAAAAAGTAGTAACAAGAGACCTTTCGGGTGCAGGTGACACGTTCTTAGCTATTTTCGCTGACTCAATTCTAAATGATGACAATGTAAACGATGCAATTATCAAAGCTCAAAATTCTGCAATTGAAATTGTTCAGCATAGAGGTGTTGCAACAATTGGAAATTTAGAAAATAAAATTAACTTTTTATAAAAAAGGTAACCCATCTTTTTTTAATGAAATTATGGATGGTGTTCTCATTAAATAGGCGTCGAGCATAGCTTTTTCTGCTTCCATTAAATTTCTAGGAAAATAGCCCATAGTATTTTTGAACATGCTTACCAGTATCTCAGGGTTAAGAGGCCTGTGGGTTGGTCCATGTGTTGGATAATCTGCTTGACCTACAAGCATTACGGGAAGATTATTTTCGTCGATGTCAATTTTTATTTGTTCGAAAGGTCTCTCAATAAGAAAAGGTGTGATTGAATATACAACTGGTCTTAATCCTTCAAGAGCCATTCCAGCAGCCATGCTTATCATTGACTGTTCACACAAGCCTACATTCAAATATCTATCAGGATATTTTGATTTGAATTCATCCATTTCCTGTTCTACGTCTCCTGAAATTAAAAAAATATTTGGGTCTTTATCAGCAAGGGTAACAATTGTTTTTCCAAATGCTCTTCTCATTTGCTTAACTCTTCTATTGCAATTTTTTCATGATCTGGATCGGGCCATTTTGCATGCCATTCTGGTGCATTTTCCATATAAGAAACACCCTTTCCTTTTACTGTATGCGCAAAAATAAATTTGGGAGTTTTGTCTTTACTCATATTTTTTATCGCATTTTCAATAGACCCTAGGTCATGTCCATTAACTTCCATCATTTCCCAATTTAAAGAATTTACTACTGATAAAATTGATTCCATGGGCAAAATATCTTTTACATATCCTGAACCTTGTATTTTGTTGTAATCCACAATTATTACTAAATTGTCTAGTTCTAAATGGGAAGCTAATAGTAATGATTCCCATGTTGTGCCTTCTTGACACTCGCCATCCCCCATTAAAACATAAACTTTTCCCTTTTTTTTCATTTGTTTCATTGCAAATGCAATTCCAATACCTGCAGGAAATCCGTGACCCTCACTTCCGGTAGTCCAGTGAACACCATTTTGCAAATCTAAATGAGGATGCCCCTCTAGTACTGGATTAAATCCCCTTTCCTGAAGTAAAACATAATATACCCAACATGCATGCCCCTTGCTTAAAATAAATTTATCATCATCAGTTAAAATCTTGTCATAAAGAGTTATCAAAATTTCAGCTGATGAAAATGAACCTCCGTAATGATAGCCTCCATTTGCTTTAGAAATTTTAATAGATTCTAGCCTAATATCTTTTGATCTTTTAGATAGTTTTGTATCAATTAATAAATCAATATCGTATTCACTCATAAGAACATATATTAACAATCTAATTTATTAATAAATATCTCTTTTAATATAAATTTTATCCTGAATGTATGAATTTTTATTTAAAATTTGATTAACTATTAATGCACTAAGTTCTTTTGGTTCTATTAATTTTGAATAATCATTTCTATTTTTTGTTATGTTAGATTTAAAAGCACCAGAAAATATATCTATTACTCTAACGTTAGACTTATGATTAGCTACTTCAGTTTGTAATGATTCAATCAAACTTTTTAAGCCAGCTTTACTTGAAGAATAAATAATTTCATTATCAGGATTTGAACTTAATGCAGCAACAGAGTTCAGATTTATGATGTATCCATTGTCTTGATTAAAAAATTTATTAAAAACTTTTAAAATTATTTCTGCAGGCAATATCAAATTGCTTTGGTACATTTCATCAATTTCTTTTTTAGATAGATCTTTAAAACTAGAATCAGAATACTTTCCAATGCAATTTATGAATATATTAAATTCACGAGTTAATAAATCAGTGAGGTCTAAATAATCAAATTTGTTTATTTGTGTATAGTAAATGTTTTCAAAATAATTATTATCTTTTTTACGTGTTAATCCAACAACTTCAGTATTTCTATTCAAAAATTCAGAGGCTATCGACATCCCTATTGCACTGTTTACTCCAGCAATGACTACTGAGTTATTCATATCTTTACTCCAAAAGGATAATAGTTAAAAAGATCTTCTCTGTCTTTTTTATTTGGTAAGTCTAAATTTTTTATTGGCAGTTCTCCAGAATATAAATCACTTTTCTTAATTTCAGTATTTTTTAATAATGTTACTTCTAATAGTGGAGGAAACGTTATTCCTTCATAATTTATCAATTTAAGCGAATTATTTGCATGTAAGTGAACAATTGAAAAATCTACAAGAAATTTGGATAGAACATTATCATATTTTTCAAGTAACATTTTATTTATCTTTTTATATGTACTGCTATAAAACTTATTAAAGTAAGGTGTCAAATTTTGACTTTTTAAAAGTGTTTCTTCATCAATGAATACAATATGTAATTCAATAATAATTAATTTAAATTTTTTCAATAGTTCTTTAGGTAAACTATTAAAAATATCCCACTCATCAAACTCGATGTCTATTTGTAGTGCAATGTTCTCACAGTCTATATCTGTTAATACTTCCTCAAGTGTTATATGATCATCATCATTTTTTTTTGCAAGATTTTTATTTATTAATCTTACGTTATCGGGTGGAGTAAAGTTTTCAATTGTTCCATCAACCAATATCGTTTGTAAATTTTTATTTACACTCATTAGGTCTAATTCAAAACTTATGTTGTCCTCAACACCAATGCTTACTAAATAATCTAAGCTGTTAATAATCTCCTTGGGTGCGACGTAACCACCATCTGAATCATTACCAAATCTTTTAAGTGTATGATTTGTTGAGAAAATTTTAAGTTTATTAAAAAAATCTATAGCTTTCATAGCTTAATCATTCTTTTTATTTTCTAAAAAAAATGAAATTAATGAAAATGTAAATAATTGAAGAAAAATTATAAAAAATACAACCCCGATTATAAATAATGGATTCTTGTGAACAAAAACAGAATTAATTATTTTTTGATAATAAGAAATAGCAAATAAAAGAGTTGAGATTGCTCCAAAAATAAATGACAATTTTGAAAGTGAATATCTTGCAGTATTTACAAATCCGTCAGTCAAATGAAGCAATATTGAATCAACTATTACAGCGGTTATTCTCTCAAATCCGTACTTAGTTTCTCCAGACTTTCTTTCAAGATGTTCAACCTCAACTTGCTTTAGACGATAATTTCTATATTCAAACAGTGGAATTAAAATTCTGTGGATATCTCCATTGTATTTTATATCTTCAACCATTTCTTTTTTAAATATCTTTAGACTACAGCCCAAATCTCTGCATTTCGATTTAGTGATTAACCTTATTAAAAAATTTGCAACTTTCGAATATAAGGATCTAAAAAATTTATCTCTTCTGGTTTTTCTATATCCGCACACAATATCTATGTTGTCAAAGTCTTTGTTAAACTCATCTAACAATTTAATGACTTCATAGGGTGGGTTTTGGCCATCACCATCTAAAGTAGCTATAAAATCATACCTTGATAGTTCTATTCCTTTCAGCAATGAGTAGGACTGGCCTCTAGTGAATGAATTTTCATAAACAGTTACTTTACTGCTATTTATTAAGTTACCAAGGAGAGTTTTACTTCCATCATCAACAATTATTATTTCATACTCAATTTGATTTTTTTCTAAATGTGCTTCTAATTCATCTAATAAAGAGGGAATAGACTCCTCTTCGTCTAATGCAGGTATTACGATACTTATCTGATTAATCAATATCTATATTATAACTTTTAAAGTGGTGTCAACAATTTTTAATTTTTAAATAATTAATAAATTTACTTCATAAAATTGAAGTATGTGTGGTGTAGTTGGGTTTGTTTCAAATAAAAAGAATTTAGATTTAATTAATAAATTTGTTGAAAAGGTTGAGCATCGAGGTCCCGACAATTTAGATTCTAAAATTATTGAATTAAATAATAAATTTATACACTTAGGTTCATCAAGATTATCAATCAGGGGTGGGTTGTCAGAAAATATGCCGATGATGTCAAAGAATCATAATTATATTGTTTATAATGGAGAGATTTTTGATTTAAATCTACTTAAATCTAAAATTAATTCCCCCGCTACATATAAAAGTGATACAAGAATTATTCTTGATTTGCTTGATGAAAATGTTCAAAATATATCTGATTTTAATGGAATGTTTGCATTTGCATATTTGAATCAATCAAGTCAAAAATTATATCTGTCTAGAGACAAATTAGGTATAAAACCCCTTTTTTACCTAAAGAATAAAAGCAATGAAATCTTTTTTTCATCTGAAATGAGTAGTTTAATCTCAATTGCAAATGAAGATATTAGTGTTACACAAGAAAATCTAAATAATCTTTTATTATTTAATGGGATCACTAAAAGTGCAGATTTTGGAAAAATTAAATCCGTTAAGCCCGGTGAGTTAATAGAAATAGACATTAAAAATGATAATAAAGTTTCATCAAATATTTTTAAAATTAAGAACAATTATGAAAATGAAAGTTTTGAAGATTTATTTAAGGAAGTTATAAATGATCACTTAGATGCTGATACTCCGGTTGATTTATTTTTAAGTGGTGGTATTGATTCATCACTTATTGCCTTAATCGTAAAAGAAAATCTAAATAGAAAGGTTCGACATTTTTCTCTTACTTTTGAAGAGAAATCCTATGATGAAAGCATCATTATTGAAAAAATTTCAAACAGCCTTAATTTGGAATCAACGATATTTAAATTTGATAATAAAAATATAAACGAATATGTAAGTGATGCTATTAATAACATGAATTCTATAGTCTTGGACTATAGTTTTATACCGACGTTTACACTCTCAAAATTAACATCAGAATACTCTAAAGCTGTATTGTCTGGCGATGGTGCTGATGAACTATTTGGAGGCTACGAATGGTATAGAGCAATAAAATACTATAACCTTTTACCAAAATCTGTTAAAAATTTTTTATTTCAATTAATTAACGGGATGTCTTTAAAGAATAAAAACAATGGTTATTTAACTTTTTATCAAAAAGTTAATTTGTTTTTTAAGTATTTTTCTGATGACCCATATGTTCAAATACTTATTTGGCAATCACCATATAGCCAATTTAAGGACTCTGATATAAATGAACTTAAAAAAGAAATTAGCAATTATATAAATAAAAAAGAAACACTCTCTCAAAATTTAAGAAATATAGATTTGAATAATTATCTGTATACAAACATTTTACCAAAAGTTGACATTGCCTCTATGGCAAATTCCTTAGAAGTAAGACCACCATTCCTTGATGAAAGAATAGTTCAATTCGCAATAAGCAATAAAGATACAAATAATGTGAGTTTTAAAAATAGCAAACTTTATTTAAGGAACCAATTAGAAAAAACAAAATTAAATTATTTAAATAATTACGACAAACATGGATTTGGATTTCCCTTAGTTTCATGGTTTGAGAACCATGGACTTGAAGAGGTAAACCAGATGTACACCGATGATAATTTAGTTTATTTGGATAGAGACCAAAACTATGTAAAAAGTTTAATCCACAGCAAAAATTTAAATTTTAATAATTATCGTGAACTATGGTCATATTATGTTACTTCCAAATGGCTCAATAAAAATAATATTAAAATAATCTAATAATCTTTATTTTTATATAAGTTAAATTGAGATCCTTCAAACTCAACAATATAATTTTCTAATAAAAGTTCTGCGAAAAAATCAGGGAATGTAGGAATATTTTTATCAACTACTGCCCATTTTGGATTTTCATTTTCAAAATCACTATAGAAATCATTAACTATAGTTTCTTCATCCCAATTATTTTCCCATTTATATTTTTCTTCTTGAAAATACTTCATATAAAACCACCACCAGTATTTAGTTGAGGGTAAGGTATTTAGGTTTAAGTGTAAAAATCGCCAATCATATGCATTTATCCAAGTTAAAACTAAAGTTGGCTCTTCACCGCTTAATTCCTTTGATAGAATTTCGGTAATAACTTTTTTATCTTCAGTGTCTAGGTATTCTTGAGCGGTAACTTTTGTATCATCTAAAATATATGAATAAAACACCTGAATACTTCCAATAAAATAACCAAATAGTAATGTAATTACTATTACGAACGAGGTAAACCTTTTAGATTCATAGTAATCTACTGCATAAATATAAATTATAAAAAAAGATGGCAAAACTAAAACTAGGCCATAGTGAGGAAATCTTGGTCCTGTAACAAATAAGTGAAGCAATTCACCGGCAAACCAGTAAACAAATAATAATTCATATTTTTTATATTTAATCAAATTTTTTCCAGATAAAAATGAAACTAAGAAATAGATTCCTCTCAAAAATATAATAATAAATACTATATGAGCAATTGAAAGTTGGGAGCTTCCTCCCAAGGAATTTATAAAGGTATTAACATTAAACATTCTTTTTGTATTTACTAAGTGAAATAGATAGTTGCTTTCAAAAAGTAGGGCAATTTCATTATTTATTACAAAATTAATATAAATTAAGATGATAGAAAATAATGAATAGATTATGGTCTTAAAAATAAGTATGTTGTCTTTGTTAAAAATATGTTGAACCATATAAAGAAATATTGCAAAGAGGGGTACTGCGTAAGATTCTAAATTGTATATCTGCAACATTGCAAGTAAAGCTATTGCGAATAACTTTGCATCGTTTTTTTTATTTACAAAACTAATAAGAAACAAAATTAACAACGCATAGATAAATTGTGCAATGATTCTATTTAATAACAAATTTGAAGATATGAAAATTAAATAGAAAAAAGAAAATAAAAAATTCACAATATGTTTATTTGAAAACGAATTTAAAATTAAAAAGATTATCAATGTTGTAAAAGTTGCAAATATTGTTTCTAAAATTACAATTCCAAAATCAAAGTTTTTAAAATCAGAAAATTGAAATATAAATCTAAAAATTTGAGAATTGATAGGTGTATGATTAAGCAAAGCTGATTCAATACTGGTGAAGCTGAAGTAATAACTTTTTGCAGCTGTCATGATTTGAATTAACTCATCATTGAAATATTCAAACTTACTTCTACTTTGGAATTTAATAATTCCTAAAATTATTGAAGACAATGAAATAAGAAAATATAAAAGGAATGTGGGTGTTTTTAACTTAAATAATTTAATATTCAAAGTGATGTAGTTGTCAAATTTTATTAAATATGAATTTATTTTTCTAATTAGTTCATGATTTTTTAAATCAAAAAATACAAACTGAATACCAATAAAAATAGTGGCGATTAAAAATAGATTCATTGTTACATTTTTGAAGCTAAATAAATACTTATTAAGGAAAAAATAAATTAATTGATGAAACAAAATAAAACTATAAAAAAGTTTCTTAAATTTTAAAAATGCGAAACCTGCTACTGCAAATGCTAGGCTTAAATGAAAAATTAAATTAATTTTTAGGTTTCTAGCATAAAAAATAGTAATACTATCCTCATCAAAAGATACATCAACAATTTGACCTAAACACTTTATGTTTTCTATATCTTGTGAGAGATAAATATCTCTTGGTTGTTTGTATATATTTAGATTTAAACTATCTACATTTCCTAAAAAATTTCCATAACAATTTGTTATGTAAGGATTAAATTCCACTTTTTGTTGAAGACTTGTTATCTCTAGTGTTCGATTATTATTTAAAAAAATAAACAACGTAAGTATCAAAATAAAAATTATTAAAATATAAAAATAAAAATTATTAATCTTTACTTTGTTTTTCATAGTCTCATTACTTATTTTTTTGCATTTATAGTTTCCCACCAGAAATTAAAGCTGGAATATTTCTGCATATTATCTTTACTTATATTGTCATATTGACTTAAGAGGTAATCTAAATCATAATTTTTAATCGAACTCCAGTCTTTTATTAATACCATAGGAACTCCTAGATTGAAAAAATTTAAATTGTTTGAATTTTCTACACAAATTGGAACAACATTTAAGACAAGTGATTCCCATAGCCTATGAGTTTCGGGCGCATTGCCCTCAGGGCATAAATTAAATTTGTATTTATTTAGATTTGTTAAATACTCAAACTGGCTCTGACTTTTTACTAAATCAACATAATAGATGTTTTCTACATTTTTGATTAACTCAGATCTAACTAAGGGGTTTGTGTGTGTACTAAATGAACATAGTACCTTGTCTTCTTTTACTTTTGCTGTCTTTGATATCTTTTTAAAATTTTTTAGTCTTCCATTTGATAAATATCTTCTATTCTCTAATCCTAATGGAATCGGTGATATTGATTTACTTGAGTCAATAACCAAGTTTGATGCAAACCAATGTACTAATTTGTCATCAAAATATTTTTCCTCATTAATGCCTATTTCAATATCTGAATTATGGGTAATTAATATATATTTTTTCGTAATCTTAGGGTGATAATGGTTAAAGTATAATTCAAGAAAATCCGTTTTCAGAAATACAATATCATTTTTTTTAACATTTTTTGGATTTAAGGTTCCTGTTTCATCAAAAATGTGATCTGCATGCTTTCTAAAAGTATCCCCTGATATGAATGGTTTACTTTGAGGTCTAAAAATTCCAGGATAAACTTGTAGAGTCTGATACCTTAGTTTATTTAAAATTTTGTTTTTTAAACCCACAAAAACAGTATAGATTTTTCAAAAAAATTTAAAGTAGTTAAAAATAAGATTTAAACATTTTCAACCTAAAGATTGTAAAATTATTTTTATGAATTACGTTCTTACTCTTATTGGCTATTTTCCTGAATATATAAAATATGTAATTAACTCCATTCTTAGTGTTGATAAAGATGCGAATATTTATTTATGTCACGACAGAACAAATAAAGTAAACTTTAAAAATATATCAGAAGTAAATTTAAATGAAATAACTTCAGATTACTTAAATCAATTCAATGAACTAAATGTGTTTGAAAATACAATATTTGAAAATAATCCTTTATGGGTAACTTCTGTTCAAAGAATTTTTTATTTAGACCAGATTATAAAAGAACTTAACCTATCAGATGTGGTTCATTTTGATAATGATGTTTTAATTTATAAATCTTTTGCAGAAATTGAAAAGACTGTAAATGAAGAAAAAATAAATATTACTTCATACAACAATAAGAAATTAATCTTTGGATACTCGTATATTAAAAATAGCAAATTATCAGATACTCTTAGCAAAAAAGTACTAGAAGAATACCAAAGGGAAAATTTATCAAAATGGAAATCAAACAATGGAAAGCCATTAAATGAAATGGAAATTATGAAAAAAGTAAATTTAAAAAATATGGATTTGTTTAATTTACTTCCTTCTCTCCCATATCAAAACAAAATAATTTTTGACCCAGCAGGTTATGGTCAATATATTGGCGGCACCCATTCAAACCCAAAAAAACCTTTTCGTAGAGGCTATACCTCAATCTATGATCCAATTGGAGTTGAGATTACTGCCAAACGAATTAATGTGAATTTTAAATACAAGCCAATCGTTACTTGGAATAATGAAAGGTTTGAACTTACTAATCTTCATGTACATTCAAAAAGATTTAACAAACTTTTGCCACAAAATTATAAGAGCTATATATAAAAAAATACTATTTTAAATAATTCAAAATATTGTTAGCTTTTAGAAAAAAGAAATTGTAAAGGGATTTAGACGCTCTAATTTTTTCAGATTTTTTAATGTTTGTTACAAAATTTTTTGGACGTGTTCCAGCATAGTGTGGTAATGAAATCATTTTAAAATTTTTAAAATCTTTAAAAGTCAGTAAACTTACATTTTTCCAATTCATTTCACGTATTGAATAAATCTCTTTATGATATTTTAAAATATAGTGAAAATAAATTTCATAATCTGCTGATGGACTATTTTCTTTTCCATCTAGCTCGTCAAGGTAAACTTCATAAAATGGTTTTTTATGAAGTTTTTCAACTTTTTCAAACATCTCAGTCAAAAGTTTTTTATTAAAAAACATATGGTGAGAGATCCCACTTTTCTCGTATGCTCTTGTAAAATCCGGATGAACTCGAAGCATATGATCAAAATATGGTTGATGATATTCGTCCGAAACTGTAAAAATTGGTTTATTACTTTTATTTAAAAAATTTATTTTTCTTGTAAAAAATACATCACTATCTACAACTAGAACGTTGTCGTTTCCTTTATGCAAATAAGGAAAATAAAGCTTTACCAACTGGGCATAAATCCAACCAGCTCTACTTTTATTTTCAATTTTATTTTCTACATATTCAAAAGTGAATGGAAATAATGATTTTTCTACATCATTAATACCTCGAAATAGAAATTTTTTTTCTTCGTTAAACAAATAGATTTTGTTATACCCAATAATATTTTTTTTATTAATTTTTAAAGTATCTTTTATGATTTCGAAATCTTTTGGGCCTACTGTTTGGAAAATATCAAATTTTTTCATCATGAATAATTTTACATTTTATTTTAAATATTAAATCTTTATTCTTAATTAAACGTTAAATCAAAAACTTTATTTATTAATTTTTTATATTTCCTATATGGTCTTGGCATATGAAAATCTGAATAATTACTTCCTTCAATATAAAAACTGTTAAATCGTCTTTTTAATTTACTTCTGTTTAGTCTGTTGAAACCAGTTGTTTCATCAGATAGCCTAACTACTCTATTTGGATAACGTTTATCAAATAAATCAATCTTGTTTTTCAGCATTATCTGATCAAAATACCAATTTTCTCCTCTAATTTTATAATTTTGTGGATACCAGTTAATTATTGTAGTTTCTATATCTTTGAGGTTTTTAATGTTAAATATTTCTCCCCAGGTTTTACCAATTGCTACATTCCACATAATTGAAATCATATTTTCAGGAACAGCATCAGGTCTATATATTATAAATTTATCGTCAGGAAATATTTCTATATTTTTTTGGAAATAATCTTTTGAAAGTGGCATATCATCAATATCAGAAATTATACAAATTTCATCTTTAAATAAAATTGGTGCTAAGAGTCGCACATTTTGTGAAACAAATGCAGAATCAATATTTGGAATATGAAAATTTATTACATTCTCAGAGTCACTAATTTTTTTTGGACCAGTGTAGATTAAAGTTGGTTGAATACCAATTTTCTTCCATGCAAGTGAAACTAATGGCCAGAAGTCAAAATACTCGCTTGACTCATTGGAAGATAAAATAACCCTATCAATTTTCAATGTTTACTCTAATTTTCATTTATTTAAAATTTATACATAGATTATAAGCAAAGTAAATTAAAAGATGTTTAGTTTATTTAAAATAAAATTTTCATTACATTTTTCTAGTATCTAAACTAATTAACTATTACTTAAAAAAACTTTAAGTTTAATAGTTCAATTTTAAGACATTTGTACTGTTCTTTAATTCTATTCTTGTATAGCCATCAATATCACATGAATAAATAGAGGTGTTGCATATTATAATTTCCGGTTTTTTTGAAATTATTTCATCTAAATCATAGTCATATTTTAATCTTTCATTTAATACTTTTTTTGTTCCTTCATGAATTAAATTGCCAGGATGTATAATTTCAACAAATTGCGGTTTATTTAAATAAAATAAAATCAAGTGATCATCTAATGCAAGTAATGATAACTTGTTGTAATTCTTTTCAATGAGCTCGTCAGAGAGAGCATTAACTTTATAGTTATTTTTTAGATTGCTAAAATCTGAAAAATTTGATAATAAATTTGTTGAATACTTAAAAGCCGAAAAAGAAATTGCAATAAACAAAGTGAAAAATAAGATTTTGTTTACGTTGTTATATTTGATTAAACCAAGTGATAAAGAAGCAGAATAAATGATAAAAGTTAAATGGTGCATGTGGCCACTTCCAGGTCCGTAAAAAAATAAAATGCTTGCTAATATGAAAAAAATAATTTTGAAGTTGATTATTTTATTATCAAAAAGAAACAGCGGAACAAATAAAATTGCATATGCAAAAAATATATTTTCATTTTTTAATTCATTAAAATAGTGGCCATAATCAGGATAAAAATTACCTGCTGAAGCCCAAGCTCTTGGTAAGTGGTAAACTCCCAAGAAATACCTGTCAATTGTTCCCCTCAAAAAATAAATAATAATAAAGATTAAATGAGGTATAGAAAATCCTGTAAGGTATAAATAAAATTTATATGCTTTCTTATTAATTATGAAGTAAATTAAAAATGAAATAAGAAACATTATTGTTCCAAAAGCTACGAGAGAAGCAATGCCTACGAGAATGCCCGATAAAAATATATCATGCTTTTCTTTATTTTTTAAAAGAAAATAAAATCCCAAACTAATAAAAATTAAAGCATGTAGCTCAGAGAAGCCTGATCTAGCTAATCCCTTTACTGAACAACCAATTATAAAAAATAAAATTGAAATAAATTTAGAAGTTTGGGAGTTATTGATAAGACTTAAGGTTTTTATAAGTACTATGGAAATTAAAAAAATCGGAATATCGTTCAAAATTTTAATATATACTAAATTACTATTACTAATTTGAATTAGAAAATAATAAATAAAATACAGAATTGGACCTTTTGTGTCAATCTGTGATTCATATGGGAAATTTCCTCTGCCAATATCCTGTCCACCTATTAAAAAAGATGAAATATCCCAATTTGATATTTCTATATTTAAAAAAGGAAATTGAGTGATAATAATAGCAATAAAAGATACGGAGTATAAAAGTTGATCATTTAAAATGTTTTCAATTTTTTTTAAGTTCATTTATTAATTTCTTACTGTGTTTTAGTCTACTTATTGAAATAAAATTTAACAGTAGATATGTCATTATCATTTAAAACATTTTCAAATAATATTAAAAAGTAATTACCGCCATCTGTTCTAAAAACATCTGTAGTTTTAAATTTTGAATCATAAAGAACAGAAACAGTTTTTACTTCTTCCATCACTTTTCCTAAAAAGTAAAATGTATTTTTGTTATCGTAGATATTAATATTTAATGGTGTAAATTCTGAGCCTAAATCTTCATTTTTATACAATTTCCAACCATAATTATCATTCTTATATGTATGAGCTTTTCTAAACAATTCAGTATCTCTATAAACTTGATTAATAAAGTTCTCCGTATTGAATATATACTCATCTTTATCTGTTTCAAAAATATTTCTTTCCGACCCTACAAGGTTAATTTTATTATCTGACATAAAATTTTCTATAAAATTATTCATATCTATTTCATTATTTATGTTGTTTTTAACAAATCTTGTAATAACTTTATTTGATACAACTTTTTTTACAACTATTTCATTCTCAAAACTAAATGAAGGTTTTATGAACAAAGGCGTATTGTAAATTCCACTTAATGTTTCAGTATTTGGAATTCTTAGTGAGTTATTCGGAATAAAATTTATGCCGTGGTCTGCTGAAATAATAATCGTTGATTTATCGTACATATTGTTTGCCTTTAATGTATCAATTATTTCCATTAGCTTGGAATCAAGATATTCTAATTGTTGAAAAAACCTGTTAATTTCAATTAATTGCAGCTCTTGATTTGAGCCATAAATTGAATTCCAAGATTTTTGATCATCTATTAAAATTGATCTCTTGTTTGGTGATGGGTTGAAATAGTTTACTCCTTCTGATGTTTTCTTCCATGGAACATGTGGTGCAATAATATGCGCTAAAATTAAATTATTATTTGAAATATTTTCTAATTCGTGTAAAAGTATTTCAAAATCATTTTCCCATGATACAGGTCTATCTATTCCTTGGTTGTCAATCCAAAACAATCCAAAAGAATCTTTTACATTAGGTATATATTCTTCAAACCCTACAAAATTATAAAAATTTAAGTATATTGCTAAATAGTCTTTGTAATGTTCGACTTTTGTAATTGGTTTAGATAAATTACAATCCTTATACATACAAACACTTGTGGTTGGCTCTATAGTTTTGATAAAATAAGATTCATTTATTTCAACAAAAAATTCATTCATATTAAACAGAGATTCTATAGACTCTTGTGAATGACTTGCTACAGAGTGATTAAATGGAAAGTAGTAACTATCTTTTCCGAATTGTTGAAAACTGGGAAATCTATCATTAATTGTGAAGTCTTCATTTATTAAAGATGCATTAGGAAATTCATCAAACCAAATTATAATGATTGGATTCAATTTCTCTGAATGTTCAAGTAATTGATCAACTTTTGAATATTCAATTTTTAAGTATTCATTTATAAATGGGCTATCAATTAATTTATAACCCAAAAAAATGGTATTAATAGCTGTAAAAAATATTAAATAAATAAAGATAAGATTTTTAATTTTACTTTTCCATAACGATATGAATAAATAAGCTATTACAAAAGCAAAAAAGTAAGAAAATAAATTTTGACTTATACCTCTAACAAGTGGATAAAATATTAAAATTCCTGAAAATATTACTTCAATAATTCTGATACTATTTAATTTTTTTAGTATATAAAAAACAAGGAATATTTTTATTGGGAAAATTACAACTAAAAATATTTCAAATACTATTTTAGGCTTACTAAATCTTAAAAGTTCAATGTTGTATATATACAAATCAAGAAATGAAAAATAAACAACATTTAGAAAAATTAAAAGGTAAAGTATCTCTTTTTTGTCATTTAATGATTTTGCAATAACTGTTTTACTTTTTTTATATAAATTAATTAATTGTTCATAGTAAAAAACAAATAAAAAAATCAGTGAATATACAAATAAAAAAATTATTTTATGCAAAAACACTAGCTGCGCAGAAAGTATAAATTTTGTAATATACAGCACAGAGTTGTCATTAAAAATATAGCTGTCAACTTTTCCAATACAACTTACTTTTTTGGTTTGAGACTCATCATAAATTATCTCTTTTATAACAATATTTTCAACAGTTTTGAGATAATTAATCAAATTTTGAGGATTTGTTGAACAAGAAAAGTCAGTATTTATCTCATCAATTTTATCAATGTTAAAATCATTAATTTTTGAATAAATGTCATTAAATGAATACATTGCAAAAAATATAAATAATAAAATACTTATTAATACAAGAGCTATTTTTGCTAAGTTGTTCTTCACAAATTTATAGTTACTTTTCATACCAAAGCTTTAATATTAAAATAATTGCTTCTAGTATAATTTTCTTATTCATTTTTGATTTGCCAGCTCTTCTTTCATAAAACGTTATTGGTGACTCATAAAAAGTAAGATTTTTCTGAAATGAATTAAATGTCATTTCAATCTGAAAACTGTAACCATCAGAATTTGTTGATTCGTAGTTATTACTATTTAAAGCTTTTGATGAGTAAATCCTAAATCCACTTGTTGAGTCCTTAACAGGATAACCACATAAGAATTTTGACATCTTATTTGCTACTTTTGACAATAGCACTCTAAAAATACTCCAACCTTTTGTGCTTCCCCCAAGGACATATCTACTTCCAATAATAATGTCGGCTTTCCCAGTGTTCTGAAGCATCAGTTTCAGATCTTTTATGGTATGCGAAAAATCTGCGTCCATTTGAATAATTGAGTTAAATCCTCTTTGGAGTGCAAAGCTAAATCCTTCTCTATATGCAGAGCCTAAGCCTAACTTACTTTGCCTTTGAATCAAAAAAACCTTCTTGTATTTTACTTGTAAATCTTTAACAATATTAGAAGTGCCGTCTGGTGAATTATCATCAACTACTAAAACGCTTAATTTTTCATTTAATAAATCTAAAACTAATCTTTCAATATTTGATGCTTCGTTATATGTAGGGATTACAACTATGTTATTGCTATTGTGTTGATTCATTGTTGAAACTTACTGGCTACTAACCTTAGGAATAATGGGTTCATTTTTAAATCTTATACATTATAGTGCTTCTTGTAACTGAAAAAATTTTTACTGACTCCTGTATACAAAATTTTAAATCCTAATTTTTTAATTTTAGATATAAATAATTAAACATATTTAGTTATTCTTTTTAACAAAGATAAAAGATTCAGTCTTAACTAATTTATCATCGCTTAAATTATTTTCTAAACCCTTTAAAAGTAAATTAATAATTATTCTCCTTATGCTAAAACTAAATATTATATTTTTAAAAATATTTTTAATGTTAGGTTTTTTACTATTTAAATTCCACAAATATGAAAACCATGTTTGATAATTGATTTTGCCTGTTTGTGCTTCTTCGGTATTAATCCAATGCTTTAATAAATGTATTGAAGTGTAAAGCCTTGGCGTCCCTAGTTCCCCTATATCTATTATTTCTGTATGGTTTTTAAATACTACTTCAAGAAAATCTTTTGAATAACCTGCAGAATAAAATGTGTGTCCGTGATGAATGTTTGATTTAGGGCAATGAATAAAAGCATATGTGTCTTTAGTCATAACTTTACAAATATTCTCTGTAAAACTTGTTACATTCCAAACATGTTCTAATACTTGTGCGCAAATAACTAAATCAAAATTTTTTTCCGGAAACTTATTATTATTTAAATTTAAATCTAAATAAAAATCATCATAATCTTCTATTCCAAATGTGTACGTATCTGTTTCGTAACCTAATTTTTTTAATAAAACAACCTCAGGTTCTTCATGAGTTCCACCAATAACTGCTATTTTTAATTTTTTTTTCAATTTTGATTCGGTGATTAAATATTCAAACTTATCTAAAAGCAAAATACGACCAAAATTGGTATTTGATAAGTTTGAATCGATTAAATTTTTTAAATTATCACTAAACATTGTGTCTAGTAAGATTTTAATTGATTAAAAACAATAATTAATAAATATTTATTAATCATAAAAAATTTAATTCAAATTAATCTAATGGAATTTCAACCAATTCAAAGAAATCTTTATATTCGATAATTTTTAAAATACTATCTTTATCATGATTACCAATTCCATTAGCTATAAACATTATATTTTGATTAATATGGCAGAAAGTTTCATTTCCCCATGCTCCATAATCTCCTGAAATTACTATAAAATTTTTTTTATCTCTTTTTTCAATCCACCATAAAGAATCTTCACTAAGCTCAGTTTCTAGTAAAGCATTAGAATTGGGATTTATTTTTTTATCTGATTCTTTTTGCCAAAATATTTGATGGCTTAAAATAATTATGTTCTCTTTATCTGAATTATTTATTGAATTATTTATCTTTTCAATATCATCAGAACTTGGTAGCCAATTGCTGTTTGAAAAATTTGCTGAAATTAGTAAAAAACTTTCGAATTCCTTTGAGTAATAATCATTCTTAAAAATGGAATAATAATTAGCTGATGAATCTTCAATCTCGTGATTTCCAATTGCTATAAAGTAGCCACTAAAATTTTGATCAATATAATCTCTAACTTTTGTAAAACTTTCTAATGAATTTATTCTTACAAAATCTCCTGTAAGTGCCAAATATGATGTTGGTTTGTTAACATTTTTTTCTAAATAATTAGTTAATTTATCTGGTAAAAAATCTCCCTCTCCTGGCTTCCCGTAAGCATGCCCTACTACAAAAACTTCTTTTTTTGGAGTGCCTTTTAATTCTGTATTATTTTTTATGTCACAGTTGTACAAGTTAAGTTTTACTGCATCAAAAACTAGGGGCTCGGAGGAACACAATACAAAAATAAAAGACAGGAGGACTAATTTTTTAAAACTGAACATATCATAATAAACCTTAGCTCATAATAAATGCTTCAAATAACTTAACAAGATACATTCTGATAATTTCATTAAAAAGAATCTTAATCTAAAGCGTATATTTTTTGCATACCATTTGTAAATTTTGAAAAAGCTTGAGGATTTTTATAAAAAAGTTTTTCAACATCAGTAAATGATTTATCAAGTAACTTAAATTCAACAATTGTTTTGTCTTCAGTTATTTTTTTTGAAAAAAGAGACCTATTTTTTGGAGGGGAATAATAAATCTTATTGTCAATAGTCACACGTATTGAATTTTCAACTTCAAAATATTCTCTATCATATTCGATATAGATTACTGGTGTGAGCTGAGAATTTTCATGAACTACTTTTTTGATTTCTGAAAGTTTTGAATATTCAGTAAGTTCGGATAACTTTTCTTTCCCATTTTGTGAGTTAATTTTGATTTCTTTATATATTTTTAAACTTTTTTCCGGATATTGTCTGAACCTTATTTTTGTTTTATCTACATCATTTAAAATTGAATTTTTATAAAGTTGAAAATCAGGTGTATCAAAATACAGACTAATAATTTTTCTTTTAGGGTATAATTTTTTTATAGATTTGGAGTAAAACTTAAAAAAATTTAAGACTTCTTTGTTCTCTAAGACAAATTTATATTCTTTTCTTAATAAAAAATTATTATTTTTCATTTATTAACTTAGAACCTTCCTGCACATAATCATCATTTATAGAACTACATGAAGAATTTTTAAATATTAATTTACTCGGTCCAAATTCTTGTTTTTTTCTATAGAGCGTATAACAAAAATTAGAGTTATAAATAAAAGCATTATTAATTTTTAATTGAGAACTATCTTTTACAGCTATACCTATATCTGTTTTATTGATTGTTGAATTTTCGATAATAACTTGTGATTTTTCTCCAATGGACACACCTTTGTCATTACAGTTTTCTAGATTAACACTAATAATCTTGTAAGTACCTCCAGACAAATCAACACAGTCATTCATACTATTCAACACCTCAACATTGTTTATCTCTAATTTAGAGTAATCAATATCAATTCCATCAGAAGGAGCGTTCTCTATAAAAATTGTTTCTACTGTTCCAGTAGAGTTAATAATGTTTACACCGTCTTCACAAAAGGGGTCTGTTATATTGATTTTTATATCTTTTAATTTCATATCATATATTGTTAAACAACCTGTTAAAAGATTTTGATCAGATCGTTCAGGGTCAAGTGCAAAGTTTAAATTACCAATTAATTCAATTTTCCAATCATTAAGCTCACCATCACCGTAGATTAATACTTTAGAATCTTCTGAATTTAGTCTAAAAGATAAAACTCTTTCAACATCATCAATCTTGGCTTCAACATTTGAAAATAATTTTGCATAAATTAAATTTTCAATCTCCAAAGTATCTGACATATTTTGTTTATTATCTGATAAGTCAAAAAATGATGTTCTCGAAGTGCCAAACAAAAAACTGCTTTTTTCACTTGAAAAATAATCTAATTCAAAAATATCATTATTCTGATTATTAAAATTTTCAATCTTACAATCACTCAAGTAAACATCACAAATCTCATTTTGCTGATTTTCTATATCATTGAAAACTATTTGTACATTTCCTCCAGGTAAGCTTAATGATTTAATAAAGCTAGAATCCAAGAATTTATTTTCACCTTTTTGTAAATTTGTTTTTTCTTCTGATGCTATATTGTTTAAAAAAGTTTTGAATTTATTAATATATTGCGATACCTCTTTTTCGCTAATTGACATTTTTTTTAAGTTTAATATTTTTGTAAATTGCTCAATGTCTATATCAATTTCATTTAATAAAGATTCTGCTGCAATCGATAAACTTTTATAGTTCTCATAATCACTACGTATACTGTAGTCTCCGCTTTGCCAAAGGAACTTTGTTGCTCCATCATAATAAATTGGATAGAACTGGCCATTTATTTTATTGAAATAAAATTTTCTTTGGTGATTGGTTATTGCGTGATTTGCATCCAATGCTACCAATGCAGCATCAAATTTATATATTAAATCTTCATCTTGCCCTAGATATTTATAGTTGAGCTGTGTCCAAGGTTGATTTGAGGTAAAAATTGCTTGGTTATATTTCTCTAAAGCTTCAAGTGTAATTTTCAAGTTGTTCGGGGATCTTCTTGCCCAGTATTTATTTAAAACTTTTGCTGGCATAAAATATTTTCTATTTCTTTCGACTCCGCCATTATCAACAATTCTTGACCATCTAGGTAATTCATTAGTCTCAATAAGTGGTCCTTCTCTGAAACCGTAATGTTCAACAAGCTCTTTTGAAAATTTTTCTTGAAATATATATAGGTCTTTTATTTCATTATTAAAAAAATCTTTCATTTTTACATCAGTGTAAGTAGTCCTTGGACTCATAAAACCAAGTTCTTCCACTAATGAAGATACAAATATTTCATTATCATAATTTCTAGTAACGGGTTTAAACAATTTAAATTTGGTAATACCCCCAATATTTCCTGAAAGAAGCTTTACGTCAATAGATGTAGTTGCATTTTCCTTATTAATATGGTCGGTCCAATCACCTGAAATTCTAATTTCAGCTTTAAATGAACAAACTGTTTTTACCTCATTACTAAATTGTGCCTTAACAGAAGCATTGAAAGTATCTTTATATTCTTCTTTTATTACACGATCGGAGCTTGAAATTATTTTGAAAATATTTGAATACCAACCCATCTTGTCATCAATAGATATTGATATTTCTTTTAAATTAAAATATTCTAAATCAAAAGCAGTATCAACATCTACATTGTCGCAATATGCAACTATTTCGTCGTCAAACTGTAATTCAGCGTCTGTTGAATTACCTTCTTTGGCTTCAGGCTGAACAGTAGTTAGAAAATTAAAAAATAATCCAAGAATAACAAATACAAAGGCTATAAAAAATAGTCCATAAAATTTTTTTAAGAATTTAGTTAGCAATATCTAAGGAATGAGAAATTAATTTATTTTTGTCAAAGGAATTAAATATTGTGTCTAATGCTTCTCTCTTATTAGAAGCAAAGATGTAAAGATATTCTCCATCACTAGAAAAGTGATTAAGCTCTTTAAAATTAAGGACACTACTATTTTCTTCCGAAGTATGTATTTTTAGATAAATTTTACTATCTTCATTAAAAGAGAATTCTTGAAGGTTAAGTTTGTTTGAAATGAATTTATATATTTCTGTTAATACAGTCATTATCGTTATGAAAAGAACAAAATTGATAGCTAAATTACCATTTACATTTACAACTATTCCAACAGTTATCAAAATAAAATATATGACAAGTTCTGAAGGATTTTTTACAGGAGTTCTAAATCTGACAATTGAAAGCGCACCAACCATTCCTAGTGATAAAGCTATATTATTTGAAATAACTGAAGTAATCATATATCCAGTAAGGGGTAACAACGCAAACACAAGAAATTGGCTATAATTTTTCAGCCATTTTTGATTACTTACAAAAGAAATTAAAAATCTAATGTACAAGCCTAAGGCTGAACACAATAAGAAAGTCTTCATTGTGTCGGCTAAAAGTTCGAAATTAACGTTAAATAATAATGTTGTCATTGCAATCTACATTTCTACTTTAATATAAAAACTTATTTAAAGATTTTAAATTTCATCTGATTATTAATCCAAAAGAAATTTTTAAGCAATGGATAGAAGTAATTGAAAATTGAAGCTAATCTTTAGAACTTTTCCTTATTTTTTTGAGAACAGAAAGAATGAAAAATTTTAAATTTTTAAAGTAAACTCCAATAGTAATTCCTGCCGCTAATAATACTTGAAACATATAAGATCCTGTTCCCGGATCTAAATAGTGTAAATTTTCGCTAATTAAAATCATGGCTATACATTAATAATAATAACTTTTAATTATTTAAATATAAATTGTAAGAATTTTGAATAATTTCATTTATATCTTTAGAACTTATTTCAAATTCAAAATTTGTTATTCTACTGTTCATTAGAACAAGATTACTGATATTTGTTGAATCAAAGTTGTGTCCAAACAAATTTTTAAATTTAAATAGATTTTCAAAACCTTCATTTAAATTTAAAGTTTTTATTATATTTCCAGATTCGATAATTAGATTGCCACCTGGTATTTTGTTTATTTTGTTATAAAATTTATTGACAATACTTACTACTGAAAATGCACATGCAATACCATGTGGTATTTTATAATGGCTTGTTAAAGGATACGAAATTGAATGACTTAAGGAAGTTCTTGATATATTTATTGCTTGTCCTGACAAATTAGAAGCTTCTAAAAGTTTTTCTCGAATATCCAAATTTTCTAAATCTTTTAAAACTAATGGGAGATACTTATTAATAATTTCTAAAGCTTCAATAGAAAGTTGAATTGACTCAGATGTCTTATTTTTATTCCATAAACTATCTAACGAATGACAAAGTGCATCTAAGCATGTTGAAAGAGTTAAGCTTTTAGGGAGTGAAACTAAAAATTCAGGATTCAAATAGACAAAATCCGGCAACATTGACTCATCTTCAAAAGACAATTTTTGTTTATTTTTTTCATCCCATATTGTCGTAAACTTAGTACTTTCTGCACCGCTACCTGAAGTAGTGGGTATTGCAATACTTAAAACTTGGTTTTCAATATCTTTTTTAATTTCAGCAATATCAGTTATTAATTTTGTGCTTTCAGTCATACAAGAAGAATACAGTTTTGCAATGTCAACGGCACTTCCTCCACCAATTGACAAAACAAGACTATTTAATAGTGGTTTATTCTTTTTTTTATTTAAGACTTGAGTTACTAAATTTAAATCTGGGTATTTATCAATTGTAAAGATTTCAACTTCATTAATCGGATTTTGGTTAAGTATTTTTACAAACTCAGATTCGTAACCTCTTTTTAAATTACCACTTGAAGTAAAAATAATTGTATTGAACTCCTTATATGACTCATTTAAGCCTATAAAGTGATCTATAAAACCAGATTTAATAATTTGTTGGGTCATTGTAAACTTTTTGCATAAAATTTCTCTTATTTTCTTCTGGCGTTTTGTCTGGTCTTATCAGATTTTTTTCTGAGCTGTTTTGTACTTTAAACTCGATGAATGTTGGGCCATCAAAATTTTCAATATCAATATGATCAAATTCTTCATAATTTTTTACGATTAATACACTTTTATAACCTAACGATTTAGCTAATCCATAACTGTCAATTTGATCATAAATATTTGGCTGCCCACCAACAGATTCGTGAGAAGAATTGTTAAATATTACATGGATAAAATTTTTCATGTTGCTTTGACCAATTATTCCAAGTGATCCCATGTGCATTAGTAAAGATCCGTCACCATCTAAACAAACCACTTTATTTTCATTTAAATTTTGATTGATACCATAAGCAATAGAAGAGGCATGCCCCATTCCTCCTACGACATATAAATCATTAGGAGTTTGCTTACTATTTTTTCTTATCTCGTAAAGTTCTCTTGAAAGCTTCCCAGTTGTGGAAATATATAATGTTTTTTCACTAAATAGATCAAGAATCTTTTTTAATGCCTCACTCCTTTTTGGTAGTGAATTATTATTTTCAAAAACTCTCTCATCTTTTTCAAAGGTATTTTTTCTTATGACTAATGCCAATGGGTAGTGAGAGTTGATACTTTCTCTTATTTTTTCTGTAACAACTTCTAAATCTGTATTTTTGTCAATAATAATGAAATCAATATCAAGCAATTTTAAGAGATCAAGGGTAATTTTGCCTTGAAAAATATGCTGTGGTTCATCATGTACCCCGGGCTCTCCTCGCCATCCAACTAGCAAAATAAATGGTATGTTATAAATATCTTTATGTAATAGAGAAGTATATGGGTTTACAAAATTTCCCAATCCTGAATTTTGCATGTAAATAAGCGGAATTTTATTTGTAGCTAAATTATACCCCATGCACATTGCGAGAGCGGATCCCTCATTTGTTGCAATAACATGATTTTTATCGTCAAAATCAAAATGCAAGCTTTTGCTAAATTCTGACATTAATGAATCTGGTACTCCTGTATAAAACTCAATACCAACTTTGTTTAATTCATTAATAAAAGTTTTTGCATTAATCATAATTTAATCTGTAGGGATTAAATTTATGACTTCTTCAACACTCATCAATTTATTTTCTAGCTCTTGTGTTCTACCAAATTTTAATATTTCTTCAGCAGTATTTAACATAGCTGGATAAATACTACGCAAAAGATGATTTGCATAAATTACAATATCAACACCTAATTTTTTGAATTCATCAAGTGTTACATGATTGTAAGTTGTGGGAACAACTACTACAGGTACATCAAAATCTTTTTTAAAATGCTCAACAAACTGAAATATAAGTTCTTCAGATTTATCCTTACTGTGAATTAATATACCGTTTGCTCCTGAATCAGCATAGTTTCTTCCTCTTAAAAGAGCGTCCTCTATCCCTTTGCCAAGAATCAAACTTTCAATTCTTGCTATGACCAAAAACTCATCTGTTTGTTTTGATTTAATACCAATCTTGATCTTTTCACAAAAGTTTTCAATTGAATCCTGCTCTTGTTTAACGTCTGTTCCAAATAAAGAATTTTTCTTTAAACCTGTTTTGTCTTCGATTACAACAGCTGAAACACCCAATCGTTCAAGATTTTGTACGGTGTAAGTAAAATGTTCTGGCTTACCTCCTGTATCCCCATCGTATATTATGGGTTTTGTCGTCACTTCCATAACATCATTTAATGTCGCTAATCTTGAGCTGGTATCAACTGCTTCGATATCTGGCTTTCCCTTGGCAGTTGAATCAGTTAAGCTACTTGCCCACATTCCATCGAATTGAACTTTTAAATTATTCTTTTCGTAGATAGCATTTTCTACAATAATCGCTGACAATGCATTGTGTATATCTAGAAATGTAAGAGTATCTTTTATGTTGAGAGCTTTCTTTAGTGACTTTCTTCTATCTTCTGTTGTAATTCTTTTATCAAATTTATTTTTTAAGGACGCAGAAGATATACCCTCAGTGTATGGAATTTCAATTAACTCTCCACCCCACTCACTTAAAACTTTAATTACTTTTTTTCTAGTCTCTTTTTGAATTCCTGTAGTCCAATCATCACCATGTACAACATATTTTGGTTTTAAGCTTCTAAGGTTATCTGAGTAATCCAGCGTCTCTTGCTTAACGATGTTGTCTACATATTTAATTCCTTCTATTACTCTAAACCTTTCTTCAAATGTCATCAAAGGAATTTTTTTGTATGAGGCTATAGCTTTATCTGTTAGGAGACCCACAGTGACTCGTCCATATTCATATGCCGTTTTTAAGATATTGATATGTCCTGGGTGAATAATATCCGCACTCATACCGACATATACTGAATGATTTTCCACGATATTACTACTATAATTCATTCTGCTATCGATACTAACAACACTTTTAAAATTATTTTTTTTGTTGAAAACCTGAGTCATTTTAGATTTGTTGAAAAACTTTTTAATTATTTTTTTGAAAAGAATGCAAATATTCTTTTGCTCTGTTTGGACATACCTTTTGGAAACAGAACCTATGAATCTGATAATTTAACTATTCAAATATTAGAAAGTGATTTAGAAAAAATTAAAACCTTAAAAAGCCTAACTGGTGACTTGTTTATAACTACAACACCAAGTGTAGGTAGTAGTATTTTTCCAAAGTCTGCAATGCCAAAAAATGAAAGGCCAACATATATTTATGTTTTTCATTCTATGGTCAGCCCTAATGAAATGTACACAAAAAGTTCCTTCGATGGCTTTGACGTTTTACTATCTCCATCAGAAATTATTTCAGAACAACTAAAACCATTAATTTCAAAAACTGCTCAAGTATTTACGACAGGGTACCTACTTTTCGATAAAATCCAAATATTTGAATATAAAGATAAATCTTCAAATGATATTCTTATTGCACCTACTTGGGGTTCTAAAGGATTGGATGAAATAATTCAAAATATAGATAAAATTAAAAATTTTGTAAATAAATTAGGTTTGAAAGCTATTTTTAGGCCACATCCAATGACTTCATTAGACCAACTTAAAAAGGTACCTTTTGATGTAGATACGGATAAGGATCTTAATAATTTACATTCTTACAAGTATTTAATTACCGATTATTCAGGTATTGCTCTCGAATTTTTTTATCTTACTGGTAGGCCTATTATTTTTTTAGATGTACAAAAAAAAATTAAGAGAAAAATTCCTGCTTTTAGTAAAGAGGAGAAGAATTTTATGTTAATTGAAAATGAGATGCGTAATGTGATTGGAAAAAACTTTTCTTTAAGCGAGCTTGCTAATCTAACTTCCTTTCCTGAAATTATGAAAGATATGTCACATCAATTTATTTCAAAAGTAAATTTTTCAAATAAGTCTCTCGATAAAACTATTTCATTTCTAAATATTTAGATTTTTTCGGTAAATTTTTTAATATTTAATATTAAATTTAACAATTTAAGTAATAAATTTTTTTAATTTTTCTTTACACCTATAAATTTGTTTTTGTTTTTTTTGTATACTTCCAATACTTTTAATAATAACTTGTTTTTTATTCTTTTCTACAGGATTGGTTTGAATAATTTCATATATTCTATTTATATAATTCAAATTATTAAGAACAATGTCTTTAGATTTTAAAAGATTACCTTGATTTGACTCATAGGTATTTCCATAAATTAGATTTTTTATTTTGTTTTTACTTTCTTCATAGTTGTTAATATCAATCTTTAAATATGAATTATTAGGAAATACTCTATCAACCATTTTCCCACCATAATAAATAGGAAAGCTCAAACCTAAATATGCATCCATAAGTTTTTCTGAAATGACATAATCTGAATTATTATTTTCAATGACTAAATGATACTTATAAGACTTGATTCCCTCCCATTTTGTATTTATTTGGTTAATACCATTACCAAACCAATCTATGTCTTCTCCAAAATAATTATTAATTTTTTTAACAAACTCTAACCTTTTTTTTTGACCAGGTGTGACTGATTTACTTGAACAAATAACACTTAATAACTTAGTTTTTTCTATCTTTTTAAGATTTTTAAAATATTCAAAATTTCTTTCATGTGGTTGGAAAATTGAATTTCCATGATTTGAATTAATCATCCATGGCAAAAACGGGAATGTTTTTATCTCTTCATGTGATGTTTCAAACGGTGTAAATATTTTTTCGAATTGTAATAAAAATTTATCAAGTGTTGGGTTTTTGTAATAATCTTTTTCGTGAGAAGTCTCAGCTCCAAGAAAATAAATATTTTTTGGATTGATTTTACATTTAACTAATTCAGTATCTAAATCTTCAAATACAAACCAATAGTCTGGGGAGTCAATATTTGTATTGATATAAAAAAGAATATCATCTGGTAAATAATTAGAGTCATAATATTGAGACAAGTCTGCATTTGCTGGAGCACCAGGTATCGTTAATTTGACCTTGATCTTATTCACTTTTATTAAAGTACTGCCTATACCAATCAACTGTTAGCTCTAAAGATTTTTCGACTGAGTAAATACTTTTAATTCCTAAATCATCTTCAATTTTTGTTGTGTCAAGGTATTGATTTTTAATCTCTTTATCAGATTTTATATCATAAATTGGTTCAACATATTGTCCATTTACAATTTCGCAAATAATAGTGTAAATCTCTGAAACAGTTTTAACTGATCCTGATGAAAAATTGTACTCAGAATATTTATTTGTATCGGTCAGAAGAGCTTCTGATGTTTTTATATAAGCATTTACTACGTCATTAACATAAACCCAATCTCTTATAAACTCTCCATTCGAACGAAGAGTTGGTATTTCATTATTTATTAATGACTTAATTACACCTGGTATAAGCCTGTCCCAATTTAGATCTCGACCTCCAAAAATATTCCCACATCTTAAAGTTATAACATCTAAATTATATGTATTTTTATATGTGCTAGCTATCAAATCTCCGGAAGATTTTGATACTTCATAAGGAAACTTTCCGACAAGGGGGTGGGTTTCTTTATAAGGTAAAGTGTCAGAATCACCGTAAGCTTTGTCTGAAGATGCAAAAACTATTGGAATATTATTTAATCTGCATAGTTCTAAGATGTTCCATGTACCTTTTATATTTGTTTCAAAAGTTTCTAGAGGATCTAAAAGAGCTTTTGTTACTTGTGTTTGCGCTGCTAGATGAATAACTAAATCGATTTTTAAGTCTGAGAACAAATTAGACAAATTTTCATAGTTCGAAATATTAAAGTAGTTTTGATTTATCTCTGCAATTAAATTTTGATTTAATAGTATTTTGTTCTTAGTATTATCTTTTGCAATTCCGATAACGTCACAATTTTTTTTTAAAAGTTCTTCAACTAACCATGAACCTAATAATCCGTTAAACCCAGTGAGTAAAATTTTTTTTTGATTCAGAGGGCTTTTATCAGTCATTCCATACTTTCCATGGAGCTTGATTGTCTTGCCATAATTTATTTAAAGCTAGTGCCTCCCTGTATGTATCCATTGGCTGAAAATATCCATCGTGATTATATGCATATAAATTATTATCTTTTGCAATTCTTTTTAAAGTCTTTTCTTCAAAACTTTCATCTTCATTTATATATTCAAAAATTTGATAATCGCAGATCATAAAACCACAATTAATATTATTCTCAAGTTCTCCCTTTTCATCAAATGAAGTAACTAAACTATCACTATTTGTCTCAATTACACCAAATCTTGATTTAATTTTGGTAGAAGAGAAAGTTAACAAACCATTATTATTTTTATGAAAATTTACTAATTGTTTTATATCAACATTACTTAGACCATCTCCGTAAGTCAACATGAAACTATCACCATAACTTAACTCATTTTTAACTTGTTTAATTCTACCCCCTGTATTTGTTTCTAGACCAGTATCCATTAAAGTCACTTGTACGCTTTTTAAATCTTTTTCATTATTTTTATAATTTAAAATATTTGAATCTCCAAGTTGAATGTTTATATGTTTACTTAAAGACATAAAATCTATAAAGTATTCTATTATCTTTTCTTGCTTGTAACCCATACAAATAATAAATTCGTTATATCCGTAGTGATTATAGAACTTAAGAAGGTGCCATAATAATGGTTTTCCACCTATTTCAACCATTGGTTTTGGCTTGAATTCGGTTTCTTCTCGCATTCGACTTCCGTAACCGCCAGCCAAGATAACTACTTTCAAAATAACCCTCTTTTTAATGTATATTAGTATTGGAATAAGAAAGAATATTTAAGAATATAATATTTATATGGGTTTTACAAAGTTAAAATTTTAAAATTATGTCAGCAAGAAAAAAAATAATTGAATTAGTAAATCAACATTATATAGAAGAATTTCCAGATAATAAATTTATTCCTGGAGAATCTCCCGTGCCAGTCAGTGGAAGAACCTTCGATCAAAAAGATATTGAAACTTTGATAGACTCTTCTCTTGATTTTTGGTTAACGGAAGGTAGGTACACTGATTTATTTGAAAAAAAGTTTTCTGACTTTTTAAATGTAAAAAAGACTGTGCCTGTAAATTCTGGTTCATCAGCAAATCTTCTTGCATTAAGTTCGTTAACATCACCAAAACTAAAAGATCATGCTCTTAAAAAAGGTGACGAAGTTATTACTGTTGCAACAGGGTTCCCAACGACTATTAACCCAATAATTCAAAATGGATGTGTACCTGTTTATTTAGACTGTGAATTAGATACTTACAACATCAATACAGATTATTTATCCGACGCACTTTCAAAAAAAACTAAAGCCGTAATGATTGCCCATACCCTAGGCAACCCTTTCAATATTGATGAAATATCTAAATTTTGTAAAGAAAATGATCTATTTCTAATTGAAGACTCTTGTGATGCTCTAGGCTCAAAGTATAAAGGTAAATATACTGGAACATTTGGTGATATGGGAACCTTTAGCTACTATCCTGCACATCATATCACTATGGGTGAGGGGGGATCTGTAGTAACAAATAATTCAGTAATTTTTAGAATACTTGAATCTTTTAGGGACTGGGGTAGAGATTGCTGGTGCCCACCTGGTAAATCTGATACTTGTAACAGAAGGTATGATTGGCAGCTTGGTAACTTACCTTACGGATATGACCATAAATATACATATTCCCATATAGGTTATAATTTTAAGCTCACAGACCTACAAGCTTCAATAGGGTGTTCTCAATTAGATAAATTAGATGACTTCATAGAAAAAAGAAAAAATAACTGGCAAAGACTATATTCCGGATTAAGCAATTTAGAAGAATTTTTTATACTACCAAAAAAACAAAAAAATTCTGATCCAAGTTGGTTTGGTTTTGCATTGACTGTAAGAGATTCTGCTCCATTTTCAAGACCAGAGCTAATAAATCATTTAGATAATAACAATATTAACTCTAGGTTTATTTTTGGTGGTAATATTCTTTGGCAACCAGCCTATCAAAATACTACTTACAGAGAAGTAGGAAGTCTTACTAATTCTAATACAGTTGCACTTTCTTCATTTTGGTTAGGTGTATTCCCAGGCTTAACAATTCAAATGATAGATTTTGTAATTGAGACCATTCAGGATTTTGCTAAAAACAAAAAAAATAAGGTTTAAACAACAAATACAAGAAATATTGTCGCGTAAAAAATTATTGATGTACCATATCAGTAGAAATTAAATGGTTAATAATCAATCACTAAAAGTATTAATTTTAGTTGCAAATTCAACTAGCTACCCATCGAAATTAATGGTGCCACTAATTAGCAATACTTGGGGAAAAGATAATAGAGTTGAAACATTTTTTTACCAGGGTGGTGTTAAAAGTGCTTACCATGATGAAAACAAAATTTACTTAAATATTTCCAACAGTTATGAAGATGCTCCAATAAAAACTATGGAAGTTTTAAAGTATATAAATAAAAATTTTGAATTTGATTTTGTTTTTAGAGTAACAACAACTTGTTTCATAAATATTACTAACTTGCTTTCATTTTTAAAGAACATTGAGTCAATAAATTGTTACTTGGGACAGGAACTTGTTTACCCACCAATTCGAGATAGTAAGACAGAGACAGTGAGATTCCTGTCTGGAGCAGGAATAATTATTTCAAAAGATGTTGTAAAAAAAATTATTGATAATGAAGAAAGCTATGAGCATAAGTTATATGCAGATGATGTGGCGCTTGGTAAATTAATAACAGAAAAAACAAATATCCCTTTTCAAGAAGGTTTTCGCGAAGACTATTATTATGGCCTTCCTAAGACAAAAAATATAAATCCAAAGAATTATCATTATAGATTTAGACTAGACCTTCAATACTTTCCAAGATATTTAGAGTGTTTAGTTTTAATAAACTTATATTACAAATTTAAAAAAAATATTTTTGAATCAAAGTATTGGCAAATTATCTTTTCAATTATAGATTTTTATTTACATATTATATTTTTATTTTTTAAATTAATAAATCCTAAATATATTAAGTATCTTTTACACAAATTAATTAATAATATTTACAAATTATTTGTAAATATTATTAAATCAAATTTATTTATTTATAATTTATCTAAAAAAATTAAGAAACGTTACCTAGAACTTAGAAGAAAAAAATAAATTTTTAAATAATTTTATTTATATACTTAAGTATGAAAAAAATAAATCTTGACAAAAATAGATATGAATCGAATAGCTTATTACTAGAAGATTTATTTGACTCTATAGATTTTAATTTTGACCTTAAGTCAATAAAAAATAAATCTTTTCTAATTTTTGGAGGCAGTGGCTTTTTAGGGTCTCAAATTTGTAAAGCTTTACTTTTGTTAAATGACAAATATAACTTAAAAATCAAAATTACTTGTGTATATCGATCTGAAATAAATTTAAAAAAAGGATTAAAAAAATGGTTACAGCATCCCAATTTACTAATTGAAAATTATGATATATCTGACAAAAAAAGCTTTAAACAATTAGATTACAATTTCATTATTCACTCAGCAAGTATTGCAAATCCCATAGCATATAAAAATAATGAAGAAAAAATAATAAAATCAAATATTGATGGAACTATAAATATACTTAACAATCTAAATAGCGATATCGTAGAAAAATATATGTATATAAGTTCAGGAGAAATTTATGGAAATTTAAATATTAGTAATATAGAAGAGAGCTCTTTTGGAGCAATTAATCCAAGAAATTCAAGATCAATTTATCCTCTTAGTAAAAAATTATCTGAAACTTATACAATTTTGAAATCAGAATTAAATAATCTAAATTTTAATATAGTAAGACCATTTCATATTTATGGACCTGGCATGAATCTAAATGATGGAAAAATTCACTCGGTTCTAATCAATTCAATAATTAGTAAAAAAAATATTGAACTATTTTCAAATGGACAATCCATTAGAACTTTTTGTTACATATCGGATGCTGTACGAGCATTTTTAACTGTACTATTTCAAGCAAAATCGGGAGAAATATACAATATTGCAAATACAGAAGAGCCGATTAAGATTATCGATTTATGTGAAAATATTATAAATAGTCAAAAAGAAAATCTAAATATTATTATTAATAATGACACAACTTATGAACAAAGCCCAATATTAGCTAACATTCCTTCTTGTGAAAAATTAATAAGTCTGGGTTGGAAACCAAATGTTGATTTAAATTCAGGTTTTGATAGAAGTATAAATTTCTTTAGACAATAGGTTAAATATTTCTGCTTATCCGCAATTCAGAAAATTAAAATTAATAATTCTTTGAAAATTTCTTTATTAATGACTTGTGTTTTATTTCATTAAGAAAAAAGAAATTTGTATCAATCGTATTTTTAGTAATTTTATTAATTTTTTTTAAACTGTTATTTCGAATTACAAAGCAGCTATATCCTAAGCTCTGAAGAATTTCAATAATATCATTGGAGTCATAATCAAATTTTTTTGCCCATTTTCTTAATATTTCTAAAAATAATATTGGTTTATCTTTTTTTAGAGTTTCTAACCCACCTCTTAAAACTTTAATTTCAGCACCTTCAACATCACACTTAATAAAGTCAACTTTTAAATCGTTTTTTCTAACTACAGAATCTAATTTATAAACCATAATTTTCTGTTTTTCTATTTTTGCTTTATTTTGTAGATTTTTCAAAGAAGCATTTACAGTTCCTTCGGGGTAATAATAAAAAGTTTCAAGTTGTTCATAATCAGACAAACCATAATTAAACGTTTTAATATTATTAAAATTGTTTAGCTTAACATTTTCATTCATGATTTCAAATGGCTTCAACATTGGCTCAAAAGCATAAATTTTTGAATTTTTAAAATAATTTGCTATGTTCAAACTGTACCATCCAATATTTGAACCAATATCTATAAATGTTTGCCCATCCTTAAAAAGTGATTTTGTTATATTTAACTCTTTTTTTTCATAATCTCCAAAATTTAGAATTTCAAAAGGAGCAGACCGGTGATCACTCAAAATTGGTTTAACTAATAATCCATTTTCACGTATTGTAAATATTAATTCATTTTCAACAATTGTTATTTTTTCAACTGTTGTGAGGTTAAGTATTTCTGAATAAGAGACAAGTATATTATGGAATTTAGAATATGCTTTCTTAATATAATTGGCTTTTGTAATATTTTTATTTAGATATTCTTTTTTTTGTTCTTTAAATAACAATTTTTATCCAATACAATTTAAAGTTTTATAAATAAACTAATTTAGCTTCAAATTAGATTTTAGCAATTTATTAATTCTTGTATAATCATATTAAGTTCATCTTTTTCAAGATGAGGCCACATGTTTTCAAGTGTACCAGATGTAATGCTTCCATCAGCGTTTTTAACACTTTGCAGTCTTGGCATCATAAACTGTTCGTCTTGTTGAGTAATTTCAACTAAGAAGGAATCTTTCGAACTTAATATTTTATTTATATCACTATCAAGCGTACTTAAATTTTTATATTTTTTTGCTTTAATTCCAAATGCTTTTGCTAGTTTATAAAAATCTGGAGATGATACACCTGTTTCTTTAGTAGAGCCAATATGTCTTCCTTTAAATAAATTGTCTTGCATGATTGAAATAGCAAGATACCCATTGTTATTTAGTAAAAATATTTTTATAGGTATATTGTATTGGACTATTGTTTGTAATTCTTGAAGGTTCATCTGAAACCCACCATCTCCAGCTATACAGATAATATTTTTACTTGGATCAGCATAATATGCACCTATTGCTCCAGGTAAACCAAAACCCATTGAACTTGTACCACTAGCTGTGATTAGACGGTTGCTACCACTATTTTTAAGAGCTTGCATTGTACAAGTGAAACTCGTACCCATATCAGTTAAAATTATCGAATCTTTAATATTGGAGTTTGATAAAGACTCAATAAAATCATAAGAGTTAATTGCTTCCTTACTCCTGAAGTGATCTTCTTTTGAAATGTCGAATTTGTTTTTTAGAATTAATAATTTTTTCTTCCAGTCCTCAATATTATCTCTATATAAAAATGTAATACTTCTCTTATTAATCTCATTAAAAAATGTTTCTAAGTCAAGATTAATTTTTAAATTTGTATTTAAGGTTTTTTTGTTTAATTCTTCAAAATCTATGTCAACATGGACAATGTTGGCGATATTTGCAAAATCCTTTGTATTGTATCCTATGTTTGGAATAGACAATCGACTACCTAGAACAAGGACTAAATCAGAAGTCTGAACTGCCAAATTTGCAGCTCTGGTTCCAAGCATTCCAAAATTTCCAATATAATTTTCATTTGTAAATTCAATAATATCAGAGGTTAACCAAGTTGATATGAATGGTAGATTGTTTCTTGTAATAAATTTTAAAAAATATTCTTCTGTGGAGGATATGTGTACTCCGTTTCCCACAACTACAATGGGTCTTTGAGAAGACTTAAGTAATTTAATCAATTTTTTAATCTTGTTAATTTCAGGAATTTTATAACTTTCTTTTCTTGGTTTTATACTTTTTTTGGTATAAGTTGATGTTTTAGACTGACTATCGATAGGCACCTCAAACCATACTGGACCATTTCTTCCAGATACTGATTCATTAAACCCATTAAGTAGTATTTCTTGTTCAAGATTATCTGATGTAATTCTATAAAAATTTTTTGTCACATCTTTAACAAGATTATCAACCTTTGCCTCTTGCACACCAATTTGTCTCAATTTAGAATCCTCGAGTATAATTTGGTTTGTAGGGTTTTGACCTGAAATAATAATCATTGGAATAGAATCTTGATAAGCACCTAGTGCACCTGTTATAGTGTTGGAGACACCTGGTCCATTCGTTACTAAAACAAGCGCTGGTTTTTTTGCTACTCTAGCATAAGCATCCGCAGCCATTGCACAAGCTTGTTCTGTTCTCAAAAAAATAATCTCGATTTTAGAATCTATCATTGAATTAAGTATATGTGCGAGAGTTCCACCGGTTACGCTAAAACACTTTTCTATGCCAAAGTCTTCTAGTGTATTTACCAATAAATCGCTATATTTTAATTTCATAATTTTTTATTTAAAGTAAGAACTAAAGTGTCCTCACTAAATGAGTCCATGTTGTTTGCAACTTGTTTAATTATATTATTGACTCCAATATCTCCTGGTACAGTTATAAATATTTTCTTGTTTTCTATTTCTTTATACAAACCCCCACGTAAAAACATAATTATTTCTGTATCTTTAAATAGCAGTAGTTCTTCGATCTTAGAAATTTTATAAATAAAAAAATTAATACCCCTATAACTAAATTCTTTAAAATTGTAAATTTCATTTTCATCAATCCAAAACATATCGGCTTCTTTGGGTTTAAAGCTTTTCTTTTTTTCATACCCTTTTTTAACACGCCCATATGTATCATCTAACCTAACCAGGTCTTTCTTATCGTTTGGAGTTTCTATTTCTAGAACAAATACTCCTCCATCAGACAATGCTGTTGTTTTATGGAATAATCCTCGCCTAAACATTTCTTTTTTTGGACTTTCAATAATTTTTGAATCATTAATAAAATCTATTTGAGCTTTTCCGTTCAAAAGAATGAGACCTGTGGTTTTTTTTGGGTGATTATGTAATGATGTGCTTTCACCTTCTTTTATGAAAAGAAGCCACAAGGCTACATCTTTATTTTCATAAATTAGATACTCATAACCCCAAGGTTTTTCAACATAAACATCTTTAAAATTATCCAATTAGCTAATTTTTTTCGAATGACTATTTATAATTTCTTCCATCCACTCACCCATATAATCATAATGTGGCGAAGTAATAATATTTTGATCTTTTACAACTGGTTCATTAACATAAGTTGCCCCAGAGTTGTTAACATCATCTTTAATTGAGTAGTAGCCAGAAATATTTTTACCTTCAGTTACTTTAGCTGAAATCAATAACTGCGCCCCATGACATGTTGATCCTATTATCTTATTTTCAGAATCCCATTTGTTTATAAAGTCTAAAACTTTAGTCTCTTGTCTTAGTTTTTCTAGAGCTTTTACTCCTCCTGGGATTACCATTAAATTATAATCATTTTGGTAAGATTCAATATTTTCATAAAATTCTTCATAAGTAACATCGCAGTTCATATGAGTACCTAATATTCCATAAATTCTACCCTGGCCATCTCTTTTATCCCCCACAAGTGTTGTAATAAAACCTTCACCCTTAAGTCTAAAGTAGGGAAAAATTACTTCATGATCTTGATAGCCACTCCATGTTAATATAATTGCTTTTTTCATTTTGTACTCTCCCTATAGTCTTTTTATTTAGATATATATTTTATATTAGTCTTTACACATTTATTCCACATTAAGAACATACCCATTTATATAAATTAAATTTTATAATTGGAGTTTTGAAAAATAAATAGTTTTTACATATTTAAATATTTTTTAATAAATTGTTTAAATATATATATTTTCTTTTGAACAAATATGAATTTGTTATTTGTCCTTATCTTAAACCAATAAAAAAATGTAATAAGTGCGAGAGGGCTTAATTTGCCATTTTTTTGATATTTGAATTGTGAATCTAAAAAATAATTCTCATTTAATAGATACGTCTTTACACTTTTTTGTAAATAAATTTTATAGCTTCTGTACCACTCCCTTACTTCATGATGTTTTTGTAATAATTTTTCATCATTTGATATATAGTCTTTAAGTCTTTCTACTGCTTCATCCCAATCGTTGACAAGGATAAATGGATGATCACCATATATATATTTGTAATAATCTATAAAAACAAATTTTTTAACTACTGGAATACAACCATTCTCTAAAGTTTCTAAAATTCTAAAACTATCTGGATTTATAAACCCAAATGGGCACAAACTAAAGTGTGTTTTTAAGTATGCATGCTTTGTAACTGTTGCTGATAGCATGTCATTAGATAGAAAAGAACTATTGGTATGATATAAATTTGGTCTAAGTTCCAAAAGCTTATTCAGCATTTCAGATCTTTCTGAATAGGCTTGACCAAAAAAACTCCATGTATAAATTCTTTCATTATCTTGATCAATATTATCTTTATTTATATACCCCCCTTGAAGACCAATTGGTATAGTAATTACATTATTTTTTGTTAAATTAGGTTTGTAATATGCTCTTAAAACTTTTTTTGCGTTTTTATATATCTTTGTATTGTGAACTAAGCCTTCATCAGAAAGGTGAATTAAATTATACGTTTCTACTTCAGTAATTAATTTATTTACTTCTTCAGTAATTGGTGTTTCATCTTTGCTTCCAGAAAATACAATAGTTATCTCATCAATTTTTTGATTAAAATCTTTAATTTCATCTAAACATGTAAATATATGTTCTACCTTTACTTCCTTGAGTAGGTATTGAAATATATACTCCTTCTCAAACTGGCTTTGGAGTTTTGAAAAATAAATATACATTATGATTCAAATTCTAAGTTATTAATGGTTTTTTTGATACGTAAATAATTAATTTCATGAATAATTCATAAATTACATTATTTAAACTCATAAATTTTAATTAATTTTATCAAAAAATGTCTCAGGTTCTTTTTTCTATACTTGTTAAACTTTGAAGAAAAGTTCATCAAATAAATATCTCCACTTCTTCTAAACACAAAGAAATTTTTTTTATGCAAATACTTTAAAATTTCTTTATTTTTTTCTTTTGTTGTTTCGTAATAATCATTAGATTCAAACATAATTACATCTATAAAAACCTCATCAAAATCAATTGATTTTATCACCCCAACTTCTGCACCTTCCACGTCTATTGAAAGCAAATTAATATTTTTTATTCCATATTCGTTAAGTATGTTTTTTAGTAATTGCGTTTTCACAGAAAACTTTTTAGAACCAGTTCGTTGATTAATTATTTCGAGCTGAACTTGATCCATACTCTCAACTAATCCTGATTCCATATCTGCTTCAGACTCAATAAATGTTGAAATAGTTTCTCTGTCTGATATTGCAACATTCAAATTTTGAGATTTTGGCCTATTTTGAACTAAAGTTTTAAATACACTAGGTATTGGTTCTATATTGATCCCAGACCAATCATAATACTTCTCAAACCTGTATGTATTATTAAAAGTAATTCCATCATGGGCACCAACATCAACAAAATATCCATTTTTGAACCCTTTAAATATACAAGTATCAAGAAACATGTCTTTTTCATCTTGACCGTAACTTGTAAATACAGAATCTATTGAATCATCAATGTTTATTGGTGAATGTGAAAATATCAAATCTGAAATAATAGACAAGATCTTTCTTTTTAAACGTTTAAAAAATTTTTCCTTCATACAATCTCTAAATTGATTTTAAGAAGTTCATATAAAGAATTAAAATTAAGAATTAAGTATAAAAAGTAAACAATTGATAAATAAAAATTATTAAAACTAAAATTTAGATACTCTTTAAAAATATAAAAAATTAAGACATAAAAAATGAGCAAGTTCTCAACTGATAACATCAATATAAGTGAATATATATAAAATGATTCGTAGTTTTTTGGAACATAATTCTTACAAAACAAAAATATTAAAAACAAAATATATTCGAAATTTGTTTCTAGTGGCGTTCTTGATATTAAATATTGAGAAGAAAATTCATAGAACAATAAAAGAAAAAGTACATTAAATTTTTTATTTTTTAAAATTAAAAAATTCTGATAAGTTAGTCCTATTATTGTAGAAAAAGCAAATACATTTATATAGAACATAAGCTGATTACTTTTAAAACTAAACAAATAAAATTCATCAAATAATAAATTAATAGTTGTTAAATTAAAAATTAAATAATTGATAAAGCTATTCTTGCTTGTGATTCTGAAGAAATTTATAAATAAGAAATTTAGTAAAATAACTGCTATTAATAAATAAATCCCTCGAATTTCAAAAGGTAATTTTGTAAAATAAAATATAACATTCAAAAACAAAATTAAGATTTCACTAAATTTTATTGTTTTTTCTTCTTTCATCGCATTCATTATCTATTTTATGAACCAATTGTCATGAGAATTAGTATTTTTGTTCAAACATTTATAACCTTTGTCAGAAAGGAACTTGTTGACACTTTGGTTATTGTTCTCAACACAAAACAATTTAATATTGTATTTATTAAAATTTAAACTTTTAAGAACTTCTAATTCAGTTCCTTCGGTATCAATTGAACAAAAGTCAATGTCTTCATTGGGATTAAAGAATTCAGCAATGATAGTGTCTAATGAAATGCACTTGACTGATTGAAGGTTGCTCGATTTTGAATTTTTTGCAATAGTTGTATGCATGCCTTTAACCTCAATAATTACACTATCTTGTTTTTTATTTGTAACAAAAGCTTGTAAATTTATGGAAGATCTGTTTTTATTTAACTCACTAAAAATATCACCACTAGGCTCAACACAGACTCCTTTAAAATTATGAACTTTTTCTAAATAGAAAGTATTTGAATACAGAACTCCATCATATGCGCCCACCTCAATAAAATTTTTACTTAGATTATCACCATAATATTTTTTTAAAATGTAATAGGCTATCAAATCTTGATAAGATTGGGATTTACTTTTTTCCTTATTAGACCAAACAAATTTATATATTTCTGAATCTAAATCTAATTTTATTAATTGTTCAATACTATTGAATAATTGTGAATACTTCTTTTCAACATGATTAGCTCTATTAAAAAGCTCTAAAAAAGTTTTTTTTCTAATAAAAAAGAAAGTGGAATAATTAATTAGTAATTGATTTATTTTTTTAAGCATTTTTGTGGCCATAGGCAGAATCGAACTGCCGACCCCTTGTTTTTCAGATAGAGGCTAACCATTTGACCTTTCATTATTTTACATTATTAAATATGATTTATCGCTCATTTACTAGAGGCTTTATTCAAACAACTAGAGTGTCTAGAAACAACTATCATAAAGTTATATGTGAGATTGAGTGCGGTTTTTACAAGCACTTGATAAGTATGTCTTTTGAATCTAATAAGGTCATTACTAAGTTCTAAATGTAAGTGATTTAATTATCTATTAAATACTTCTTTTAATTTTTTTGGAATTTTTTTAATTCTTTTTAAAGGCTTTAAAAATGTTTTTATGTTTACAAAAATACTATGCAATTTGTATTTTATAAACTCTTTTAAAAATATTCTAAAAAATTCTTTTTTTATAAAAATATAATTATTAAAAAAATTATGCTTTGTATCTCCATCAATTAAAAAATGCGTTTTATTTAAAAAATTTTGAATATCTTTAAAAAAATGTTGGCCTTCATAAATTTCAAATAACTCAGCTTCAGTATGAATTATTTTTACATTTGATAATAATTTACCAAAACCCTTTAAAGCAAGATACTCTGCTCCCTGCAAGTCCATCCATACAAAATCAATTAGTTCAATGCCATTATCTTCACAAAACTTTTCAATTGTAATGCTCTCAACAGTTATCTTATTTTGTACATATTTTTCTAAAGGATATTTTCCACTTGCCTTAAATAAACTACTAGCACCAATATTTCCATCTTCGTGCGGAGACTCTGTTAATTCTGGATTAATAGGGTAAAAATCAACTGTTCCATTTATGTTTGAAACTGCTTTTTCAACTAAAGTTATGTTCTTAAAGTTAGAAATATTCTTTTTTGCTATTTTTATTGCATCAGGATTAGGCTCGAAGCTATAAATTTTTGCATTTTGATATTTCTTTGAAAACTCAATTGCTTCTTGACAATCCCTTGATCCGATATCAAAAATTGTTATATCTTCAGAATAATTTGGCAATAATTTTTCCAAAAATACAAAAATTTTACTTAAATCTTCCATAAGAAATCATATCAAAAAATTAGAGATTTTTGTGGCCAGAGGCAGAATCGAACTGCCGACCCCTTGTTTTTCAGATAGAGGCAAACCATTTAACCTTTCATTATTTTACATTACTCATCGTCATTTATAGCTCATGTATTGAGCATTCTCTTAAATAACTTTTTAAATTTTAAAAATAACTTATTTAACTTCATAATATTAGAAAATATCACTTGTAAAAATATATTTTTATTATTAAAAGTTCTGTGGAGATAACCAAGTAAATATTTTTCTAAATTTCTACTATATCCGAAAGAATCTAACCTGCACCTTACATGATACTCATCTAATTGAAAATTACTTATATCTTTATGAGACTCAATATCCTTTCTTTTACCTTCTTTTGGTAGTATTTTATTTAACTTTAGAAGTTTACCAATTGCAACATCTTCAACGACTGACTCATCTAGTTGGTTTTTTGATTTCAAAATAGATTTAATCGCAAGTTTACTTAATATTATTCCTGAGCCACTGACATAATCAATACCATCAAATTTACCAATATATCCACTGTAGTGTATTTCCTCTTTTGATATTTTGCTTAAATATTTCATTAAATTTCTGTAGTGTACATAACTACTTGTATTTGTACGAAATATATAATCGTAATCTAAATTTGAATTGACCCATTCAAACGCTTTAATAGTTTTAACTCCCATTGCAGAATAAGAATCATTGCAATCAATAATTAAGTCATGGTCTAATTTTTTATTTTCTTTTCCTGCTTTATAAAATAAAACTTCGCAGGAATCCTCAAATTCTTTCACCCATGTTTTTTTTTGGATTGCTGAATTTCTAATTGAATTTGGCGTATATGAATCAAGGACTAAAACAACAAGTTTCATTGTATTTTTACACATTCTAATATTTTGATGAATAACTCCATTTTTTATTCAGTTATAAGAGACTTATAGCTTGAAAAAGTTCCACAATCGTAATAACCTCCTTTAGCAATAGAGTAATTAAATTTATAATTATTTCTAATGGCATTCTCTGCCATAAAGCCTATAGAATGATCATCTTTCTTAATATATTTATTTATATTTTTCCTCCACATTATTGCACCCCAAAATAGTTTATATTTACAATTTATGTTTTTATCTTGAATATCAGTCACATAGTTTTGGTAAATTTTACATTGTCCCAATTGTCCAATCTGGCTTTCTTCAATATTCCACAATCCGAGTGTGCCTGAAACATCTTTATCAAATAATTTACTCATATTATTTATTAAGTTTGAATCGTAAAAGTATGTATCTGGCATTGTTAAAAGAAATTCAGTTTCTTCTGGGTATTTTTGTAATACTTTTATCACTGTTTCGTTCATAGTTTTTGTGTTAACTTGTAATAAATCGGCTTCGTAATCCATTTTCTTTATAGTTGTATAAAATTCATCAGATGTGGCTATTATTTTTTTTAATTTATTATTTTTGGAGGTTATTGAGTTGACATGAAAATCTAGTAAGAATTCTTTTTCTCCAACTGGTAATAAGAATTTAGGTATACCCCCAATTCTGGAGGCTTTACCTGCGGCAGGAATAATATGTAACATAATTGTGGCCAGAGGCAGAATCGAACTGCCGACCCCTTGTTTTTCAGATATGGGCTAACCATTTGACCTTAGTTCATTTTACATTAACTTACTTTAAATATCGCTACTTACTAGAGGCTTTATTCGAG
>Ga0222718_10000194_pt1 | contig 62820 bp, 62 predicted proteins | sample C33_27DmetaG_FD_165045 | JGI IMG/M metagenome (GOLD analysis project Ga0222718, IMG submission 165045) | Estuarine water microbial communities from San Francisco Bay, California, United States - C33_27D | ecosystem: Environmental > Aquatic > Marine > Unclassified | place: USA: California... | reverse complement strand
ACCAAATCTGTCGTGGACATAGGGCTGTGTCAGCTGCTAACCTATTGATATCGTTGGTAACGGGGGTCTACTTGGGTCCTTGGGAAGGCGCCAGTCACCGTGTGGGGGCACCACTTCTCAAGCATTTCTCAGGTTAAACCACTGTTTTACAATGGTTTTGTTGTCTGGTTAATCATGAGAGGCCACCACATGGGCCAGGAAAAGGATAATAATGCTAGGGATTATATGGCATCGTAGTAAGGTCTTAAATGTTCTAAAAACAATGTTCCAATATGATCCCAACTTAAGCGGACCACAGCGAGCAACATTCAATGCCGTAACAAAGCAGATGCGCAAGATCGGTGGGAATGAGTATGACTCCGCGGTAGCTTTCATGTTAGTTCAACTTGATGCAGGCCCGGGATTAGAGGGTGATGATGACTGGAAGCGGTTTAGACGTAAATTATTAACTGACGCCGCTTATTGTTCAGACCATGCTATATTAAACGAAACTAAAGAGGCTGCTAATGGTCTTTTTGACGAAATGGTTAATAATGAAGATACTGACGCGTATTAGGTAAAATGACCTTTTCATCACCAAGTTATCATCACTGTTCGACCATCGGAGTGCATGCACTCACCAACGCCTCCTGCTGATGTAAATCCAGATGCATCAGCGTACTGCATCAAACAATTTAAGTAAGAGCCCTTGTTGCCTAACAGAACTGCTTTTACCTTTCCTCCACTTGTACTTCCAATTCCAAACCCTGAACCGAAACTTGAGGCACTACTAGTGCCTGATGTGGCGAAAGCGGTACCAAACGCATTGGTAAAAGTAACCGATTTATCCACCATGACAGCTTTACCTTTGAATGTTTCCCCGTCGATAGTTGTCGTATAGGTATCTGACGACATTCCTTGCTCGTATAACATGTTGATGGGAGTCCCGTCAGTCATAACACCTTGCATATTGCCTTCCATGCATCCTGCAACAAGAATAACTGGTAATAACTTTAGAAGAAGTTTCATATTTAGCTCCTTTTACCTGCTTTGTTAGTAAGTCAATTTGCGCATATTATCTATGACATTCTAAACATTAGAACTCAACTCCATCATAAATACGCTCTAATTCCTTGAGAGTTGCACTTTCATGCTCATGGCATAGATTCCTGATTTCACTCTCAGCGAATATCTTATCAGGTTCCTCCCAATACTCGACGCTTGGACTGTAATTCGGCATCTCGCTAATGAAATCTGTGATAAAGGACCACGAAGGGAAAACCTCACTGTCGAGGTGTCTGATAGCATCTTTTACGTTATTTTTATCACACTGATGACATATGGAAATAAGTATGTCTGCCTTCTGAAACTTCATTTTACTTCAATCTTCTCCAGAAACTTTGATACGACATGCAATGAATATCCCTTACCATACAGACTTCCGACGTTTTGTCTCCTCCACCCTCCCACTTGATCTATTAGATCGACTGGGCACTCAAGATCTCGTAACCGGTCTCGCATAGAGTGTCTTAATGAATGGACTACTAAATCACGGTTTATATTACGCTTCAACCATTTGTTTAAAGAAGCACTCGCTGAATTAGAAAATACTCTATATCCTGTGCAATACCGAGGGAAAAGGAGCTCACCTTCGTTATCATTGTAAGCCCTTTCAGCAGACCAAAAGGATGTGCCAACCAGTGGTATTTTACGCTCGCTACACGCTGTCTTCAGTCGCCTCCATGGCCGAGGAATTAAGCTAATGTGAGGTATGGCAGAACTGAGACAAACATCTTCTTTTGACAAACCAATAGCCTCTGATAATCGTAATCCGGTGTCACTTATTAGGCCTAATATCCACCTAGGCTCATCATCATATTCTTGGCAGAGATATTGGAGCTTTCGTAGCTCATCCGTAGTCGGGACATAGCGCCTTTTGGGCACCTTATCCTCCCCTAAGTAAATGCCACTGAACGCAGTGTTAGGCTGAAGGCCGCTCTCGCGTAACACAAAATTAATAACAGCTCTCACATTCGTAAGATTGCGAGCGACACTCTCTTTCGCCAGCCCCCGCTCCTTCAAATACTCACGCAAAGCATTAGCATCTTTACGCTGGTATGCATCGATTGGCTTACACTCAGTAACTTCCAGTAGATAGCCAATAGAACGCCGTGCGCCGGTCTCAAACGTCATAGACCGCCCAGCGCCCTTGAGCGAGAGATAGGTCTCTAATGCCTCGGACAACAACGGCCCCCTACTCTGCTGAGATATCGTTTGAACCTCGTTCGAAACAAGAGATCCAAAGATACCCGCGATCCTATCGTTACGCTCACGCCTTCTCAGGATACTCCACTGATCATCTAACTCTTGAGCTAACAGACTAGCCTGCTTGAGTGCCTTGGATTCATATGCAGTATGTAGGCAAATCTCTATTCGAGAACAGTTTGAGTGCTTTTGAAGTGCTTTAGGAACCCTTCTTGAGAAGTAGTATGTCTTCCCTTTGAGCTTCAGATAGTGCGGACTTTGGTGGCCCATGTGGTGGCCTCTCATGATTAACCAGACAACAAAACCATTGTAAAACAGTGGTTTAACCTGAGAAATGCTTGAGAAGTGGTGCCCCCACACGGACTCGAACCGCGGACCTACTGATTACAAATCAGTTGCTCTACCAGCTGAGCTATAGGGGCACACGTGCGTCATTAAATAAACACTTGGACGTTGGCAAGAATAAAAAAGAAAATCTAATGAATAGATACTATTTTTCGAACCTATTTGTTCTAGCCAAAAGTACTACCGCACACAAACCTACCAGAGAAATATATATTGCAGCGGGTGCAGCATTAGCTAGATCCTCGAGGCTGGCTTGTTCGTGTACACGAGTAGACAAGGTATCAAAGTTGAAGGGCCTTAGTAGCAGAGTTGCTGGTAATTCCTTCACACAATCAACGAAAATGAGAAGCATCGCAGAACCCAGAGACCCTTTTATTATTGGCAAATAAATTTTATTCAAAATCGAAGTTCTATTTTTCCCAAGCGATCTTGCTGCGTGTTCTAAGTTTGGAGAAATGCGTCCAAGAGCTGCTTCCGTCGCACCCTGGCCAATGGCAAAAAACCTCACGATGTAGGCAAGAATAATAGCAAACGACGTTCCAGTGAAAATTAACCCTAGATCGATATCCGTTATAAAATAAATCGCATCAGCCATTGCATTGTCCAAAGCTGCAAGCGGAATTAGGATACCAACACCGAGTACAGCTCCAGGCACTGCGTATCCGATTGTTGTTATAGGCATTGTTATTTTTGGTAATTTACCTTTCATCGATTTCATTCCAAAAACCATAAAGATACTCAAAAATACTGTAAAAGCGGCAGCGATTGTTCCAGTAAAAACTGTATTCCAGGTCGCATCAATTAGTGCTCTATCTAAGAACAAGTGGGGACTACTCATAGAATGTTCCGCTAATACTACTAGCGGTACAACAAAGCCTAATAAAACGGGCACAAAACAAAACAGAAAAGCCAAAACGTTAATTGCTCCATGAGCCCGTATTTTTGCAACCTTTTTTTGCTTCGACGACATATTGAAAAATTGCATTCTTCTCCTCGAAAGCTTTTCTAAACTAACAAGTAAAATAACTATCGTCAGAACGACACAAGCTAACTGTGCAGCACCACCTACATTACTTGATTGCAGCCAAACACTAAAGATACCGGTTGTGAGTGTTTGAACGGCGAAGTAATCCACCGTTCCAAAGTCATTAACTGTCTCCATCATCACGATCGCTATCCCCGCTGCTACAGCAGGTCGAGCAAGCGGTAGGCTTATTTTGAAAAAGCGTTCTGATGGTAATGCACCTAACGAACGCGCCACTTCTTCCACACTTGATGCCTGATCACGAAATGCGGCCCTGGTAAGTAAATAAACATATGGGTAGAGAGACAAACTTAGCACGAAAACAGCGGCACCAAACGATCTAATTTCCGGAAACCAATAATCTTGTGAGCTCGACCATCCAAAAGTTTCTCTCAAAATTGATTGCACTGGTCCCGCATATTCTAATAAGTCGACTAAAGCATAGGCCCCCACATATCCAGGAATAGCCAATGGCATTAGTAGAGCCCATTGCAACCAAGTAGACCCACTAAAACTGTACCGAACCACAAACCAAGCAGTCACAGTGCCAATGATACCAGCAAGAGCACCAACAGATATCATCAATAATATTGTAGTCGAAATATAGCGAGGAAGTGTAGTCGCCATTAAGTGGGGCCAAATATTATCCGCTGGAAAAACTGCCAAAAAGATTACTGACCCAATCGGCAACAATATAAATGCGGATATTAACAGTGCGATTGCCGACCATCCCACATTAGTTTTAACTAATGAGATGTTCTGACTAGAAAAAGATAAATTTGAAAAAGCCAAGTTTTGGGCTCCAAAAAATGAGTCTGACATTGCAACAAGTTAGCATACAGATCTATTTACATAAATTTTGGAATGTAAATGTTAGTTATGTTTAATTTCAGTAAGGCAATTTCCAAATTTATGACAGCATTTGATAGACCTAGGCCGATTTAACCTTTTATTTCATGCCCAAAGCCGATTTATACATATCTAAAACCGCTTCTTCTTCAGCTATATCTTGAAGGTCTCTTTTTCTCAAAACTACGAGCTTTCGCAAAATTTTTGTATCGTAGCCCCGACCCTTTGCCTCAGCCATGACCTCTTTCTGTTGATCAGCAATATTTCGCTTTTCAATTTCTAAATTTTCAAAGCGTTCAATAAATTGCCTGAGTTCATCAGCCGTAACCCGATAAGCTTCACCACTATTTTCATTCATGATAAATTCCTTTTTTTCTGAATGCCTTACTCTCTAGTTGTAAATATCGCAAGGTTTCGGTTATCGTCGATCACAACATTCTTTTTAAAACATAATGGACTTTCATAATGCTTATTCTAATCTGGGGTGGTGCTTTACTATCATTAATTGGGTTGATTGGGTTATTGTTCAGTATGTATAAAGTTGCAAAGGCCAAGAAAAATAATACTTCCGATCAAGAACTCCGTGACTCAATCAAGGCTGCAATGCCTCTCAACTTAGCATCATTGTTTGTTTCAGTTTTGGGATTAATGTCAGTTATAATTGGCGTATTGATGACTTGATAAAAAAATTGAATCATATTCATAATTTGATATATGTATTATGAACTACAGTCAGAGGAATTAATGGGACCTAATATCACTGCATTTTTTGACCAAGCTTCGAACACAATTTCTTACGTCGTTCGCGATCCTTACGGCTCAGCCTGCGCAATTATTGATAGTGTTCTAGATTTCGATTTCGCATCAGGCCGTACAGATACTCAATCTGCCGACAAAATCATAAATTTCGTGACCGAAAATAAACTTGATGTTCAATGGCTTCTGGAAAGTCATGTGCATGCCGACCATCTTTCAGCCGCCCCTTACATTCAAATGAAAGTTGGCGGGAAAATAGGGATAGGATCACGTATCACGGATGTTCAAGAAACGTTTGGCAAAATATTCAACGAAGGCACCGAATTTCAACGTGATGGAAGTCAATTTGATAAGTTGTTTGTAGAGGGGGATACGTTCCACATAGGGCAATTACGAGGAGACGTTTTACATACGCCTGGCCATACGCCTGCCTGCCTGACCTATGTTATTGAGGATGCCGCCTTTGTTGGTGATACTTTGTTTATGCCTGACTTTGGAACAGCTAGATGCGATTTCCCAGGCGGATCTTCAGAAAGGCTTTTTTCATCAATTCAAAAAATACTGGATATGCCTGATGCTACGCGTATTTTTGTGGGTCACGATTACAAAGCACCTGGTAGAGACAATTATGCGTGGGAAACTACTGTCGGTGAACAAAGGAAAAAGAATATTCATATCAAATCTGGTAAATCTAAAGATGATTTTGTAAAATTGCGAGATGAGCGCGATGCAAAACTTGCGATGCCAAAGCTTATCGTACCGTCACTCCAGGTGAATATGCGCGCAGGAAACATGCCAGAACCAGACGAGCAAGGTGATGTTTTTATAAAAGTTCCAATTAACAAAATGTGAATCCCAAATAAATCAATAAAAGAGTTTTAATAAATGTTTGCAGATTGGATTTATGGATTGCTTGGCGGTTTACTGATTGGTTTAGGTGGACTGACCTTACTTGTATTCAACGGCCGAATAATGGGAGCCAGTGGAATATTAGGTAAGCTTATCGAGACCGGTCAAGCTAACGAAAAATTTGAACGTTTAATTTTTTTGGCCGGGGTGTTTGGTGCTCCATTGATTATCTTAAATTTCGCAGATTTGCATGAAACTAATATTACCACTAATCCATTTCAGCTCATAACAGCGGGATTATTAGTTGGAGCTGGAACACGAATTGCCAATGGATGCACTTCAGGTCATGGCGTATGTGGAATATCCCGATTATCTATACGCGGCCTGATAGCAACGGCTGCATACATAATGGCAGGAGCTTTAACGATGGCATTTCTTAGATCTTTCTGGGGGATAATATGAAGAGGCTTGTTGTATCCCTTTTATCTGGTTCACTGTTTGGGAGTGGGCTTTTAATATCAGGAATGACAGATACTGCGAAAGTACAGGGCTGGCTAGATATCTTAGGTCATTGGGATCCAACTTTAGCTTTTGTAATGGCAGGCGCCATAATGCCCATGAGTGTGGCTTGGGTCATAACGGCAAAGAATACACCATTATTCGATTTGAATTTTTCAATGCCAACGAACAAAAGAATTGATGTTCCGTTAGTCACTGGGTCTCTGTTGTTTGGCATGGGGTGGGCGTTAGCGGGATTATGTCCAGGACCTTCCATAGCCGCATTAGGTTTTGGAGGCTCTGGCGTTATTTTATTTTTTTTCGCGATGATAGTTGGCATGCTATCAACAAAATTCCTACCGCATAAATCTGCATCGCTTGCAGATGGTTAGTTTTGTATTAAACGGGATAGGATACCTTTAATGAGCTTCGTTTGCATCGATAAGAATTATCACGTTTCTCCACAAATAGAGCCACAACAAATAGCAGAAATTGCTGACAATGGTTTCGTGAAAATTATTTGTAATAGACCTGATATGGAAGTTTCACCATTTTACAGCAGCTCAGTTATGGAAGATCTCGCTAAAGAGAACAATATAGAATTTCATTTACTAGAGCTCACACATGAGATGATCACCCCAGCAACTGCTGTAATACAAAGAGACCTCGTTCTGGGCTGTAAGGGTCCTGTGCTGGCTTACTGTGCATCCGGCATGAGATGTAGCCTCTTGTGGGCCATTGGAGAAGCCAATGCAGGCATGGACCTAAAATTGATCTTGGCAAAGACGTTAGCTGCCGGCTATGACTTCAGTAATTTTGAGCCGTCCTTGCGAGCTTTATCAAATCAGTCAATGGCTTAGACTGAGAACTGGTAAACTTTGCATACTTTAATTTAATTAAATTTTTTTGGTCATATTGACACACCCACAAATCAGATTATTTCGACAGGAACGCATGAGGTTCATGCCCAACCACACAAATTCAAAGTTCGATTTTCTATTACAAAACGGAGGAATATATGTCGCAGAATAATTTTACACGTCGAAGTGTAATGCAAACTGGCGCAGTTGCAGGCGCAGGACTAGCTTTGCCAACTATTTTATCAGCAGGAAGTCACGCTGGCTTTGCCAACGCGCCAACTGGTTCGAGTGTGACCCTAGGTTTCAACGTTCCACAATCAGGCCCTTACGCTGATGAAGGCGCAGACGAACTAAGAGCTTACAAACTCGCAGTTGAACACCTCAACGGTGAGGGCGACGGCGGAATGCTGCAGACATTCAGCTCAAAAGCCTTAGACGGCACAGGGATTTTGGGCAAAAAAGTTGAGTATGTAACTGGCGACACTCAAACGAAACCAGATGCAGCTCGCGCTTCAGCACGATCAATGATTGAGAAAGATGGCGCTATCATGGTTACTGGAGGATCATCGTCCGGGGTAGCCGTAGCAGTACAAGCTTTGTGCCAAGAAGCGGGAATTATCTTCATGGCTGGTCTGACACACTCAAATGATACGACTGGTAAAGACAAAAAGGCTAATGGTTTTAGACATTTCTTCAATTCTTACATGACAGGAGCAGCGCTTGCACCAGTTTTGGCTGATCGTTATGGTTCTGACAGAAAAGCTTATCATTTAACGGCGGACTATAACTGGGGCTATACCACAGAAGAAGCTGTTCGAAACTCTACTGAAGCTTTAGGTTGGGAAACAATAGCAGCAGTTAAAACACCGTTATCTCAAACTGACTTTTCGTCCTACGTGGCACCAGTTCTTAACTCAGGTGCAGACGTACTTGTCCTCAACCATTATGGCGGAAATATGGTAAACTCTCTTACCTCCGCTGTTGAGTTTGGATTAAGAGCCGCTCAAGCAAATGGTAAGAATTTTGAAATTGTGGTGCCTTTGTACTCGCGACTTATGGCCAAAGGTGCAGGTAAAAATGTTGCAGGAATTTTTGGTACAACAGGGTGGCACTGGTCCTTAGAAAATACTGCTGGCTCGCGTTATGCGGGGACTAATGCATTCGTCAAATCATTTGGCGAAAAGTATGGGTTTCCACCGTCTCAGGCTGCTCACACATGTTATTGTCAAACATTGCTTTACGCAGATGCAGTTCAGCGTGGAGGTTCATTCAACCCCTGTTCAGTTGTGGAAGCGCTTGAAGGCTTTGAATTCGACGGTATGGGCAATGGTCCAACTCTTTACCGTGCAGAAGACCATCAGTGCATCAAAGATGTTCTGGTTGTGCGAGGAAAAGAGAACCCTGCCAACGATTTCGACTTACTTGAATTAGTAGACGTGACACCAGCTGAAGCTGTGACCTTCGATCCGGCAATTTTTGGTGGTGAATTGGGTTCCTGTAATCCTGGTGCATAATTAAGTTAAAGGTCCCCAGAAGTAAGGGGACCTTTACACCCTTTTTATTTTAAGGGCTTTCAAATAATAGACAGGTTGTTTCTACGCCGGTCTTAGGGGGGATTATGGACCAAATTATTCTTCAAATACTCAACGGTTTAGACAAAGGCAGTGCATATGCGTTAATAGCCTTAGGTCTAACACTAATCTTTGGTACTCTTGGTGTTGTTAATTTTGCGCATGGAGCGCTATTCATGCTTGGAGCCTTTTGTGCTGTTACTTTTAGTCGGATACTTTCCCTGTCTCATGTGGTTGTAGATGAAACCCAAAAGGATTTTCTCGGCAACCCTCTAAAAGTTGACGTACCATACATTTATGATTGGTTTGGCGAAAGTACAGGCCAGGCTATTATAAACTGGTCCGTACCACTAGCTATTCTATTCGCAATACCCGTGATGATTATTATCGGTGTGGTTATGGAGCGGGGACTAATAAAACATTTTTACAAAAGACCTCATGCAGATCAAATTTTAGTAACCTTCGGTCTCGCGATTGTTTTGCAAGAAATAATCAAATATTATTTTGGCGCAAACCAAATTCCAAACCCAGCACCGGAAGCATTTATAGGTTCTTTTGATTTCGGCGCAGCAATTGGCCTGAAAGCTGGCACTATTATATACCCTTATTGGAGAATAGTTTACTTCTGTTTTGCAATGCTCCTCATAGGATCCGTGTTTGCATTTTTACAATTCACAACATTCGGCATGGTAGTGAGAGCTGGTATGGCAGATCGAGAAACGGTCGAATTATTAGGAATTAACATAGATAAAAGATTTACAATAATGTTTGGAGTTGCAGCTGCTGTTGCGGGACTAGCGGGCGTTATGTACACACCTATAAATCCTCCCAACTACCACATGGGAATGGATTTTCTGGTAATTTCGTTTGTTGTAGTTGTGGTGGGTGGCATGGGTTCATTACCTGGCGCGGTGGCCGCCGGTCTACTACTTGGGATATTGGAAAGCTTCGCCTCCATGCGTCAAGTTATTGAAGCTTTACCCGGTATTAACCAAGTGGTGATTTATCTGGCAGCGATCGTGATCCTTTTAGCCCGACCCCGCGGTTTGATGGGTCGAGAAGGTGTCATGGAGGAATAATCATGTTGGGATTAAATAGAAAAGACGGCGGATTATTGATAATTGTTGCAGTTCTGGTTGCATTAGCACCAATTTTTTTAAATCCATTCCCTGAGCAGTCGGGATTAGCACAATTCAATGCTGGATATCCTGATTTGATGCAGCGCTTTGTAATTTTTGGCATATTTGCTATAGGTTTCAACATTTTGTTTGGATTGACAGGTTATTTATCTTTTGGACATGCAGCCTTTCTTGGAGCAGGATCATATGCCGGTGTTTGGATGCTCAAATTACTTACAGTAAATGTTATTCCAGCCATAATAATATCAACAGCAGTGGCTGGAGCATTTGCACTGGTAATTGGCTTTATTTCACTTCGACGATCTGGAATATATTTTTCGATTTTAACATTAGCGTTTGCGCAAATGTCGTTCGCTCTCGCAGCCTCAGTCTTGACACCAATTACTGGTGGCGAAACTGGCCTACAAACGGCCCTCGACGATCCAAGGATTTTGGACGGAATAAATACTAGCGGGAATATTCCGGCACCATCTATTTTTGGATTACAGATGAGCGACAGTTTTCAAATAAATATTGGCGGCTGGCTTTGGACTTTTAACGTCGGCTATTATCTCGCCGCTGTCGTCATGCTATCTGCATTTTATATAGCAATCAGAATTTTTAGATCACCATTTGGAATAATGTTGAGAGCAATCAAATCCAACCAGCAAAGGTTAAATTATACTGGCTTGAATACAAAGCCTTACATGCTTGCATGCTTTGTCATCTCTGGGATGTATGCAGGTTTAGCTGGCGGATTAATGGTTTCAATGGATCCTCTAGCGGGAGCTGAAAGGATGCAGTGGACAGCATCAGGGGAAGTAGTTTTGATGACAATTCTTGGGGGCGTGGGTACTTTGATCGGTCCAGTTCTGGGTGCTGGGCTAATTAAATATTTTGAAAACATATTTTCAAAAATCAATGATAACCTTCTACATGAATGGTTTGCATTTTTGCCAGACGGTGCAGAAGATTTCGTTGTCTCAATCATTTATCCATTTGTCGGTAAAGGTTGGCATCTTACTTTAGGCTTAATTTTTATGGCGGTTATTATCTTCTTACCGGGAGGATTAGTTGAACTAGGGCAAAAGATCGCATCTGTTTTCAAGAAAAAAAATTCAGAGCTAACTAATACCACGAAGACGAAAGCTTCAGAATAGGAAAAAATAAATGGGAATCCTTGAGGTACAAAATGTCGGAAAGCGCTTTGGCGGACTACAGGCATTACAAAACGTAAACCTAAGTGTTCGTGAAAATACAATCCACGCTATTATCGGTCCTAATGGTGCCGGTAAGTCAACCCTACTAAATTGTCTAGTTGGCAAACTCATTCCAGATAATGGAAGTGTACAATTTGATGGAAGTTCAGTTCTCGGGAGGTCCCCATATGAAATTAACCAAATGGGTATATCCCGCGTCTTTCAAACGCCTGAGATATTTGGTGATTTGACGGTCATGGAAAATATGATGATCCCAATATTTGCCAAAAGAGACGGATCATTTGCCTTAGACGCGTTATCGAATTTTATGAAGCACAAAGATATAGTGGAAGGTGCCGAGAAAATCCTAGAAGAAATGAATATGTCGAATAAACGGTCAATGCTGGCAGCCTCCATGTCTCGCGGAGATAAGAGACGTCTAGAAATTGGAATGTGCCTGAGCCAAGAACCTCGTTTACTTTTACTAGACGAGCCTACGGCCGGTATGGCCAGAGCTGATACAAATAATACGATCGATCTCTTAAAGCAAATTGGAGATGAACGTAGCATAACTATCACAATTATCGAACACGACATGCACGTTGTTTTTTCCTTAGCTGACAGAATCACAGTCTTGGCTCAAGGAACCCCTTTGGTCGAAGATATACCCGACAAAATAAAAGGGCACCCAAAAGTAAAAGAAGCCTACCTTGGCGAAACAGCACATTAGGGAGAGGATCAATGAGTGGAAATCTAGCCTTAGAAACCCATGCAGCAGCATACTTATCAGTTCATGATATACATGCTTATTATGGCGAAAGTTACATTGTCCAGGGTGTAAGTTTTACAGTGCATGAGGGAGAGATACTCGCGTTACTTGGCCGAAATGGCGCAGGCAAAACATCAACATTAAGAACAATAGCAAGGCTCGATAATCCTGAACTAGTTAAGGGCGAAATATGGCTCGACCATAAAAATTTGCATTCAATGAAAAGCTACGAAGCAGCAATTAACGGTATTGCATTAGTTCCAGAAGATCGCCGCATAATTCAAGGACTATCAGTTGAGGAAAATATTCAGCTTGCGCAAATAGCAGAACCCATTGGATGGGGTTTAGATCGAATTTATGATCTTTTCCCTAGGTTGGGTGAGCGCAGGAAACAGGAAGGAACGACCTTGTCCGGTGGAGAACAGCAGATGCTCTCAATAGGTCGTGCTCTCGCGAGAGATATAAAAGTTTTACTTCTCGATGAACCATATGAGGGGCTTGCTCCAGTTATTGTTGATGAGATTGAAAAGACCTTAAATGTGATTAAAGAACAAGGAATTACAACCGTTATCGTGGAGCAAAATGCGGTAAGAGCCTTAGAATTGGCAGATAGATCGGTAATTTTAGATACCGGCGGTGTTGTATTTGATGGAACAGCAAAGGAAGTCTTGGATAACTCAGAATTAAGAGCCGAGTATTTAGCAATTTAGTGTAGATTATACTGGAAAAATCCAGTGATAATTTTTATAAAAGACTGCATATGCTAACAGGAAGCCACCATGTCTGAACAAATTTATCCACCAAGCGCTCAGTTTGAAGCAAAAGCAAAAATCACAAAAGTTGATTACGATCAAATGTATTCAGCATCTACCAATAATCCAGAAGAATTCTGGATGGAGCACGGCAAGCGCATAGACTGGATGACCCCTTACTCAAAAGTTAAGAACGTTAGTTATTCTCATCCAGATGTATCTATTAAGTGGTTTGAAGATGGTCAATTAAATGTATCTGCAAACTGCGTGGATCGTCACCTCCACTCGAGGGGAAGTCAGACTGCAATAATCTGGGAAAGTGACAACCCAGACGTTAGTAAACACATCAGTTATTACGAACTTCATAAGCAAGTTTGCAAACTATCCAATGTCTATAAAAAACTGGGCGTTAAAAAGGGTGATAGAGTAGTACTTTATCTACCGATGGTTCCAGAAGCCGCATATGCAATGCTTGCGTGTGCACGTATCGGAGCTGTACATTCAATTGTCTTCGCGGGTTTTTCGCCAGAAGCGCTAGCGTCGCGAATAAAGGATTGCGGCGCATCTCTTTTAGTTACAGCTGATGAGGCCCCGAGAGGAGGTCGAGCAACTCCCCTTAAGACAAATGTAGACAAAGCACTGGGTATTTGTGGCGATATAAAAACGTTAGTCGTAGAGCGAACTAATGGTCAAGTTGCAATGCAAGATGGCCGTGACTTTAGTTATAGTGCTTTAATGGCAGAAGCGTCAGAGGATTGTCAGCCAGAGCCAATGAATGCTGAGGATCCTTTGTTTATTCTTTATACATCTGGATCGACCGGAAAACCAAAAGGCGTTTTGCATACATCAGGTGGTTACCTTGTTTGGGCTTCAATCACTCACGAATATGTCTTTGATTATCATGATGGCGACATCTATTGGTGTACAGCAGACGTTGGTTGGGTTACCGGTCATAGCTATATCGTATACGGACCTCTTGCAAATGGCGCGACGACACTCATGTTTGAAGGAGTTCCAACTTATCCAGATGCCTCCCGGTTTTGGCAAGTATGTGATAAGCACAAAGTCAATCAGTTTTATACAGCGCCAACGGCAATTAGAGCTCTAATGGGCCAAGGATCACAATTTGTAGAACAATGTGATTTATCATCACTTAAAGTGCTCGGTACAGTCGGAGAGCCAATTAATCCTGAAGCTTGGAACTGGTACAATGAAGTAGTCGGTAAAGGAAATTGCCCAATAGTTGATACATGGTGGCAAACCGAAACAGGCGGCCATTTACTCACTCCCATACCAGGGGCAATTGCTACAAAACCAGGATCTGCAACGTTACCCTTCTTCTCAATACAACCCGCAATCCTAGATCCACAAACTGGTCAAGAATTAAGTGAAACAGAATGCGAGGGAGTATTGTGTATAAAAGATAGTTGGCCGGGCCAAATGAGAACTGTATATGGTGACCATGAACGTTTTATCAAAACGTATTTTTCTGATTATAAAGGGTATTACTTTACAGGTGATGGATGCCGTCGGGACGCAGATGGTTACTATTGGATAACCGGCCGGGTTGATGATGTTATAAATGTGTCAGGGCATCGTATGGGAACTGCGGAGGTAGAGAGTGCACTAGTAGCACATGAAAAGGTGTCCGAAGCTGCAGTTGTTGGATATCCTCATGATATAAAAGGACAGGGAATATATTGCTATGTAACCCTTATGTCAGGGGAAAAACCGACAGAAGAGCTACGAAAAGAATTACGTAACTGGGTACGAAAAGAAATTGGTCCAATAGCTGCACCAGATTTAGTGCAGTGGGCACCTGGTCTACCCAAAACGCGCTCAGGAAAAATAATGCGCCGCATTCTACGAAAAATTGCTGAGGACGATTTTAATAGCTTAGGTGATACTTCAACATTAGCAGAGCCAGCCGTCGTTGATGACTTGATAGAAAACCGAATGAATAGAGAATAAAGCGCAAAGCAATATTATTTTGAGTTAAGTAGTTACTAAGCTTTATAAAAATCCTTTTCTTTTCATAAAAAAACTGGCAAACGCTGAGCATCTTCTGCCCCTTTTCTTTGATAATTCTTAGATTTATGTATAGGATCGAAAAATAGGGCATAATGCGTATGGGAATAACATGACTAAGAAAAATCGAGATCAAGACGTAGAATTTATTCAATCGCTCGCTAAGCTTCTCAACCAAAATGAACTTACGGAACTAGAAGTAAGTCGAGAATATGGAGAAACAGATAAAATTAACGTACGTGTGAGCAAAGTAGGACCAACACCAGTCCCATATGTCGCTACCCAGCAGATGGGTGTAAATTCAGCCCCTACTGTTAGTTATCCGCAGCAAGAAGGGTCAACTGATCAAAATAGTGATGATCCTGTTTCTCACCCAGGCGCAGTAACATCACCAATGGTAGGTACGGTTTACATGCAGGCAGAGCCTGGAGCTACACCGTTTATTTCCGTAGGAAGCACAGTTTCTGAGGGAGAGACTCTTCTCATAGTAGAGGCTATGAAAACAATGAACCAAATTCCTTCACCAAAGTCAGGAATTGTTAAGCGTATTTTTGTTGAAGACGGTGCTGCAGTTGAATTTGGATCTCCCTTGGTCGTTGTTGAATAAGAGTATTGAATGTTTGATAAGATCCTTATTGCAAACCGTGGCGAAATAGCACTTAGGGTAATTCGCGCTTGTAAGGAAATGGGTATCCAAACAGTTGCTGTACATTCCACTGCTGACAGTGATGCAATGCACGTACGTATGGCTGATGAAAGCGTGTGTATTGGCCCTCCTTCAGGTCTTGCTTCTTATCTATCCATGCCTGCTATACTTGCAGCTTGTGAAATATCAGGAGCACAAGCGATACATCCAGGTTATGGATTTCTTTCAGAAAATGCCAGTTTTGTGCAAGCGATAGAGGACCATGGACTAAAATTCATTGGGCCAACTGCAGAGCATATTAGAGTGATGGGTGATAAAATTACGGCTAAAGACACCATGAAAGCTCTCGGCGTGCCATGCGTTCCCGGATCTAAAGGAGGTGTAGAAAACTTAGATGATGCTCGTAAAATAGCTTCTGACATTGGATATCCAATAATTATTAAGGCGACCGCAGGCGGTGGTGGTCGAGGAATGAAGGTTGCACAAACAGCTAAAGAGCTAGAAAATGCTTTTTCAACTGCCAGAGCTGAGGGTAAGGCAGCTTTTGGAAATGACGAGGTTTATATCGAAAAATATTTGACCACCCCTCGACATATAGAGATACAGATATTTGGTGATGGCAAAGGTGGAGCTGTGCACTTAGGCGAAAGAGATTGCTCTCTTCAGCGACGCCATCAAAAAGTATTGGAAGAGGCGCCTGGCCCGTGTATTACAAACAAAGAACGCGAAATGATTGGTCAAACATGTGCAGATGCTGTTGCTAAGATTGATTACATTGGTGCTGGGACTATCGAATTTTTATATGAAAAAGGGGAATTCTACTTCATTGAAATGAACACAAGACTGCAAGTAGAACATCCTATCACAGAAGCTATATTCGGTGTAGATTTGGTACGTGAACAAATTCGCGTTGCATCCGGGCAGCCTCTGTCTTTTATTCAGGATCAGCTAGAAATAAATGGACATTCTATAGAAGTCCGAATTAATGCAGAAAAACTACCCAATTTCTCCCCTAGCCCTGGCAAAATAACAGCTTATCACGCCCCAGGTGGGCTTGGAGTGAGAATGGACAGTGCTCTTTATACTGGTTACTCAGTACCACCATACTATGACAGTCTTATAGGAAAATTAATTGTGCATGGTGAAAATAGAAGCGAAGCCATTGCACGATTAAGTAGGGCTTTAAGCGAATTGATTATAGATGGAATAGACACTTCCATTCCACTTTTTGACGCACTTCTAGACGAAGACGATATAATCAATGGTGATTACAACATTCATTGGCTGGAAAAATGGTTAGTGCAACGTTTCACTTAAGCTCTTTGTTAAAGGCGGAATATAATTATATATTTGCTTTCTATATATTTGTTTGCCACTCTTTAATTATCCAACAATGCTAAAGTAATTACTTTATGACTGGACAGCTAAAACCAGACATTCTGCTAGCTGCATATCGCGCGGGTATTTTCCCCATGGCAGAAAGTGCAATCGACAAAAATATTTTCTGGGTTGATCCTAAATATCGGGGGATTATGCCATTAAATCAGTTTCATGTTTCTAAGTCCTTACGTAAAGAAATACTGAAACAGAACTATCAAGTTTCAGTAAATACAAAGTTTGAGGAAATAATAAAAATGTGTGCTGAGAGGCCAGAAACATGGATAAATCAGGACATACTTACAAATTATTGCTTATTGCATCAAAACGGCCACGCGCATTGCCTAGAAATCTGGAGCAATAAAAAGCTAATTGGAGGTGTATATGGTGTTTCGATTGGAGCAGCATTCTTCGGAGAGAGTATGTTTTCAAAAAAAAATAATGCTTCTAAAATTGCACTAGCCTATTTAGTTGATAGATTGAAAAAAACTGGATTTAAGCTTTTTGATATCCAATTTCTAACCCCCCATTTAGCCAGCCTTGGTGCAATTGAAATTACAAAAGTAAAGTATAGAACATTACTTTTTCGAGCAGTTGAGGAATTTGCAAACTTTAACGCTTCAGACTATTCACCAGATGTATCAGCCATAGCACAACGAAGAGCCCAAATATCATAACGCGCGTGATCTAACGGGTTAAGTGCCGGAGAAGAAGCTATCATCCATCCATCAAAGAGATTTTTCTCCTCTGGTAATTCGCTTACTACTAGACGAACAAATGCATCTCCTACTGGGTTATTCAGAGGAAAACGGCAATCTTTTAAGAGTACTGATAAGCTTCCAAACTCTATAGTATCGCCAGAAAAGATTGGAATATCTTTTACCTTTCCACTTACTTTATCCAACCCTCTTAATATAGCTCCATCAGCAATTTCTGTTTTTACTTCCTGCGATACCAAACAACTTGGAAAGAAAAGATTAAAAATAAAAAACCAAATAGCTGGTTTGTTCATTATTCATCCTTGCCAGTTACAAACTTCATAAGTAATGAAATAAAATTAACTGCACCTTGGGTTTCATCAAACTCTGAACCTTCTACCATGTAATCATACGAGGCCCCTGGCAATATCTCCACAAAACTTCCTCCTAGAAGTCCTTCCGATGATATAACTGCAGCGCTATCATCTGGCATGTTGTAATCAAGCTTAATAGATAAGCGAGCAATGGCTTGAAAAGTTTCGGGATCCAAAATCAAATTAGAAACACTTCCGATTTTTACTCCTGCTAATCGTACGTCTGTACCTACCGTAATACCTTCCACCGACCTAAACTTAGCATCAACTGAATAATGATCTGCTCCAAAACTTACGTCTGAAAACCTCCAAAGAAAAACTGCAAATAAAATTGCAACACCCAGTACTATTGCCCCAATTACCGTCTCCGTTAAATTCCTAGACATTACTTTAGACTCTTATTTCACTGTGGGTTCCATGGTTCATAATCTTTATTTTTATTAGCTTTTAAGCTCCGCATTGATCCAGAAGGTGCATAAGCTGCAGCAGACCCTGTTAAGTTCTCCTGGTGGGGTTTTTCCCATTTTTTTCTTTTAACTAGTTCTTCCGAAGGCGGGTTTTCAAAAGTTTTGTGCAGCCATCCGTGCCATTCTGGACTAACCCTACTAGCCTCAACCTCACCATTATAAATCACCCATCTTCGTTTATTCTGACTATCACGAAAATATGAGTTGCCCTGTTCATCCTCACCAACTTTCACGCCTTTTCGCCAAGTAAAAATCTGCGTTCCAATAGTTTGGCCATTCCACCAGGTGAATATTCGTGAAAAGAAATTTCCTAGTCCCATAGAATTCTCCAGCAATATTTTGCCACCTATAAATTAATTCAGACGATAAGATATATTTTGCTTATTGTTTAGTCAACTCGCGCTAGCAGGCTCTTTCTGTTTATCTGCATATATCATGAGAGGCTTTGCTTCAACTGAGGTTATTACCTCGTCATTGATTACTACTTCGCTAACCTCTTCCATACCAGGTAAGTCAAACATAGTATCAAGTAGTATGTTCTCCAAAATAGAACGCAATCCACGGGCACCTGTTTTTCGCTCAATGGCCTTTTCGGCTATTGCCTCAAGAGCATCGTCAGTGAAAGTAAGTTTTGTATCTTCAATCTCAAAAAGCCGTTGATATTGTTTAATCAAAGCATTCTTAGGCTGTGTTAAAATCGTAACTAATGCAGGTTTATCCAAATCCTCTAAGGTCGCAAGTACTGGCAAACGCCCCACGAACTCTGGAATAAGTCCAAATTTCAACAAATCTTCCGGCTCTAATTGCTTGAAGACTTCTCCAATACCACGGTCATCGACATCACGTACATCAGCGCCGAAGCCCATTGCACTGCCTTTTCCTCGTTGAGAAATGACCCTATCTAAACCCGCAAAAGCCCCACCACAAATAAATAATATGTTTGTTGTATCCACTTGTAAGAACTCTTGCTGTGGGTGTTTTCTTCCACCTTGGGGCGGTACACTTGCTACAGTACCTTCCATTAATTTCAGCAGAGCCTGCTGAACACCCTCACCCGAAACGTCTCTGGTAATTGAAGGATTTTCTGATTTTCTCGTAATTTTATCTACTTCATCAATATAAACGATACCTCGCTGAGCACGTTCGACGTTATATTCTGCTGACTGAAGCAGTTTTAATATTATGTTCTCAACGTCTTCACCGACATACCCTGCTTCTGTTAATGTAGTCGCATCCGCCATTGTGAATGGAACGTCTAATATACGTGCTAAAGTTTGGGCCAACAATGTTTTACCACATCCAGTAGGACCAATCAGAAGAATATTTGACTTTGAAAGCTCGATATCACTGGACTCGGAAGAGTGATTCAGTCTCTTATAATGGTTATGCACAGCTACCGATAGGACGCGCTTAGCCATCTCTTGACCGATAACGTAATCATCCAAAACATCACAGATTTCCCGCGGTGTTGGAACTCCATCTGTTGACTTTAGCCCAGTTGCCTTGGTTTCCTCACGAATTATGTCCATACATAATTCTACACATTCATCACATATGAAAACGGTGGGTCCTGCAATAAGCTTCCTGACCTCATGTTGGCTTTTTCCACAGAAGCTGCAGTACAGGGTATTTTTGCTATCCGAACCTGACCGAGACGACATGTTTATCCTTTCAAAGCCCTACAGTTCTATTTTTACTGCCTTTATTTTCCACATTAAGTCTAAGATACTCATTAGAAAGCTACAATGCTAATTTAACATTTTATACAGAGATGTTGTATTATTTTTCATCATCAATGGTACGCTTTGTTACAATCTCATCAATCAATCCCCAGTCCTTAGCATCTTCAGGCGACATAAAGTTATCTCGTTCTAGAGCGCCCTCGACCGTCTCATATTTCTGTCCTGTGTGATGAACATAGATTTCATTCAAACGTTTTTTTAGTTTTAAAGTTTCCTCTGCGTGGATCATAATATCGGTCGCCTGCCCCTGATATCCACCAGATGGTTGGTGGACCATTACTCTACTATTTGGCAAAGAAAACCGCATACCCTTTTCACCAGCAGTCAGCAAAAGTGAGCCCATCGACGCCGCTTGTCCTATAACAAGTGTAGAAACTTTTGGCTTTATATATTGCATTGTATCATAAATTGACAAACCTGATGTCACCACACCACCCGGGCTGTTTATATACATGCTTATATCTTTAGTAGGGTTTTCAGCTTCGAGGTGTAGAAGCTGCGCAACCACCAAAGTGGACATACCGTCATGAACTGGGCCACTTATAAATATTATACGTTCCTTAAGCAGTCTTGAAAAAATATCGTATGCTCTCTCGCCACGACTAGTTTGTTCGACCACCATCGGAACCAAGTTGTTCATATAAACTTCAATTGGATCTTTCATGTGTTCTCCGCCTGTTATTTGTTCTTAAGTTCATTTATCGTTTTAGTATCAGAGATCGGCAGCTGCAATAGCACAAGCTTAAAAGATTTTATGAAACCTCTAGTTTGCAAAGAATTACTTTAGAACAGCAGTAATAATTCCTTCAGAAAAAGCAGACCTTTAAACTTCAATTGAAATCTACCCAAATGCTTCTACCTCTACATTTCGAAGTAGTTTACGAGCGTTAAGTGAAAAAATTTAATTTTATACCAACTAGGGCGGCAGGTCTGGAGCGCTTAAAGACATTTTTGCCTTCAGCCGGAAATAATTATGCGGCTTTAAGAAACTATGATCTAGGTCAAAATAATCACACCAATGTGTCTTTGCTTTCTCCCTATATCCGTCACCGATCATTAACAGAAATTGAAGTTCTAAAATCAGTTCTTTGTTATCATTCGAAAAAAAGTTCAGAAAAGTTTGTCCAAGAGGTATTCTGGCGAACATACTGGAAAGGTTGGTTAGAAATGCGGCCAGCGGTTTGGGCAGCTTATCAATCTAAGCTAAATAGGCTTGGTGATGACCTTAAAACCCAATCTGGTTTTCGGAAATCCTGGGAAAATGCCTGTCAGGGCGAAACTGGTATAGAGTGCTTTGATAGCTGGGCAAAAGAATTGTTTGATACAGGTTATCTGCATAATCACGCCAGAATGTGGTTTGCTTCTATTTGGATACACACTTTGAAACTACCTTGGGAACTTGGAGCAGATTTCTTTTTACGCAACTTATTGGACGGAGATCCTGCGTCAAACACTTTAGGTTGGCGGTGGGTTGGTGGAGCCCAGACCGTTGGAAAGACTTATCTTGCTTCTTCACAAAATATTCAGAAATACACAAAGGACCGATTTTCACCAACAAACTTATCGCTTACCCCCACAATGATATCAGGCACTGAAAACCCAGAACGGAAGCCAATTTCATTCGATCATATTCCATGTGAATCAAATAATTATGCTGTTCTACTGCACTCCGAGGATATGGATTGGTCAGTTTTGAAAGAATTTTTCCCAAATGCGGTAAAAATATTTTGCCTACTTCCAAATAATTACCCAAGACCTTTAATTTCATCTAACTTGCAACATAATTTTAAAAAAACGTTGTTGAAAGACTCGTTGAACCGTTGGGAAGATAAATTAGGTCCCGTTAGTTTAATTGAGAACTTGGATGCCTTAGAAAACTACGCCTTCGACGTCATTTACACAAATTATATCCCAATTGGTCACACAAGAGATCTTGTAGAAAGCTACAAATTTAAAAATACAAAGATCATTAAAATTGCAAATAGCTTTGACCGCAAAGCGTGGCCATTCGCAACTCATGGTTTTTTCCGCTTTAAAGAGCAAATAGATAACTTATTAACTCAGCTAGATGAATAGAATTACAAGAATTCATACCACAAAATAGAAATTAATGTTTCTATTTAACCCCCAACTAAAATTGGGGGTTAAATCATTTATATATTGTTTAGCCAAACATATCAGCTGTGATACCTGAGTACCAACCTATAGATTCTTCATAGGTTGCTTTCCGAAGGTCTGCTGACTCACCAGTTTTACTTACAAACCCATCTATTTTTGCGATTTTCTCATCAGTTGCTTCGTATGTAGCACCAACTTTCACACCGTCATTTGTATCAACAAGTGACCAACATGTATTTGAGAATTTGGCAGGAAATACCTTTGAACCCGTTAAAGCTCCACGCACTGCCATAGCAGCCACTTTAGCTTGAGAGTTCGCTGAATATCCTGATTTAGGCATATCACCTTGTGCGGAAGCGTCACCAAGAACATGGATGTTTTCGTCAATTCGACTTTGCATAGTATGCCCAGAGACCGGCGCCCAGTTTCCTTCAGTTATACCGGCAATCTCACAAATTCTACCAGCCTTCATAGCGGGAATGACATTACAAGCATCAACCTTAGTAACTTCACCATCGATTGTCACAGTCATCGCGCCAGGGTCAACCGAAACATTGCCTCCACCAAATTCAGAGCCAATCCAATCGATCATTCCAGAATAATGATTTCCCCACCCTTCTTGGAATAAACCCATTTTTGAGAATTTTGGCTTTGGATCTGCAACAATAATTTTTGCTGTTGGATTTGACGCCTTCAATAAGTGAGCAGTCATTGATACTCTCTCATAGGGCCCTGGAGGGCAACGATACGGGTTCGGTGGCGCGACCATTGCGAATACGCCACCTTGAGGCATAGCTTCAATCTGTGCTTTTAAAAGTTCTGTTTGCGATCCAGCCTTATAAGCATGGGGCATTTTATTTTGGGCATTTATGCTCCAACCCTCGACTGACCCATCGATAAAATCGATGCCTGGCGATAAAATTAAACGATCATAATTTAAAGTCGCTCCACCAGCTAAACTGACTGTCTTTGACCCTCGGTCAATCCCTACCGCCCAGTCATGTACCACATTTATCCCATACTCAGTTGCAAGGTTGCCGTAGCTGTGACCAATACTGTCTAAACTTCTAAACCCACCAATGTATAGGTTAGAAAAAAAGCAAGTATAATAATTTCTTGTAGGTTCAACCAAAGTAACGTCGATGGCACCTTTACTGTCCTTAGCAATGTAGCGGGCTGCTGTAGCACCTCCAGCACCACCGCCAACTACTACAACTCTTGGCTTACCGCTTGCCATTACTGTTGGGGCAGCCATTGCCGCAGCTATTGCTGCGCCAGTGCCTATAAAATTTCGTCTATCTAATTTCATGTTTTACCTCCCATTGAAAACATTATTTTAGTCCTTCAAAATAAATAGCCAGAGCGGCTATATCTTCATTTGATAGCCTGTTTGCCATCATTTGCATTACTGGATTTTTACGTATTTTTTGTTTGTACGCGTGTAATGCTATTATTAGATCCTTTCTAGCCACGCCACTGATCAATGGCACTCCCGGAGAAGAGCCTTTAACTTTATGGCACGTTTTGCAATCACTGGCTAAATACTCACCATATTCAGGATCGCCCTTCAAATTTAAGATTTCCGCCGATAATTCAACTTCGTCCGAATGTACGAAACCTGAAAACAATCCCAAGATTAACACTGTTGAAACTACTAAAAGATACTTCAAAATTGTTATGGTGAGCCCTCGCTGGTTAGTTCATGGGTCCATATCAACAAAAAAGTCTCAATAATTCAATATTTTTTAATTACATATTGCAGTTAATTATAAGACTTCCAATCGCCGCCAAACCCCGTAATTGCTTTACTGATGATAAAATCTCACTTTAGTTTAACATCTTAAGCGCCAATTCATGAGCCACCGTCCTCTGGAGTAACGTCAAGAACACGTGCGCGCATTGTCACTTCAACGTTCTGTTTACAATCTTCCATACATGGATCTCGCGTGAATAACGGGTACTCCGTCTCATCTCGATCATCAATTATAAAACCGTTTGCATTAGGCATTTCCACGTCCAAGAAATTCTCGTTTGATAACACAAACTCTTCATCATCTATAATATCATTCGAATAAAGAATGTAGGCAAGCATTGCGTAAACGTCATCATCGCTTAAGCTTTGTGCATACCCATATGGCATTGAACGATGGATATAATCCCATGCAGTTGAAAGGTGTGGCCAATAAGACCCTACAGTTTTTAGAGGATCTTCATCTGCCAGAGTACCTTCTCCACCGGCTAATTCTGGCCATCGATCGACACCCTCTGCAAAATCACCGTGGCAAACACTACACTGTTCAGAAAATATCTCTTCTCCATAGCTAACAGACCCAGAACCGACGGGAAGACCTGTTCCATCGGGTGCAATTTCCAAATCCCAGGCAACTATCTCTTGCTCCAAGGCTTTCCGACCCAAACCCAATGGGCCAGTTCCCTCTATCGGTGTATTCGCAGCGTTTGCCGCAGCAATAATAAGTAAATCAAAATCATACTGCGCATTTACCGTTCGCGGATCAGGCGGTAATTTTGTGATATTTCTATCAGCAAAATTATATGCAAGAGCTAAAACTAAAGTTACGCCTAAGCTCGATAGAAAAAATAAGCTACGAGACTTCGACATTTTCGACCTCACCACCTTTTTTTACCCACCACGTTTGAATACAGTTATTATGATAAATTGAGTTCAGACCACGCACATTTCTAAGCTGCTCCTTTGACGGTTGCACATATCCTGTCTCGTCATGTGCTCGGCTTTGTAGCAACATATCTTTCCCATTCCAATCAATATCTAAATAAAAACGCGTTAAAGCTTTTGTTTCACCAGGGTTTGCTAATCGTGCACGAAACCAATTCTCTCCACCATCGAGCGTGACATCAACGCGAGTAATGGCTCCGTGCCCTGACCAGGCCAAACCAGAAATTACTAATGGACCAGAACTGTGTTTAATGGGAGCTTGTGGACTCGGTGATGTTATCACAGATTTAGCATCCATGACCCATGTCCACTTTCTAGATGTACCATCGGCTAAAGTATCAGTATATTTGGATGTTTCTTCACGGCTTTCTATTGGCTGGTCAGTCACCTCAACACGACGCAACCATTTCACCCACATATTGCCCTCCCATCCAGGCACTACTAGTCGAACAGGATATCCGTGCTCCTTACGCAATGCTTCGCCGTTTGCTTTAAAAGCAACGAATACATCATCTAGAGCTTTTTCAATTGGGATAGAACGACCATTGGATGAAGCATCGGCTCCTTCCACAAAGACCCATGATCCTTCAGGTTTCAATCCCGCTTCATTAAGTAAAGTACGCAAAGGAATACCGGTATATTCCATATTATGTATCATTCCATGCGTAAATTGAGCACCGTTTAATTGTGCTCCTGCCCATTCCATTCCTGTGTTTGCAGCACATTCACAAAAATACACATGGTTCTCTCGTGGAAACCGCTCTAAATCTTCGTAAGTAAAAACTAACGGCCGGTCTACCAGCCCATTAATCATAAGTCGGTAGTCTTCTTTGGGAAGCTCGATAGCCCCTGAATGATTTCTTTCAAATGCACAGCCCTGCGGAGTGATTGTTCCATCAAGAGCATGAATTGGAGTAAAATTAACTGAACTTATTGTGTCAGCGGTAAGCCATCCTACATTTCTTCTAACGACATCTGACTCAAAATCTATTGGCATACCATATGGTGTTGCATCGACACCGTCACCGGTAAATTGTGCCCATTCCTGAGGTTCGGTAATTAATGGATCACCTTCCATAGCTTTTACGGAAGTACCAGCAGTGAAAGCTGCACTGCCCACAGCCACTGAACCTTTTAAAAAAGCTCGCCTTGTAGTTTTTTTCTTTGACATAATTTAAATGTACCTCCAGCCAATGATCAAAGTGCCTTAAACACCTATGACCTGAACAGAATTATTCTGATGAACTTTAACACTACCATTTTGACTTATATAATTTTCGACAAGATCCCAAATCTGAGGCCCCTCTGTACCCTCATTCACTGACGCCCATCCTGCAACAATATAAACTTTAGATGGATCAATCCTCTCACCAGTTTTCAGAAGTGTTAAGTCACTTATCCGCTTACCCTGAGATTTGTTAATGTCTATTCTATAACCCATCCCGCCAATTCTAACCATATCACCTCCCTGCTGATAATAGGGATCTGGGTTAAAAAGATTATCTGCAACATCCTCTAGGATTATATGTATAAATTCTCCTGTCATTTCAGTCCGGTAAACCTTCCCATAACTCATGGAGGTGACATTCCAAATATCCTCTCTAGTAATGTCTTGCCCTGGCAAAATCGAGGGTCCCCATCTAACTCCTGGAGATAAAGAAATATCAGCTTCGCGTTCTTCAATCATAGCCTGACAAATCAAATCGTCCCATGTCCCATTAAAATTTCCTCGTCGGTATAGCAAACCCTCAGATTGACCAATCACTTCAGACAATTGGTCTACAAAGGGTGCTCGTTGGACATTAATTAGCTCAGCTATGTCAGGATCTGGTGTTATAACATCGGCAAAAATTGGGATGAGCTTATGTTTAAAGCCTAACATCTGGCCGTTACGCACATCTAAATCAACTCTACTTACGAACTTACCGTTGGAGCCAGAAGCGATAATTACTGTTTTGTCTATCAATACTGGCTCTGGAAGCGCATCATGGGTATGGCCAGAAAGAATAAGATCTATCCCAGTCACAATACTCGCCATCTTTTTGTCTACGTCAAAACCATTATGAGATAATACCACAACAAGGTCTGCCCCTAGCCCACGAACCTCATCAACCATTGCTTGCATATTCTCATCTCTAATACCGAAACTGTATTCTGGAAACATCCAACCTGGATTAGCAATAGGCATATATGGAAAAGCCTGACCAATTACCGCAATTTTTGAGCCTCCTCTTTCAAAAAAAGTATATGGCTTAAAATACTCTGCGGGTTCATCCCATTCCGCATCAAAAATATTTTGACCCAGTGCGGGAAATGGGAGAGTATCGATTATTTCGTGCACTCTTTCGGAACCTAAAGTAAATTCCCAGTGAAACGTCATAGCTTCAGTTTTCAAAGCATTCATAACATTTACCATATCTTGGCCTTGGGTATGATGACATGTATAAGATCCATGCCAAGTATCCCCGCCATCCAAAAGAATAGCATCTGGTCTGTCAGCTCTGATGGACTTTATTACAGTCGCAACTCTATCAAGCCCTCCTAAACGCCCATAGTCCTTAGCAAGGGCAGAGAAATCATTATGAGTTAGGGCATAATGGGAAGGGCTTCCATCATTTATCCCATACATCTTGCGAAACTGGGCTCCCGTTATATGAGGGACTTGTCCGGTAGCATCACCAACACCAAGGTTAATCTCTGGCTCCCGAAAATATATCGGCTTTAGTTGCCCATGAATATCCGTAATGTGAATTAATGAAACATTTCCATAGGTATCAAATTTAAGAAGGTCATCCTGAGTAAGCTTTTGTTGGGCAGCAAGTTTAGAGAAATTACCAAATCCAGACGCGCCATATATTGCTGTTGTAGCCATTCCAACTTGTAAAAAATCGCGGCGTGATACCATTTATCTACTTTCTTAAAACCAAATACATATTCGCATGTTTGAATTTTTAAACCAGAAAAACCCCGGCAAAAGTCTGCCGGGGTTTTATTCTCTTAGTTTCGAACTGATGGTGTTTCTATTGTTAGACCATTAGAACGAGATGCGACATAAAGCTCGAGAGCTTTAAATTCATCACTACCTTCTTTGTATGGAGTAGCACGAATATTCTTCATACAGCCCTTAAAACGTCCGTGGATAGTATTTAGCTTTGCATTTTTCAGTCTGTATGTCGGAAAGCCGTTAATCTGCCCCATAGACAAATGGTCGGCTCTAATCATGTTGCCATAATTATCTTCATGGCAATTCGCACATGACATATTTAATTGACCTACACGCGTGTAATACAATTCTTTACCTTTATCCCAAGTGCTTGAAGCAGCGCCGTCAATATTAACATTAACAGGCATGCCTCTTGATTGAAGCCCTATCAAACCGACTATACCAGCCATGCTACCTCCGGACCACTTCCACTTTTCAGCACCCATTCTTTCGGTACGGCATCCGTTTACCAACTCAGGAATGGTTTCTAATTCCCCAGAACTATTAACTCTAGGCATAGAAGCTCGAAGACCTTTAAAAACCTCCGGAGATTCATGGCATGAAACGCAGGCCTTTCCTGCAGTTCCTTCTACTTTGCTGAAGGTATCAATTGCCTTGTCAATGAAGATAAATGCAGGATTATCGAAATCATCCATCTGAAGTGCTTGAGTTTCATCCTTCCTAAAAACCCACCCAGAGAAAATTTCGTCAACATTCTCCATGTGCGCAGGTGCAGCAACCGAGGTAACCATTAGTTGACCCTCAACGGTTAGCTGCGAGTCTTCACCTGCAATAGCGGCAAATGGAATAGCTAGTGCTCCAACCACTACTGTAATTAGTTTCTTAAACTTCATAAGTTTCCTCCCAATAATAGAGGCGCAAAATCTGCGCATTTGAGCATCATTACGCTATTTTAACACTCTTCTTTTCCTCGTAAATAGATCCGTCATCGTCGTACCAAGTAAAATGAAACTCACCCGCCTCAGGAACAACAGCATCAAATGCAAAATACGGATTGGTAGAAATTGCAGCAGCCATCTTAACATCAATCACTGTATTTCCATTGAAGGCACATGTGAACCGGTTAATGATTGATTGGGGAATTTTATTACCATCACTATCTTTTCGCAGACCACTTTCCATTTTGTGACTTATCAATGTTTTTAAAGTCACAATTTCTCCAACATCTGCAGTTTTTGGAACTTTAACTCTCGCTTTAACGCCTTTTGCCATAACTTTTCTCCCTTTTTTAGCCGCCACAGCCGCCAATAGTAACCTTTACTGTTTGATGCGCAGACGCAAACGAACCATCTGCCATCTCTGCAACTGCAACCACATCTTGAGTGCCAGCCAGCCTAATTCGGGTTGTTGCGCTCTGCGAGGCAGATCCAGCGCCAAAATTGAATGTAGCCACTCCTGGACGAGGGTTCCCTGCTGCCATTACTGTTATTGCTACTGCACCTGGTGCATCTATTGAAATTGGTACCGTATTGCCGTTTTCAGCAATTTCAGGTGCAGTTAGAGAAATTCCTGTGGATGCTGCATCGGCACCTCCAGTAACGCCCATTACTAACTCATTTACAGGTGTTGCCGCTGATGAAAGCGAAGGCAAAATGGTCGTCAGCGCAGCCGCTCCACCTATCGCCATTGTATCACGTCGTGTGAGTTTCATTTTTATCTCCTTAGATCTACTAACAACTTATTCTTTCAATGTTGAAAGATAAGCTAAAACATCTTCTATTTCTTGCGCTCCAAGTATTGTCTTACCTACAAACTTTTTCAGCGTCCGCTCATAGCCTGAGTCCCAATAGAAGGAGGGCATTATAGTTCCTTCAAACATCCCTTTAGAATTTACTAAAATTCCCCGAAGTTCTGCTGTATTCCAACGAGCTGCGACACCGTCTAATTCAGGACCGACTTCCCCATGAAATGACTGTTCACTCATATCTGAATTAACATGGCAGGCCAGACAATTTCCTTTTTTCCTATTCATAAAAAGTTTTCGACCATTAGCGGCATCTCCAGAAACACCTGTTAGAGATGCAGTTACTTCTCCATCACTACCGAAAGCGACATCTGATGGAGCAATCGACCCTGCGAACGAGGCGCTACAGATAAACGCAGCCGCAAAAGCTACCTTTGCAAAAAGTTTCATTTTTACTCTCCTAAGCTATCGTAAAGAGACTCTACCTTGCTAACTATACCCTAAAGCACGAATTAGTAATCGTGCAAGAATAAATTCTAAAATTTGAATAACTAACTTCTTTAGTACAGTTAATCAGATCTAGCAGCGCGTCTTTCATTTACCATTCTTGCATGGTATCTCTGAAAATCTTCCCCATTATCAAGTAGATAACGCTCTTCGCGAACCCATGTAAATAGATCTAAGGTCGTACCTGGATGAAAGGCCCCCGGCATCATTGCAACAGCTGCTCGCTGTGCAGAATCATCGTCTTTAACTTGTTGAGGAAGAAATATAATTGATGGCGTAAAGAGAATCCCCCATTTTCGAGCCATATCTTTTTCCGGCAAGACTTCACCGTCGAAATCTGTAACCTCTATATCTCCATGCAAATTTAATTGCACCACAAAGAAATTACTTTCTATGTAGTTGGAAATGTTCTCTTTTGAGAAAACCTCTTTATGCATTTTAGTACAATATATGCAGCCAATTTGTTCGAAAAATAGAACTAGTCTCTTTCCCTCAGTATTCGCCTCTTCTAAATCCTCACGCAAGTCCTTGAATGTATCTTGCATCCATTTTGTTTTATGGAGCCCATCATCCCCAACCTCTAATGCAGTAGTATTTGTTGCCATAAAAGAGAAAAAGGCCATTAACGTAATTACGAAATATTTCTTAATAATCATATCTAAACTCCAAATAATTCAGGAAAAACAAGCAGCATCCAATTTGCTATCCTGCTAATAGACCCAGTAACCAATAGTATAGAAAAAAAGATTAATATGAGCCCCATTAACTTTTCGACATAACCTAAATATGGCCGAAAATTTGCCGCAAACTTTAAAAATGGCTTTATAAATAAAGCCGCAAATACAAAAGGCAGTGTTAAACCCACCCCAAATACAAATAGTAAAAAAATTCCTTCGAAAGCTGTGGATTCTAAAGAGGCTGTCATAATTACCGCCGTTAACACACCACCAACACACGGCGTCCATCCTGCCGCAAATGCCATACCGACAAGGTATGACCCTACGACATCCATTTTACTAGTGTCACCAGCATTTACCTGAAATTGACGGTCTAAAAATCCAATTCTTAAAATACCCAAAAAATGAAAACCCATAATAAAAACAACCGCACCCGCAAACCACCGAAATTCGTCTTGAAAACTCCTAAAGGCTTGAGAAATAGAAAAGGCGGCGGCTCCAAGAAGAACGAACACAGTAATTATACCCAAAGAGAAAAAAAGCGAGGATATTAGAGCTTTACGCCGGATATCCGAAGGTATCACACCGTCTTCTTTAAGCCCGGCAAGGCCTGCTCCAGCCATATAGCTTATGTAGAATGGGACTATAGGCAACACACAGGGCGAGAAAAACACAATTAAACCGCCGATAAACGCTCCCCATATCGAGACATCTAGCATGCGGAGGATCCTTGTTTAATTCATATATTCATATTATAGAAGATGTAAAAATCCTCGTCAATCATTGCTTAAGCTCATGAAATTAATATTACAAACCCTAATACTTTTAATGGCTTGGAGATTTGCATATGCATCAGAAAAATATAATTTGGTGTATGTCGAACAACAAGGATGTTTTTATTGTGAAATATGGGATGAAGAAATTGCTGCAATATACCCCAAAACACCTGAGGGCAAGTTTGCACCATTATTAAGATTAGACATTACTAACTACGAAACGGAAATGAGCGATGTAAAGCCAGTAATATTTACCCCAACCTTTATTCTTACAAACAACTCTAAAGAAATTTCTAGAATAGAGGGATATATCGGAGATGATTTATTTTGGGGTATGTTAGAGATTATGTTAAAAAGAGAAACAAAATATAAATAGATAATAAACGCCAGATACAGATTTTAAAAATTGTACCAGCCAAAAATCCCTATTGTTCGTCAAATAATAAAGGAATAACCGTAAAATGAATCTACCAATTATCACCAAGAACATGTCGGATGACGAACTAGATGAATTGGTAACCAAAGCTACAAATGCATCTGCATTTTTAAAAGCTATAAGTCACGAGGGGCGTCTCATGATCTTATGCCATCTAGTATCTGGCGAAAAGTCTGTTACCGAATTAGAAGATCTTATTTCGGCGCGCCAAGCAGCCGTCTCACAGCAACTATCAAGGCTCCGATTAGAGGGCCTGGTAATACCAAGGCGTGATGGAAAAACGATCTACTATCGTTTAGCAGATGACAAGCCAAAGCGAGTGCTAGAAGTGGTCTATGACTTATTTTGTAATACCAAAAATGAAGCTTAAGTGTCTTTTTTAATTTATATAAGAATGTTGGCATATTTCTATTTATTTACAATAAGAAATTTCGATGTTTAGTACTTTAGGGGGCAATGAACTTTCAGCTTTAGTTGGTTTAGGAGGGGGTATTCTTTTAGGATTAGCCGCTCGAATGGGACGATTCTGTACATTGGGAGCAATTGAAGACGCAGCTTACGGCGGGTCACAAATAAGAATAAGAATGTGGGCACTTGCACTTGGGCTTAGTATAATAGGGGTGCACTTATTTAATCATTACGGACTAATTAACCTTTCAGAAAGCTTATATCTTTCCACTGAGGTTAACCTATATTCTGCTATATTTGGAGGCCTCCTCTTTGGATACGGAATGGCTATATGCGGAAATTGCGGGTACGGGGCTTTGGCCCGCCTCGGTGGAGGTGACTTAAGGTCTTTTGTACTTGTTTTAGTAATGGGAGTCTCTGCCTACTTCACTATATCAGGACCATTGGCAAAATTACGTGTTACTTTGTTTCCGACAATCTCTTTAGAGGCATCTACACCACCAAGCATATCATATCTTGGATCTCAAACCTTTGGAATAAATCCAACGATATTTGGACTAATAATAGGTGTTTTTTTTCTGGTGTATGGATTATACAACCACAGAAACAAAATGACATTTACCTCTATTTTTTGGTCAATAATTGTATCGATTTCCATTATCATCGGATGGCTTGGTACATCTTGGTTGGCTAGGTCAGCCTACGACCCAATTACTGTTCAGTCTTTCACATTTGTTGCGCCAGTTGGTGAAACTATTCTTTATGCGATGTACGGCAGTGCAATAAGTATGAAATTCGGCATTGGCGCAGTTATCGGTGTTTTGATTGGGGCCTTTTTAGGTTCTTTAATAAAAGGTCATTTTCGTTGGGAAGCATGTGAAGATCCACGAGAGCTAAAACGACAAATTCTTGGCGCATCAATTATGGGGATAGGCGCAGTCTTATCTTTGGGTTGCTCTGTGGGCCAAGGCTTGACGGCTTTCAGCGCTTTAAGTTACTCCGCACCGTTAACACTTTCTTGCATATACTTAGGAGCAAGAATTGGTCTCTTTCAACTAATTGAAGGATTTCATCCTGCAGAATAACCGCGTGTTGCGTTGGTTTCATTCAACCTGGCAACATAGCGTGCCAATGTGTCAATTTCTAAGTTTAAATAGTCACCAATCTTTGAAGTCCCCCATGTTGTAACCTCCTTAGTATGGGGAATTATATTTACACCAAAATTTAACTCAGAAACCTCATTGACGGTTAATGAGGTTCCATTCAAAGCGACTGACCCCTTTGGAGCAATAAATTTTTGTAAGTCTTGTGGGGCTGAAAATACAAATCTGGTACTATCACCTTCTTCCTTCATATCGATTATTTCAACCACACCGTCAACATGACCTGATACTAAGTGCCCACCGAGCTCATCCCCCACTCTGAGTGCTCGTTCAAGGTTAAGATAAGCTCCGATTACCCATGTGTTAAATTTTAAATGAGTCTTCTGAACACTTTCTGCACTTATTTCCACATCGAACCAATTTGAACCAGTTTTTATGACTGTTAAACAAATTCCATCACATGCAATAGACGCACCAATCGCTATGGTATTAATGTCGTAGTCAGTTTGGATTCTTGCCCTTAAATCACCACGCTTCTCCAGCTCGATAATTTTACCTATGTCAGTTACTATTCCAGTGAACATGATACTATCCTTCGGATTTATTTTCTTTGAATAATTTGAATTCTAACTCGTACACTATTTGGATGTTTGAAACCTACTTATTTAAAAGCAAGATTAGAAGCACTAGTTTAAATTTTCACTATTGTGATGCTTTCATAGAATTGGATGCTTCTATTTAAAAGACCATCGGGTCATTACATCACCATCAATTGTCATAGTCTCTAAAAGGTTTAGACGCCTGGCATCTTTAAGATTATCAAGTCCCAAGGATGCAACCGTCGGCAAACCATCTCCTCCTATGATTACACCAGCTGTAAAAATTATTAATTCATCAACAAAATTATCTGAGAGTAAGCTCGCAGCCAGCGTGCTACCACCTTCACAATAAACAGACGTAATTCCCTCACCTGCTAAATTTATAAGGGCACTCTTGAGCAAAATCTTTCCGTTAGCGCTTTCTGTCTTTAACAGCTTTGCGCCCTCTTCAGTCCATGCCTTTTTTATTTCTTCGTCAGTATCAGCACCATGGATAATCCAAGTAGGATGTGATTTTATTGACGTAAACAGCTTACTATTTATTGGTAAATCAATTTTATCAGAAATTATTATGCGAACAGGATTCGCAGAAAGTGCAGTATTCCTTACGGTAAGTCTTGGGTTATCATTGCGAGCAGTCCCTGCACCAATCATTATTGCGTCGTGATGCGCTCGCTGGAGCTGAACTATTTCTCGCGATCTCTCATTTGTGATCCATTGGCTATCACCGGTACGGGCCGCAATACGACCGTCAAGAGTTGTAGCTAACTTTAAAGTGACTTTTGGTCTACTCTTATTATTTTTGAGCAAAAAGCCATTATGATCACACTTCGCCTCGTCAGAAAGTACGCCAGTCGTGACCTTAATTCCGGCAGATCTTAGCATTCTCAAACCTGACCCATTTACCCGAGGATCATTATCTTTTATGGCCACTACCACATGATTAACACCAGCTTCAATTAGTGCCGTGGCACAAGAACCTGTTTGACCCTGATGAGAGCACGGCTCTAGCGTAACAAAAACGGTAGAACCTTGAGCCCTCTTCCCAGCCTGGGTCAATGCTCGGGTTTCAGCATGAGGACGACCACCCTTTCCAGTAACCCCTCTTCCGACGACAATACCATCTCTCACAATGACGCAGCCAACTGAAGGGTTTGGCCAAGTTTTACCAAGACCACGTCGCCCAAGTGACAAGGCCACTGACATGAAATGTTCATAGGTCAAGGACTGATTAACCATACTGTCTATTCGTCGAGAGGTTTTGGGCGCAACTCGCTGACAAATTTATCAAAATCGTCTGGATTTTGAAAATTCTTATAGACACTAGCAAACCGGACATACGCAACAGTGTCAATTCTCGCTAAAGATTCCATAACAATTTCACCAATTTGATTGGAGGGGATATCGGTTTCGCCCGAGCTTTCTAACCTACGTACTATCCCAGAAATCATTTGATCCATACGCTCATGCTCAACAGGCCGCTTTTGGAGTGCAATTCTAATTGATCGCTCTAGCTTTGCTCTGTCAAATTCCTCTCGGCGACCATTGGACTTTATAACTACTAGGTCCCGTAATTGCACACGTTCATATGTTGTAAACCGGCCTCCACAAGCAGAACAAAATCTTCGTCTGCGAATTGATACATGATCTTCAGCAGGCCTAGAATCCTTGACTTGAGTATCAATATTACCACAAAAAGGGCACCGCATTGATCTTCCTTTCAATCAGTTTCAATAAGCATGGACTATTAATCCTAGCTTTTCAGTAACAACATATTGTGTGATCTTGCTATTTGATACACTTTTTTTACTAACAGTGAAATTATGTGTCGCTTTGCAGCTTTGCTACAACTTCTCTAGTTTTTGGAGATTTCCTGTGCTCAAATAAATATACGCCTTGCCAAGAACCCAAAGTCAATTCCCCTTCAATTACGGGTATTGTAAGAGAGACTTGACCCAACGCAGCCTTTATGTGTGCGGGCATATCATCTTCACCTTCATAGCGATGTGAAAGATACCGCATTCTTGGATCTGAGGCGAACGGAACTAACCTTGTAAAAAAATTGATTAGATCCGTTTTTACCTCCGGATCAAAATTTTCCTGTATCAGAAGACTTGCAGAGGTATGTTTTGCAAACAAATGCAGTATTCCCTCACCCGATACCCAATTTTTCAGCTCACTAGTGAAATCATATAGACCCAGGCCATTAGTCTTGATGATAATATTTTTTGTTTTGCCCAAATTCAGTTGTGACCACTATGTTATCAGAGCTATTGATCCAAAAAACTTCTTAACTTACGGGAACGGCTTGGATGTTTAAGTTTCCTAAGAGCCTTAGCTTCTATTTGCCTTATCCGCTCTCTAGTGACACTGAATTGCTGACCTACTTCTTCGAGCGTATGATCAGTATTCATACCAATACCAAACCGCATCCGCAGGACACGTTCCTCTCGCGGCGTTAACGATGACAGAACTCTAGTGGTTGTTTCTTTCAGGTTTTCTTGTATCGCGCTGTCAAGAGGCAAAACAGCGTTCTTATCTTCTATAAAATCACCAAGTTGACTATCTTCCTCGTCACCAATGGGTGTTTCCAATGAAATAGGTTCTTTGGCAATTTTCATAACTTTACGGACTTTTTCAAGCGGCATCTGCAGCTTTTCAGCCAGTTCTTCAGGAGTAGGCTCGCGACCTATCTCATGCAACATTTGCCGACCTGTCCTAACTAGCTTATTGATAGTCTCAATCATATGAACAGGGATCCGAATTGTCCGAGCTTGGTCTGCTATCGAACGGGTAATAGCCTGCCTAATCCACCAAGTAGCATATGTAGAAAATTTATATCCGCGCCTATATTCAAATTTATCAACAGCTTTCATTAATCCAATATTGCCCTCTTGGATTAAATCAAGAAATTGCAATCCACGATTTGTATATTTTTTTGCAATCGAGATTACCAATCTAAGGTTTGCTTCAACCATTTCTTTTTTCGCTTGGCGAGCTTCTTTTTCCCCTTTTTGGACTTGTGCCACGATTCTGCGAAACTCTGCGATGTCCAGACCGATATACTGCCCGACCTGCGCCATATCCGCCCTGAGCTCTTCGGCTTTCTCCCGAGACTTTTCAATAAACATCTGCCACCCACGGCCAGTTTTTTCTGCCATGCGGTCGAGCCAGCCGGGATCTAACTCTTGACCTCTATATTCCTCGATGAAATCTCGACGGTTAATACGCGCCTGATCAGCCAACTTGACCATAGCCCCGTCAATTTGCATTATCCGACGATTTATACCATAGAGCTGATCAATAAGTGCCTCTATCCTATTGTTGTGAAGGTGTAATTCATTAACAAGTTGAACTATCTCAGCCCTTAATGACTGATATGTCTCCTCTTCATCATTCGTAAAATTTTCGCTCTTATTGAGAGTAGCCGAGATTCGCACGTCCTGCATCGCTGAGAGATGTTCATAGTTACCAGCAATATGATCTAGGGTCTCTAGAGCTTGAGGTTTAAGAGCTGCTTCCATAGCAGCTAATGACATGTTAGACTGGTCGTCATCCTCATCCTCATCATCATCGTGGATAATGGGATTACCATCTGCATCTAGCTCTGGCTCATTATTTTTGACGGCTGCTTTTTCTGCTGTAACATTCGCCGTGTCTATAACCGGTTCGTCATCCTCCCCAAGTTGATTACCAAAAGTTGCCTCGAGATCTATTACGTCTCTTAGAAGAATGTCTTCATTTAGCAATTCGTCACGCCAAATTGTGATAGCCTGAAAGGTCAAAGGGCTTTCGCACAAGCCAGAAATCATAGTATTTCGGCCGGCCTCAATCCGCTTAGCGATTGCGATTTCGCCTTCTCTACTTAATAATTCAACTGAACCCATTTCTCGCAGATACATGCGTACAGGGTCATCAGTTCTATCCAATTTCTCGCTATCGCCAGACGAAAGTGCAACATCTTTAGTTCCTGCTGTTGTAACTAAATCTGTGTTTCTATTATCTTCGTCTTCAGCTTCATCATCTTCAATTATGTTTATGCCCATCTCCGATAACATCGACATGACATCTTCAATTTGTTCGGATGACACCTGGTCAGGTGGTAAAACATTATTTAATTGATCATAAGTAATATAACCTCGGTCACGAGCCTCAGCTATCATTTTCTTTACCGCTGTTTGGCTCATATCGAGGGCGAGATCTACATCCTGCTCATCTGATTTTTTCTCTTCCGTGTCTTTAGCGGCCATTCAAAACTCCCAATATCGTTGAATGATTCGGTTTCAGAGAATCAATATACAAATTGACTGATTCGGCCACCCAGATAGACAATAAAAAATCATTTTTGTCGCCTCAATCAGCTTTTTTTCTTATCAAAGTTGATACTATCTCTGATTTCGTCGAATTTGAGGCGCTCCTCCCTGTTAACACTTAAGCCATTTTGAGCCTCTTCATAGTTTATTTTATCTTCTTGGACAAAACTCACCGTACGCTGCTTCGCGTTGTTCGCCATTCCTAATCTCGAAAAATCTCTTTCATGCCATTCTTCTGGAGGGATATTGTTAATTTCGTCAACTTCAATAATCAGTCCTCGTTCACTGCTGAGTTTAGCTAATTCCTCTTTAAGGGTCTGTTGGCCCATTTCTATTGTAGCTTTCGAGCGGAGGCTGGGTAATATCCTGAGATGAGATGAGTTAAGAAGTTTCTCAACTTTCTCAGTACCAACTATATTTTTTAGTTGATCTTCAATGTCAGTTTCTGAACTGAGGTCTAATTTGATTATTTCCTTGAGAATTAGATCGCAATCAGGACTTGCTAAATCGATCATTATTAATTCATCGAAGAATATCTCAATTAGTTCTGGAAATCTTATTAAGACTGCTATTATCGTTGACTCTCTGATCTTAGCTGAAGCTGTCTTCTCATCTGCCTCTACCAAAAAGGAAGACTTTGTATCTATTTGTGGCATCACGAACGAAGCATTTTTAGATCCAGCCCGTCTAATGCTTGTATTTTGTTTGCCAAAAAACTGCCTACGCGCTTGAAAAAGTGCTTCTTTGTAGTGATTTCTTAGGTTTTTTTCGTTTATTAAAGTAACCACATCAGTCAGAGATTTATCGAGCCCAGCGCGCCTTTCAGGGCTATCAAAGTTTCTGCCCTCAGTCTCTCTTCTCCAAATTAAATCAACCATAGGTATCGCTTCGTCAATTAGATTCCTAAAGAAAGAAGATCCCTCGTTACGTATTAAATCATCAGGGTCCTTTCCTTGTGGCATCAGTGCAAACCTCAATGCCTGGCCAATTTTGAGAAGAGGCAGAGAAAGATCGATCAATTTATATGCAGCGCGCAGACCAGCTTTGTCACCATCCAGAGCAATGATAGGCTCGGGAGATATTCGCCACATCAGTTGCAACTGATTCTCAGTGATTGCCGTACCTAGCGGCGCTATGGCTCCATTAAAATTTGCTGAATCTAAGGCTATTACATCCATATAACCCTCTGTAACAATCAAAGGCTCACCCCTGCCGACAGCAGATCTTGCACCCACTAAGTTATAAAGGTTCCTGCCCTTGTCAAACAAAGGTGTTTCCGGCGAGTTGAGATACTTTGCGCGAGCGTTAGGATCCAGAGATCTGCCGCCAAATGCAACGCAGCGGCCTCTACCATCCCTTATTGGAAACATGATACGCCCTCTAAAACGATCATAGTGGCGGCTACCATCATCTGATCTCACCGACATACCAGTTTCAATGATCGCATCCAGATCAAAACCCTTGTCCCTCAGCTTATTGGTTAAAATAGCTTGATCTGATGGTGCAAAACCTATTTCGAAACGCTCAATAGAATTTGAACTTAGCCCGCGTTTATCTAAGTATTCACGTGCAACCACCCCTTGCTGAGAATTTAATGTAAGGCGATAAAAGTTTATAGACTGTTCCATAATATCGAGCAAAATTTTATTTCGATCAGATTTTTCCTTGGACTTTGGATCAAATTCAGGCATCGGCAAGCCAACTTCTGACGCTAAAATTTCCACTGCTTCTATAAAGTTCACATTTTCTGTTTCTTTAACAAAACCGATTGCATCCCCTTTGGCCTGGCAACCAAAACAATAGTAAAAACCTTTATTATCATCCACATGGAAACTTGCTGTTTTCTCTTGATGAAAGGGACAGGGAGCCCACATATCTCCTTTGGCCTGATTAGATTTACGTAAATCCCACTGGACTTTACGCCCCACTACGTCAGAAAGGCAAATTCTAGACCTAAGTTCATCCAAGAATCCATGCGGCAAGCTCATAGTTTTATAATCAGTTTTTATTTTATGGTTGTCCAGTCAAACACTAACCAAAATCTCACAAATTATCATTTTTGCTTAACTACATGCATGGTCTTTTTCATTGACCCTGTTATTTCGTTTATCAATGTACGAGACATTGATCTATAGCCATAAATATCAAATTGCTCTTTACCACTTCTATGTAGAGTCACCTGCATTAAACCCAGCATAGTTTTGGCAACATATCCCGTCTTAAATAACCTTAAACGAACATCAATCGGACAAAGCCGCTGCATAACGTCCTCAGCATATGTGCCTGTAAGTCGCAACGAACACCAAGCATCACTCTGATCAACCACAGCAGCCACCTCATCTAGTGCAATGTTAGGCTCTTCGCCAATAAACAATGTAAAATTACCGAACCAAATTGCTTTTTTCTTTGAGCTGCCCACTGCTCTACAAACGTTTGGCATCTTTATCCCGTGGTTTTTTTTAAGAACCGCAGAGCATTTTTTTTCATTTTTGGGATATGGGCTTATTGAAAAAAGGTAAGGAAAGTTTAACTCAGACAGCTTTAATCCGTCGAACTCAACTGGGCACAAACCTGCTAGTGGACTTATTCCTAATAACTTACGCACGAATTTTTTCCCCACCTGGATCATAGAAAACCGGGGGGCAAATCTCGCAATTCAATTCTGTATCAGCGAGAAAATTGACAGCCTTTATTTTTTCTCCCCATCTTTCTGGCCCTCGCTTCAAGAATGCGAGGCCGATATAGCAATTCTCAATTGGTGAAAAAGCAGCGGAAGATATATAGCCCTGATTGTTATCTGCAAAAGGTTCATCATCAATATTAAAAAGATGAGTTCCAGCTGTAAGGCTACTTTGCGGACTGTTTGTTTTTAGACCGACTAGTCTTTCTCGATTAGGGTCTAAAAGACCTGGCCTTTGTGCCATTTTATTACCAATAAAATCTTTTTTTTGACTTATCATTTTTTGCAAACCAACGTCATATGCGGTAGCTCTGCCATCAATTTCGGCATGCGTTATAAAGCCCTTCTCCATACGAAGAACATTCATCGCCTCCATACCATAAACTCCACCGCCTCGCTGCTCAGCTTCAAACTTAAGAACATTAAAGAGGCTACTGCCGAAACGCGCAGGAATAGCCAGTTCGTACCCTAATTCGCCAGAAAATGAAATTCTGAACAGGCGTGCTTTTATTCCCATCACCTTAATTTCACCACAGGCCATAAACGGCCAATCCTTTTCATGAAATGGTCCGTCCATAACCGACGAAATAACATCTGTAGACTTCGGGCCTGAAACCGCGAACTGGGCCCACTGCTCTGTCACGGATACAAACTTAACATTTAACTCTGGCAAATAGGCTTGATGAACAAAGTCTAAATGTCTTATGACAGAGCCTGCGGCTGCGGTAGTCGTTGTCATAAGATATGATTTTTCTGCGATCCTGGCCGATGTGCCATCATCCATTACAAACCCATCTTCTCTCAACATCAGCCCATACCTGACCCTACCAACAGCCAACGAGCTAAAGGAATTAACATAAACAAAATCAAGAAATTGTGCTGTATCCTTTCCATGAAGTTCAATTTTACCAAGTGTTGAGACATCGCAGATTCCTACATTTTGTCTTACGCTTAAGACTTCACGATTACAGGATTGTAGCCAATCATACTCTCCAAGTTTAGGATAATAACTAGGACGATACCACAAGCCAGCTTCAATCATAGGAGCGGCCAGTTTAATTGAAGTATCATGTGTTGTCGTAAGCCGTTCCGGAGCAAATCCCTTATCCTTTCCAGAGGACCCGATTGCTCCAATAGGTATTGATGTGTAGGGTGGCCGAAATGTTGTAGTACCAGTCCCTTCTATAGTCTCGCCACTGGCATCAGCGAGCAACGCTATAGCAATAACATTTGAACCTTTTCCCTGGTCAGTTGCCATTCCTTGTGTGGTGTAACGTTTCATGTGCTCGACACTACGAAAATTTTCATCTACCGACTGCTTTATATCCTTTGTGGTTACATCATTTTGAAAATCGATCCACGCTCTTTTATTACCCTGAACCGCCCACAGTGGCGTTATCTTATATGCTAAGTCTGAAGCCACAGGATAAGATTTATTTGTTATCTTCATTCCGCTTGATTTCAATAGTTCAGCTACTGCCTCGCCCACTGATTGAAAACAAGCCGATGTTGTAAAATGGCCATTTGCTGATCCAACGACTATCATACCGGAAACACTGCTAGATTTAGGAATAAATGCGGCAATATTATTTTTCCATTCAGGTTTTGCGTTAGTATGACAACTCAAATGAATACTCGGGTTCCAACCACCCGCTACCCCGAGACAATCGGTTTGTATTTTACGCTCCCCTCGTTCATCTCGGATACAGATATGCTCAAGCCGCAATCTTCCACCTGTATCATAAACTTCAGCTCCACGAAAAATTGGAAAATCGCCTTGGATATTCGCATCCCTTCTACTATCGACGTAGGCCGCTATTTCGACGCCAGCCGAGTTTAAGTCGTTAGCTGTATTGAAAGCATCGTCATTGTTGCCAAAAATTGAAATAGATTTTCCAGCCGCCACTCCATAATGATTTAAGTAACCCCGAACGGCGCTTGCCATCATAATTCCAGGCCGATCGTTATTTCCGAATGCAATATGACGCTCTATGGCTCCAGATGCCAGTATACTCCTGCAAGCAACAATACGCCAAAAACAATCTAAAACGGACTCGCTATCAGAACTCTGAACATGTCTAGAAAATCGTTCGAGCACTCCAAAAGTTCCCTGATCATAAACGCCGAAAACCGTCGCTCGCGAAAGCATTCGTACATTTTTAAGTGATTTCAATTCGCCAAGACAGCTTTGGATCCAATCTATGCAGTCATTTCCATCAATAATTGTATTTTCAAAAAGAAGCCGGCCGCCAAAGTTTGGGTTTTCGTCAACTAATATGACATCTAAGCCTGCTCGGCCCGCAAGTAACGCGGAAAATAGTCCGGAAGGTCCACCCCCAATAATCAAAAGATCACAAAACGCAAAATTTTGGTCATAATTATCATTATCTGGTTCACAATCTAGCTTTCCTAGTCCCGCTGCGCGCCTAATTATTGGTTCATAAAGAGCCTCCCAAAACCTTGGTGGCCACATAAAAGTTTTATAATAAAAACCCGCACTAAAAAACGGAGCAGTAATATCATTTATAGCCAGAGCATCGAATTTTAGATTTGGCCAAGAATTCTGACTGGTTACAATCAATCCCTCATATATTTCCTGCGTAGTAGCTCGTACATTAGGTTCTACCTTGCCACCTTTATGAACCGAAATAAGAGCATTAGGTTCTTCAGAGCCGATGCCCACTATACCCCTAGGCCGATGGTATTTAAACGAGCGGCCAACTAAATGCACGTCATTTGCAAGAAGTGCAGAAGCAACAGTATCACCCACAAACCCCTGGTAAGGTTTTGAGTCAAAATAGAAAGTCACCTCCTGTTCTTGGTTCAAAATCCCCTTTGACGCTATCCTCATATCAGACCTTCATCGGTATTGTTGAGCAATTCTGTCTTTACAGTGGCATGAGTAATTGTGTTTCTTGTGACTATTAACCAGCTGTTGCAACCTTTCTCATGATACCATAAATCACGAACTTCTCCAGCTACATTATCCCTCAAATGTAAAAACGCGTGCCAATCAGAAAGACTATCCTCAGGCTTCGGCCGATCTAAGTCATTTGCAGATCCTCGGTAATAAAATTCCCGAATGTCTCGATCACCACAATTTGGGCAGATTATTCTCATTTTAATCGGCTCACTCTTTTAAAATATTATACTTATCATTAGGCTTTAGTGCAGGTTATGCTGAGAACCTGTGCCCTCCTCATCCATAAGATCATATCCAGATTTAAAACGTTCAAATCGATAATTCGACGCAGTATGAAAATAGTTGTCAGTTGCTATTAAGTGGGCGTAAGCATATCCAGAAGCTGGTACCGCCTTGAAACCTCCATAACACCAGCCACAATTTATAAATAATCCCTCAACTGAAGTTTTATCAATAATTGGACTACCGTCTGGTGACATATCCATTATTCCGCCCCACGATCTTAAAACTTTCGCCTTACCAATCATCGGCATAAGAGCCATACCAGCTTCAAAAACATGCTCCATTAACGGTAAATTACCTCTTTGTGCGTATGACGCATAGCCATCTAAGTCACCACCGAATACAAGACCACCTTTATCAGATTGGCTTATATAGAAATGGCCCATTCCAAAACTGATTACATTATTAATCACAGGCTTTAATCCTTCTGTTACAAATGCCTGCAAAATATGGCTTTCTATTGGAAGCCGAATACCAGCCATTTGAGCAACTTGACTGGAACGCCCAGCAACAACGATCGCAACTTTATTTGCTTCAATTTTTCCCCGCGATGTCTCTACACCAGTTACTCTTCCATTGCTTATGTTGAAGCCAGTTACCTCACAGTTCTGAATCAATTCAACGCCTCGTTGGTCCGCGGCCCGTGCATAACCCCATGCCACTGCGTCATGCCTTGCCGTTCCAGCCCTTTTTTGAAGCAGACCGCCATAAATTGGGAATCGTGCATTATCATAGTTTAGATAAGGCAATAGCTTGCGTAAATCTTCCACAGACAACATATGCGCGTCATCTCCCCGACTTCTCATTGCATTAGCCCGACGCACGAATGCATCACGTTGCCCATCTGAATGGCATAACATGATAAGACCACGCTGGGACATCATGACATTGTAGTTAAGATCTGCCTCTAGTCCCTCCCAAAGCTTAAGGGAGTGACTATAAAATTCGGAATTTCCAGGCAATAAATAATTAGCCCGGACGATAGTAGTATTTCTGCCAATATTACCGCTACCTAAATGGCCCTTTTCTAGCACTGCAACATTTCTTATTCCGTGATTTTTTGCCAAATAATAAGCAGTAGACAATCCATGTCCACCGCCACCTATGATAATTACATCATACTTTGACTTTGGACTTGGATTTCTCCAATGCGGTGTCCAATTCGTATTGCCCGTTAGACTTTCCTTCAGTATGCGCAATGCTGAGAAGCGCATTCAAACCTCCATATTTTTAGGCGCCTAGATAAACTGTAACGACGCTTTCGTAAAAGACATTTAGTTTTTACTCGGCTAAAATTTGTTCACCCTCACTTCATAACCTGGTTCCTCTGGCTCTTGATCGATCATTTCTGCCGGAAATCCTGGGGCAGTTATGTCCAGACCTGTAACCTCTTCTAATCTTTTTATAATATTGGGCGAAAGTTCCCGCGATCCAAACCTATTTATTCCATCTTGGAAAACTTCGATTAATAAAGGGCTTAAATCAAGTGGCACATTTGCTCTATCTGCTACCGCTTGAAAGAGACCAATATCTTTCGCTACAAGATCCATCGTAAATGAGATATCGCGACTACCATTCAATATAACCTGGCTCTCCGTTTCATGAACAAAGGAATTGCCAGATGAAATTCTAATGGCCTCATACGCATTTCCCAATTCCAAACCTGCAGCCTTTGCTACGGTAAGGGCTTCCGCGCAAGAAACTAAATTTGCCGTAGCTAGAAAATTAGTGATAACTTTTAGTATACTGGCACTGCCCAGTTCTCCCGTGTGAAGAACCCTCCGACCCATGGTGGTTAACATCGGTAGTATCATCTCGAATGTGGCTCTGTCGCAGCCAGCGAAAATACTTATATTTCCAGTATCTGCTCTATGGCAACCTCCTGATACTGGACAATCAACGGCCTTCCCCCCCCTACTTATGACCTCCGCCCCCAAACGCTTCACTTCAGCATCATCTGTCGTGGACATTTCCAACCAAGTTTTTCCTTCTTTTACAAATGGAAGCATTGTCTGCATAACTAGATTAGAAGCAGCGGGACTCGGTAAACACGTTATTACAAAATCACAAACACTCATTAAATGTGCAGGATTTTCGCCAATTTTTGCGCCTTTTTTTGCAAATTCCGCCGTTAGCTGACTGTTTAAATCATAAACGAATACATCAAAGCCATTCCTTAGCAAGCTTCCAGATAACTTACTTCCTACATTACCTAATCCTATAAAACCAATTATCATTTTATTCTCCATAAACCCAATATCGCCAACATATCTTTTACAGCTTTTCTAAAAGCGACAGATAATGATTTATAACTTTAAATTACGAGCATAGCTTAATGCTTAATTTTATTTTTTTTCAAATTTTTTAACACCACAATATCCGATAAATTATGACCCATTAGTATCGTTAGCCTGTTGCTTAATATCGGCTTTATGGTTAAATCGCTCGTATAGCTTGCAACTCACTAAAGGAACGCACCATGACCAATCCAATAAAACTTGGCATTGCCGGATTGGGAACAGTAGGCATTGGTGTTGTGAAGATAATACAGCAGAAAGCAGAAACACTGCAGGCCAGGACGGGCAGAAAAATCGAACTTGTGGCTGTCTCCGCAAAAACAAGGCAAAAAGAGCGTGGGGTAGATTTTAGTATGTACGATTGGGAGAGCGATCCTGTTTCTCTAGCCAATCGAAAAGATATTGATATTTTCGTTGAACTAATCGGGGGCCATTCTGGCTCAGCCAAAGACTCCGTTTTAGCAGCTATTAATAGTGGGAAGGACATAGTGACCGCTAATAAAGCTCTTTTAGCACATCACGGACAAGAGTTAGCTGAAAATATCGAAAAAAATAATAAATCACTAAGGTTTGAGGCTGCGGTAGCAGGGGGTATTCCAGTCGTTAAAGCATTAACTGAAGGGCTTGCGGGCAATAGCTTAACGCGTGTCGTTGGTGTGATGAATGGAACATGCAATTATATTCTAACACGCATGCAGTCAGCCGGGTTGAGTTATGAAGAAGTATTTAAAGAGGCTGAGGCCTTAGGGTATTTAGAAGCTGATCCTAATCTTGATGTTGGTGGAATTGACGCAGGACATAAACTTGCTTTGCTCGCTTCAATTGGCTTCGGGACCAAAGTAAATTTTGAAGCGGTACAGTTAGAAGGTATAGGTCAAATCTCAATCGAGGATATAAATCATGCAGCAGATATGGGGTTTCGAATAAAATTAATTGGTGTTGCGCAACTTAGCGGAGACGGCCTCGAGCAGCGAATGTCGCCATGCTTAGTTCCGGCCGCATCACCACTTGGGCAATTAGAGGGTGGTACAAATATGGTAATGCTTGAGGGCGACCATGTTGGACAGATTATCCTAAGCGGCCCTGGAGCTGGAGAAGGCCCGACAGCCAGCGCCGTTATGGCAGATATTATAGACATTGCTCGAGGGGCAAGAATACCTACTTTTGGACAACAGGCAAATACACTCAGAACTGTCCAATCTGTGAAATCAAATACAAGAGCGCCATACTATTTACGTTTATCATTGTCAGATAAGCCTGGTGCTCTGGCGAAAGTAGCATCACTACTAGGCGACTTCGGAATATCAATAGACAGGATGCGCCAGTACGCGCATGCTGATGCACATGCACCAGTACTCATTGTTACACATAATACTGACTCGCAGTCTATTGAGAAAGCTTTAGCCAATTTACCAAAAACTAGGGTAGTGCACGATAAACCAGTCGCTTTACGCATTGAACCACTTTAGAGCAAGAAGGCTTTTCCATGACTAACCCAAAGATTGAATTTGATGACAGAATGCTTTCCCTTGGATTGGCAAGAGTTTCTGAAGCCGCAGCGATAGCATCAGTATCACTAATCGGACGTGGTGACGAAAAAGAAGCAGACGAAGCTGCCGTTAATGCAATGAGAGAACAACTTAATTTACTGGATATAGCAGGCACCGTTGTTATCGGCGAAGGCGAGCGTGACGAGGCCCCGATGCTTTTCATTGGAGAGAAAGTTGGAACTGGAAATGGGCCCGGTGTCGATATTGCGTTAGACCCACTAGAAGGCACAACCTTAACCGCCAAAGACATGCCGAATGCGTTAACGGTTATAGCGATGGGGCCAAAGGGTTCTATGCTACATGCTCCGGATGTCTACATGGAAAAGCTAGCAGTTGGCCCGGGTTTTTCACCAAAATTACTATCTCTTGATATGTCACCTTATGAAAGGGTTCAAATATTAGCTGAGGCAAAAAATTGTGATCCCAGCGACATCACGGTTTGTATTTTAGAGCGACCACGGCATCAGGACATGATAGAGCAAGTGAGGTCAACTGGGGCAGCAATTCGACTAATTTCCGATGGCGATGTAGCTGGAGTTATGCATTGCGCGGAAGCAGAAACGACTGGTATTGATATGTATATGGGAATTGGAGGAGCTCCAGAAGGAGTCCTTGCCGCTGCTGCGCTTAAATGTATGGGCGGTCAAATCCATGGCAGATTATTATTTCGGAATGATGATGAAAGAAATCGCGCTAAAAAAGCAGGAATAAGTAACTTATCTCAAATTTACTCAAGAGATGATATGGTCACTCAGGACGTTATTTTCGCCGCAACGGGAGTTACCAGCGGATCACTCTTGGAGGGAATAAAGCGAGAGATCACTCATATCACTGCCGAAACAATATTGATGCGGTCTAAAACAGGCTCAGTACGACGAATGATTTATCGTGTGCCAAAGAAATAAGGTTTTTGTTTATGGCATTTCTAGGTGTCCATAATTCCATAACGGGACGAAAATGGAACGGGCCAAGTGACGAACAGCATAGGCGCGCAGAAGCTATAGCGCAGATCACTGGACAAAAAGCACCAGTTGCAAGTTTTTTAGGTAGATTAGCAATCTCTCCAGAAAGTGTAGACTCATATTTAAACCCTCTTATTAGAAACCTGTTACCAGATCCAACGCAGTTAAAGGATGTGTCCAAAGCAGCTCAGAGACTTATAAAGGCGGTGAATGATAAAGAAAAAGTAGTTATCTACGCTGACTATGATGTTGATGGGGCAACTTCAGGAGCAATGCTTGTATCATGGTTTCGTTTTTTTAACATTCAGCCAAGTATTTATGTCCCCGACAGAATAAAGGAAGGATACGGCCCTAATGAGCGGGCTATGACTTCATTGTCTTCGAAACATGACCTTATTATTTGTGTTGATTGTGGAACTCTTGGTCATGAACCATTAGAATTCGTTAGTGAAGGTTGTGAAGTTGTTATTTTAGACCATCATCTAGGATCTGAATTAGATCCAAAATGCTATTCAATAGTCAATCCAAACAGACAAATTGAAAGCGGCAATTTATCATATCTATGTGCAGCTGGTGTGGTATTTCTAACTTTGGTTGAATGCGGTCGTCAAATTAAATCTCAAAATAAAAACACACCCAACCTAATGGAGTACTTAGACTTAGTCGCTTTGGGAACCGTTGCAGACGTCGCCCCGTTGATCGGTGTAAATAGGGCCTTTGTTCGTCAAGGACTAAAAATTTTATCCACCAGGCAGCGATTAGGCTTACAAATGCTTATCGATAAATCTGGTCTTAATTCAACGCCTACTTCATACCATTTGGGATATATATTGGGTCCAAAACTAAATGCACCAGGTCGAATAGGACCTTCAGATTTAGCAATAAAGCTTCTTTGCTCAAATTCAATATCAGAGGCAACCAATCTCTGTGAGGAAATAGAAGAGCTGAACCTAAAGCGAAAAGAAATTGAGAATAATGTGCGAGAGGAAGCACTTGAAAAAGTCGATAAAAATCAGGCCAAAAATTCAATTATTTGGGCAGCGGCAGAAGGGTGGCATCCAGGGGTTGTTGGAATTGTTGCGTCGAGACTGAAAGATAAATTTAATAAGCCTGCACTCGTAATTGGTTTTGACGGGATTGAGGGTAAAGGGTCAGGTCGATCCGTCGATGGTTATGATTTAGGTTTTGCGATCCAACGGTTACAGCGAGAGGGTCTTATACAAAATGGTGGTGGCCACAAAATGGCGGCGGGCTTAAGCCTAAAAAAGGACCAGCTGCAGGCAGCAATGCATCGATTGTGTGAATTAGCTGAAAAAGAAAAAATTATAACTCCAGAAGCTCCAGAAGTGCCAGTAGATGGAATTCTTTTTATTCAGGCAGTAAACATTGATCTTATTGAAGAATTAGAAAATTGTGGTCCATTCGGTTCAGCAATTCGAGAGCCAAGGTTTGCATTTTGTGATGTTAGCATAAGTTTCTCTAAAAGGGTCGGTGATACCCACCTGAAAGTTCGTTTTTCAGATGATAATGGCAAATCAATGGATGCTATATGTTTCCGTGCTTTTGAAGGGAGTTTAGGTGCAGCACTAGCTGAACACGGTGGTAAAAAAGTACATCTGGCTGGAAAATTGGATATTAATTATTGGCAAGGTAAAAAATCTCCTCAATTAATTATAGACGATGCAGCCTGGCCAGAAAAGTTGTAGATATAATAACATAATACAAAAAAAAAAAATTTGATGCATTTTTCTACTTGCACAGCCCGTGGGCTTTACATAATAACGGCAGTCACAGGCAGAGCGGCCCGTTCGTCTATCGGTTAGGACGCCAGGTTTTCAACCTGGAAAGACGAGTTCGATTCTCGTACGGGCTGCCATTTTAAAAATATACTGTTTGTGCACCCATTTATTAAAAGCGAATTTTTCAGTAACAGTAGGTTAGTTATTTTGTTTTTGACCAGAATCGATCTAGTAAGGATCGTCATCTAATTTTACCATCAGGAAGTTTTTATTCATAAGGGTTGTTTTTTTACAACATCTCCCATAAACTTATATTGTCTCATTTAAATATGAGGGTGCAAAAGTGGGGGTATTCATTTTGGATGATCTAATCAAATCGATTTTTGTTGACAAAAAGCGAAACACCGCCACGATCAAAAAACGTGATGTACAGTAAACCAAATATCATGGGGAGGAAAAATATGAATTTGAAATCAAAAAAACCAATTTCTGGTCTCATAACAGCAGCAGCTCTAGCCAGCTTTGCCGGCGTTGCCCTGGCTGGAGAATGTAAAGTGTCTGAGGCCAGCATGGCAAAACCAGGAGGTTTTCCGGATCGTGCTTTAACAATGATCGTACCATATGGACCAGGTGGAGGTTCAGGACAAGTGGCCGCGGCAATGGCAGAAGCTGTTTCCGGATTAACCTCAGTTGGTATAAACCGTGATCACAAACCCGGTGGTTCTGGCACTGTAGGCATGACGGCCTATATGGCAGCACCAGCAGATGGGTATACAGTCCTCGAACATATCGATGACGCTTCATCTGCACATGCCTTAGATTCTAGCAAACCAAATCCTGCTGTTGATTTAATACCACTTGTAATATCTCAAGTCACATTTTCACAAATATATATTCGAACAAATGAGACTAGATATACAGACTGGCCAAGTTTTGTTGAATGGGTCAAAGCTCAAGATGGGAAAGCAACAATTGCAAACGTTTCAAAAGAAGGATCCATGGAGCGCGTAATAATGAAGTTTATTACTGAAGCTTCAGATATGGAGATACAACAAATTTCTTTTGACAAAGGCGCACCTAGATACGGCGCATTACTTGGCGGCCAAGTTGATGCGCTCTTCGAACAGCCTGGCGATGTTCGCAAATTTCTAGATGCTGATAATTTTAAGCCAATTCTTACAGTCTTCAATGAGCGGCCAGGTGTATTTAGCGATGTACCTACTCACAGAGAAATGGGTATGGATTTTGAACCATTGCTACGGTTCAGAGGTTTCTACGTTCACAAGGACGCACCAGCAGATAGAGTAGACTGGCTGAAATGGGCATTCCAACGCGGATATTGTGAAGATAGCTACCAGGCATATAATGAAAGTAAATTCATGACAGTCATTGATAGCTATCGTGACACAAACGGTGCAATAGACATGATCAATGGAGCCATAGCACAGTACCGAGATGTGTATAAAGAAATGGGTTTAGACGTAAAATAAATAAGCCTATTTTATCTGAAAAATCAAAGTCCGCGACGTATGTCGCGGGCCTCTTCATTGAAAGACCAAGTATGGGCAATCTAAAAAATTCAGATCTAGTTGAAGTAGCATTCTGGTTACTAATTGCAGCGATTTTCTTTTCAGTAAGTTTTAACTTTAATCAACCTATTGAGATTTATAAATTTGGTGCCACTGGGTGGCCTCGTGTGATTTTGATACTTATAGGCCTGGCAGCGCTTGGTAACTTATACCATTCTTTAAAAAATGGATCGAAAATTCAAAAAGGTAGAGTTGGAGCCAGTGAATCTCCAGACCAGGTACATTACACCTCTGTTGTAGATTATTTAAAAACAGCGTGGATACTTTTAATACCACTTCTCTACGCAATCTCTCTAAAACCTGTGGGATTTTATTTTGGGACACCATTTTTTATCTCACTTGTTATGCTTGCTTGGGGAGAACGAAGAGTAAAATTCATTTTGCTCAATACTTTACTAATCTACAGTCTCTTAATTATACTTTTTATGTTCATATTGAATGCCCCTTTGCCACAAGGAAACGTATCACCGTTTTATGATTTCAGCGCTTTCATGTTGAAAATGAAAACACAATTTGATCAACTTTTATGATGGCAATACTGAATGCTTGATAATTTTCTTACCGGAACTGCAACACTATTTGGGGACCCATTTACAATTGGTATCTTTATTTTTGGCGTGATAGGAGGCATGCTCTTTGGCGCGATACCAGGCGTCAGTATGTTAACCTTGGCCGCAATATTGCTCCCCTTTACAGCTGACCTTTCGCCCTCTCAAGGCGTTATGCTTTTTGCTGTAATTTATTGTACTGGTACATACGGAGGTGCAATTACGGCTATTTTATTCAATATTCCGGGTGCTCCAGAAAATGCGCCAACAGCTTTTGACGGGTATCCAATGACCCAAAAGGGTATGGCAGGCAAAGCAGTTGGGGCTGCAGTTTTATGCTCTGCAGTAGGAGGTATTGCATCAGCAATTGTAATGATGAGCGCAACGGAACCATTAGCTCAATGGGCCATAATGAATATTGGGCCACCAGAAATTTTTGCATTAGTTTTTTTTGGTCTTGCTGTTGCTTCTTCAGTTGGTGGGCGCACAATTTGGAAAGGCTGGTTATCAGTACTCTTTGGGCTTTTAATTGCAACAATAGGCCAGGACCCCGTCGGCGGTATAAACCGCTTTAATTTTGGCTTTAGCGATCTTGCAGCAGGTATTGCTTTTGTGCCGGCAATTTTAGGTTTCTTTGCTGTTTCAGAAATTTTTGTTCAAGCCGAAAAAAAAGTAAGTGGCAACTATAGTGCGCCCAAATTTAGTGTAGACTTTCCCACATTTTTTGAATTGTGGTCCCATAAAATTGCAGTGGTTCGATCTATATTAGTTGGTTTCTTCTGCGGTATATTACCCGGGATTGGCGCAACTCTGGCTGCATTTATGGGGTATGGGGAAGCGGTACGATGGTCGAAAAATAAATCTGAGTTTGGAAAGGGAAAGCTCGAAGGGGTTATTTCCTCAGAGACGGCAAATAATGCCGCAACTGGGGCCGCCATGATACCTTTGTTAGCGCTAGGACTTCCCGGAGGGGCTTTAACAGCCATGATGGTTGCTGTTTTTCAAATGCATGACTTAGAACCAGGGCCATTAGTTTTTTATAATTCACCAGATTTAATTTGGGTTGTTTTTGCCGGAATGTTTTACGCAAATCTTTCTATCCTCTTCATTGGCCTTTTGGAAACCAAAACTATCCTCTATCTGCTAAAGATTCCCTTCCAATTTCTTGCGCCTATGATCTTAATGCTTGCCAGTATTGGCGCATATATTAGCAGAGGACTGGTCCTAGATGTAATCGTGATGTTTGCGGCAGGTGTAATTGGGTTTCTTCTCAGGAGATCGGGATACTCCATACCAGGTATAGTATTGGGTCTAATTTTAGGAAAAATCGGAGAACAAAATTTTGCCCAAGGCATGCAAATGGTCCATTATGATTTAGGGACTTATTTTTCTCGACCAATTTGTACAATCCTAGTAATTGCAGGTGCTTTAACATTGCTCAAAAGTCTTCACTCTGCCTTTTTTGCAAAACAAGTAAATTCATAAGTCGAAGGTTATAAGTTGATTGATGATATAGAAATACAAGAGATAGATACACTTATTGCCACCGCTAAAGAGGCGCAGGCAGAGTATGAAGCCAATGGCTCACAGGAAGTATTCGATTTAGCGTGTCAGGCGGTAGGATGGGCCCTTATGCAGCCCGAGAATAACAATGAGCTTTCAGAACTTGCAGTGATGGAAACTGGCCTTGGAAACGTTCGTGATAAAATTCAAAAAAATCACAATAAGACGCTCGGTCTTTTAAGAGACATAAAAAACGTAAAATCTTTTGGACATATCTATGACGACAATGAAAAAGGTTTATCTATTTATTTTCGCCCTAAAGGGGTCGTTGCAGCCATTGTGCCGTCAACCAATCCACTAGCAACTCCAACTAATAATATAATAAATGCATTAAAAACAGGCAATTCTATTGTTATTGCACCATCCCCAAAAGGCGCAGGTCCATTTTCAATTTTATTAAAACACATTAGAAAGAATTTAGAAGATGCTGGCATTAACCCCAATTTAGTTCAAATGGTACCTACGCCACCATCAAAGCCAAAGACCAAAAGGTTGATGGAATTAGCGGACCTACTAGTTGTCACTGGCTCTCAGAGTAACGTTCGAGCTGGGTACTCATCTGGCACACCCGCACTGGGTGTCGGGCAGGGAAATGTTGTTACAATTTTAGATGAAACAGCGGACCTAAATGATGCAGCAAAAAAAATTGTAAGATCAAAAACCTTTGATAATGCAACGTCTTGTTCGTCAGAAAACTCAGTTATTGCAGTTCGGTCAATTTATAAAGAGGCCCTCGTCGCTCTCGAAAGTGCTGGCGGTCTAGTACTGGATGAAGATGAAACAAAGCGCGTCATTAATTTACATTGGCAAGATGGCAAAATGAACACCGCGCTTCTTGCCCAGGATATCGGTGTCATACTTGATAAGACCGGATTAGCCCATAGAGCAGACGAAAATACGCGCTTTTTAATTCTGCCAACTACCAAAGTAGGGCCTAGTGCGGTTATTAGTGGCGAGAAAATGTCACAATTTCTATCGCTTTACATGGCAGAAGATTTTGATGACGCCGTAAATTTGGCAATCAAAATACAGGACTACCAAGGTGCTGGTCATTCATTAGGCCTCCACTCTAAAAATGATGAAAGAGCCCACCAATTAGCCATGGTGGCAAAAACATGTCGAGTAATTGTTAATCAAGCACACTGTTTTGCAACAGGTGGTTTCTTTAATAATGGCCTGCCATTCTCTTTATCCATGGGTTGCGGAAGCTGGGGTGGAAACTCTATCGATGGAAATCTCAATTGGGAACATTTCATTAATGAGGTTAAAGTCGTTCGTGAAATCGAAGAGAACAAACCGGACTTAGAAGATGTATTTTCAGAATACTGGGCCAAAGTTTCACCATGAGCAAAATTATTTCACCCTCAACTTTAAATGAGCAAGTTGAATATAATGGAACTCATTTTGGAGACCTGACTTGGTTAGTATCTCCTGAGACTGGATCAAAGGTATCGTACGCATCAGCAAGAAACAAAATACGATCAATAGCATTTCATTTGAATGCTAGAGGCCTGGCACCAGGGTCAAAAATAGCAGTTGCTGCCAATAATGGTATAAGTTCTTGTTTGACCATACTTGGAATAATCTATGCCGGCCATATAGCTCTTCCATTAAATTTAGTAGCTGGATCTAAAATTATTGCTTACACACTTGATCATTCAGAAACGGCTTTGATATTTGCGGCCGATGATTGCGAAAAACTGATTTCTGAGGCTCTATCTGACTTTAAAAAAGAGATAGAAATTATAAAGTTGGATTCTCAGCTGGGCCCAATCTGGGGAAAAGAAGCTCCTAATGAAACGTTTGTAGAAAAAGGAAATGTATCTGCAGAAGAGATTGCAGTAATAATGTATACATCAGGCACGACGGGTAACCCCAAGGGTGTTATGCTCAGTCACTCAAATTTACTTGCTGCAGGCCGCTATATTTCATCCGGCCATGAAGTAAATCATAAAGATACAGCGCTATGCGTTCTTCCAATTTATCATATTAATGGACTCTGTGTAACAGTAATGGGTACACTTGCTTCAGCGAGTACTCTAGTACTACCTGACCGTTTTTCTGTTAATGCGTTTTGGACGCTAATAGAAACCCACAAATGTACGTGGTTTTCGGCAGTACCAACCCAGTATTCTTACATTCTGAACAATAAATCTATGCCGGCAAAAATTCCTTTTTTGCGCTTTGCAAGGTCTGCCTCCGCACCACTCTCACCCGAGATACACCGTAAATTTGAGGAACGCTTTAAAATACCAATAATAGAGACAATGGGTTTAACAGAAACCGGATCACAAATTTCAACTAATCCCCTGCCTCCAAAAGTAAGAAAAATTGGCTCACCCGGAAAAGCATTCGGAAATAAACTGATGATTGGAAACGAGTTAAGTGATGAAGTATGGCCTGGCATCATAGGAGAAATTTTAGTCAAAGGTAGTAATGTAATGAAGGGGTATTTCAAGCAGCCAGATGAAACTGCTAAAACAATAACAAAAGAAGGCTGGCTCAAAACTGGTGACTTGGGCTACATGGACGAGGATGGTTATATTTACGTAACCGGTCGTATAAAAGAACTGATTATAAAAGGTGGTGAAAACATTGCTCCTAGAGAAGTTGATGAAGCCTTGCTCGATCACGACAGTGTTCTTGAGGCCGCCGCTTTTGCAGTTCCATGTGCAAATTATGGCGAACGAGTAGAGGCGTGTATTATCCCGAGGCAAAGTATAAAACTTAACTTAGAACATCTCTTAGAGCACTGCATAAGTAGCATTGGAAAATTCAAAGCCCCTGACAAAATACATATAATGAGTGATCTACCCAAAGGTCCATCTGGAAAGATCCAGCGCTTGAAATTATACAATCTGATTTATCCCCAAGCCAAAATATAAGAGCAGAATAAATAATTAATCATGCGCTAATTGGAGATAAATTTGGAACCAAACTTATTTGAGCACTTTTTCCCATCTAATAATCCAAGTATTTTAACATTCATGCTAGCTACATTTTTTTTATCGGGAATTGTTAAAGGATTCTTGGGTATTGGATTACCAGCGGCTGCTATGGCTTTACTTACACTGATTTTAGAGCCAACTCACGCAATTGCTCTTCTGGTACTCCCTATCCTAATTACTAACCTTTCACAGTTCTTTAGATCAAATCATAGAATGGAGTCTTTTCAAAACTATTGGCCCATGGGCATGACTATATTAATAAGTATATTTATTACTTCACTATTTATGGCATCTTATCCTACAGAATTGCTGACCATTTCTATTGGTACAGCGATGGTAATATATGCCTTGAATGGCCTGGTCGGTCTCAAGTTAAAAATCAAAAATGGAAAGTTTTTACAAATAATTTTTGGAATGATCTCGGGTATCTTGGGAGGGTTAAGTTCAATATGGTCTCCCCCCGTAGCTATGTATTTAATTGCAAGAGGCCTAGATAAAGAAAGATTCATTTCAGCCTCAGGCTTTTTATTTTTAGTTGGGGCCGCTCCATTCGCAATTGGATTATATATTGGTAAGGTATTAACTCTCCAGATCATCACTCAATCAATTTTTGGGTTATTATTTGTATTACTGGGCTTCTACTTTGGTGAAAGTCTTAGAAAACGTATTACGCAGAATTGGTTTGAAAAAGCCTTACTGATAGCTTTCTGCATAATGGGAATAAGGTTAATTGCCGTCGGCCTTTTTTAATTTTCACCTTTTAACAACTGCTGTTCAAGAAATCTTGCTACATGAATTGCTTGTCTTCCAGACCCATCAAAAATTTGACTGCGGCATGAAGTTCCATCTGCGATAATTAAAGTATCCCGTTCAGCCTTTCGAACAGTTGGAAGAAGATTTAGTTCTGCCATCTGAACAGAATACTCAAAGGTATCTGCCGCATACCCAAAATCTCCAGCCATTCCACAGCAGCTTGTTACGATGGGCTCTACTTCAAGACCATCTACGTATGATAGTATCTGTTCAACGGGACCCATTGCATCAAAAGCCTTTTGATGACAGTGACCGTGTAGCAAAGCTTTAGCTTTTCTGGGCTTAAATCTAATCTCATTCACATTCGCCATTAAGAGTTCTTCAAAAGTCATTACATGCTTTGCAACAAGATCTGCATCCTCTGACTTTAATAACATTGGGGTTTCATCCTTAATCGTAAATAAACAGGAAGGCTCTAGTCCAACTATTGGTATTCCTGCAGATGCGTATGGTAAGTATGTTTCGACTAATTGCTTTGCATTCACTCTAGCTGAATCTACATTTCCAACAGATAAATGAGTTTTGCCGCAACAGATCTCACTTTTTTTGTTGCTTTTCGGTATTGGAGAAAATGGCGTATAACCAGCCGCCTTTAGCACATTTATTGCACTTCTTAAATTTTCTGGCTCAAAATATCTGTTAAAAGTATCACCAAATAAGATTACTGGTAATTTCCCTTTTGGTTCACTGTTTATTTCTGAACTTTTAAAATAGTCACTTCGCCATATTGGCAATCTTCTTTTCGATGAAAATCCTGTTATTTTCTCGCTTATAAAGGGAAGACCTGGTATTCTGTCACGTAAATTCATAACCCAAGGCACTTTAGCTACTACCGATGCATAATTTGGTAAATAAGCAATTAGCCGGTCATGTAAGGAAAGTGAGTGCTTCGCAGCCCACAGAGCATTGATTTCAATCTTCATCGAAGAGACATTCACACCAGTTGGGCACTCTCGCTTACAAGCCTTACAGGAAACACAGAGTTTTAGACTTTCTTTCATCTTATCACTGATCATGGCATCAGGGCCAAGCTGTCCCGACATAGCTAGTCTAAGTATGTTCGCTCTTCCTCTTGTGCTATCCTTCTCATCCCTGGTAATTCGAAATGAGGGACACATAACACCTCCAACTAATTTACGACAAGCACCGTTGTTATTGCACATTTCAACGGCTCCCTGGAGCCCACCCGCAGCACCAGGCCATCCTTTCCAGTCCAATGTAGTAGGAAAATCAGATGCTTTATATCCAGGAGCATAACGAAACAAATCACGTGCATCCATCTTAGGGGCATTAACTATTTTACCAGGATTAAATAAATCACTTGGGTCCAGGATTTTTTTCAATTTTATAAAAGCAGTATTTAATTTTTCACCAAACATCACCGGGTTGAACTCAGATCTTGAAATTCCATCTCCGTGCTCACCAGAATGGGAACCAGAAAACTTCTTCACCAATTCAAATGCTTCTAAAGCTATCGCCCGCATTTTTGTCACATCAGAACCGTTCTTCATGTTAAGAACTGGCCTAACATGTAGGCAACCTACCGATGCATGGGCATACCAAGTCCCATGTGTGCCGTATTTCTTAAATATATCAGTTAGGCCTTGTGTATAATCTGCTAAGTGCGGCAACGGTACTGCGCAATCTTCAACGAAGGATACTGGTTTGGCATCTGATTTCATCGACATCATGATATTTAAACCAGATTTCCTCATCTCAGAAATCCGATTTTGTTCTTCTAATGGCTCGATGACTACTATGCCTCGATCTATTTCAGATTTTTTTGGATTTTCGGACTTATTTCCGAAAAATATAGAAACCATTATTTCTTTGAGTTGATCCACTTTTGATAAATTTCCCGCCCAGGTCTCCTCAGAGAATTCAACAACCAGTATTGCTGCCGGATTACCCTTTACATAATCCTCAACGGTGCTTTTAAATAATGGTATTGTGCGCGCTAGTGAAACCATGGTCTCATCAATTAATTCGACTGTCATGGGATTTATACCAACTATGTGCTGCGCGGATTCCATGGCTGAATAGAAGCTGCTGAAGTGACACAAAGCCATAATTTTTGCTGGTGGCAAGGGAGAAAGTTTAAGTTCAATCGCGCTTGAATAATTAAGCGTACCTTCCGAACCCACAATCAAGTGTGCTAAATTGATATCAGAGGTAGCTGCATTACTGCCTGTGCGCCTAGAAAGTGTTCCTTCGATAAGAGCATCTAAATTATATCCACCTACCCTTCTGAGGACTTTAGGAAACCTTCTCTCAATTTCAGTACGATTATTTACACCCAAGCTCAAAAGCTCAGGCAGTACTTCATCGAGGCCAAAAATCTGCTCAGGCATCATTCCAAAGCGTGCAAGTTCGGAGTTAGCCATTATTACGTCAATTGAATTTACGTTATCACGCATTATCCCATACCGAATTGATCGACCACCAGCAGAATTATTACCTGCCATGCCACCAATTGTTGCCCTGCTTGATGTAGATACGTCTACTGGAAAAAATAATCCGTGTGGCTTGAGGAACCGATTTAATTCATCGAGAACTATACCCGGTTCGACAACACATTTTCTAGAAATAGGATCAAACTCTAGGACTTTTTTCAAATATTTACTGTTATCAATAACAATGGACCTGTTTACGGTTTGCCCGTTTTGGGAGGTACCACCACCACGGGCTAAAACTGAAAATCCATTTTTTTGAGCAAAGTAGATAACTTCTCGCGCGTCGTTTACTGTTTTGGGAACAACTACCGCTTTGGGCATCAATTGATAAATTGATGCGTCAGTGGCATATCGTCCAAGGTCAAAAGTACTTTCTAAAAATTCTCCTTCAATTGACCTTTTTAAAACTGAAAAATCTGACCCCATTAGAGCTTAAAAACCTTCCCTTATCTTGCGTTGATAAGTATCATAGCTTCATTAGTTCAATTCACAATATGGTGTAAGGCTAGAATAGCTCGACATCAAAATAGCAATAAAGAAGCGCGATAAAATGCCAAGAAAACACCTACCAGGCAAACATTTCCTGCAAATTCCTGGCCCTTCTAATGTACCAGACAGAATTCTGCGTGCAATGGATTTCCCGACTATCGATCATAGGGGCCAAGACTTTTTTGATCTCTCAAAAAAATGCCTTTTGGGTATGAAGAAGATTTTCAAAACAGACTCTCATGTAATTATTTACCCAGCATCAGGTACAGGTGCTTGGGAAGCAGCTCTGACAAACACAATGTCAACAGGAGACACCGTACTAATGGTAGAAACTGGGCATTTTGCAAGCCTATGGTGTAAACTAGCAAATCGTTTAGGCATCGTTACTGAACTCATTCCTACAGACTGGCGTCGAGGCGCAGTCGCAGACAAAATTAAGGATCGTCTGTTAAGTGATAATTCAAACCAAATAAAAGCAGTCTGCGTTGTTCACAACGAAACGTCTACTGGTTGTATGTCAAATATAAAAGAGGTGCGTGAGGCTATAGATCAAGCAAATCATGGGGCATTACTCATGGTCGATACTATTTCATCCTTGGCCTCTTCAAACTTCTGTCATGACGCGTGGGGTGTCGATGTTACGGTAGCTGGCTCACAGAAAGGTCTTATGTTACCACCAGGGCTTTCATTTAATGCAATATCAGAAAAAGCACTTGAGTTTTCCAAAAGCTCAAACCTTCCCAAATCATATTGGGCCTGGGATGACTATATTGCTTCAAACAAGACCGGCGCCTTTCCTTACACGCCAGCCACAAATCTATTTTTTGGACTGAGTGAAGCATTGGATATGCTTTTTGATGAAGGTATTGAAGAGGTTTTTAAAAGACACAAAATACATGGGGAAGCAACCAGATTAGCAGTTCAGGCATGGGGTTTGGAGGTTCTGTGCCTTGAAAATAAAGACCACTCTAATACCCTTACCGCAGTGTTGCTGCCGGATGGTTACGACGCCGACAAACTTAGAGAAGTAGTCTTGCAAAATTATAATATGTCACTGGGAAACGGGTTATCCAAATTATCGAAGAAGGTTTTCCGGATAGGTCATTTGGGAGATTTTAATGACCTAATGCTAGTAGCGACACTCGGAGGAATTGAGATGGCGCTTGGTAAGACAAATATTCCCCATCAGGCAGGTGGCACATTGGCTGCAATGCAGCTGTTGAAAGGAAAAAACACTCAAGATAGTTTATAAAAAAATGGTGTAATTAGGCAATTGAGTTCCGGATTGCTAGTATATTTTCTCCATAAATAGATATGTTATCAACGGAGCCTCCTTTAAATACCGCTGAACCTGCTACCAAAACATTTGCACCTGCATCTACAACCAGCGATGCAGTTTTGGTGTCTATTCCTCCATCAATTTCTAAAAAGATTTTTCGCGAACCAATCATAGATTTCAATTTTTTTATTTTATCCACTTGAGATCTAATAAAACTTT
>Ga0222718_10000192_pt1 | contig 62893 bp, 64 predicted proteins | sample C33_27DmetaG_FD_165045 | JGI IMG/M metagenome (GOLD analysis project Ga0222718, IMG submission 165045) | Estuarine water microbial communities from San Francisco Bay, California, United States - C33_27D | ecosystem: Environmental > Aquatic > Marine > Unclassified | place: USA: California... | reverse complement strand
CAAACCGTTTAATGAAGCTTGCAGATAAGTTTAATATTCCTATAATTACTTTTGTAGATACGGCAGGAGCATATCCTGGAGTTGGTGCAGAAGAAAGAGGGCAGGCTGAAGCAATAGCTTCTTGTATTCAAACATCATTAGAAATAAAAGTTCCAATTATAAGTATTATTATTGGAGAAGGAGGGTCTGGAGGGGCTATTGCATTAGCATCAGCTAATAAAGTGTTAATGCTTCAAAATGCTATTTACTCTGTAATTTCTCCTGAAGGATGTGCCTCAATTTTATGGAGAGATAATAATAAAGCAGAACAAGCTGCAGATTCATTAGGTATTACAGCTAAAATTCTAAAAGAAAATAAAATTATAGAAGAAGTTATAGATGAACCAATTGGAGGTGCTCATAGGGATCATACCTTAACTATTAAAAATGTAGAAGATGCTATAAAAAAATCATTAGATGAAATAAAAAATTATTCACAAGATAAATTATTATTTTACAGAAAAGAAAAATTTATTCAGTATGGTAGGTTTTTCAAATGATATTAACTATTAATTGAGATAATTAATTGGTACCTCTATTATTAGTAGTTGTTATAGATCTGATAGGTTTTGGTATAATTATTCCATTGCTTCCTTTTTATGCAGAAACTTATGGGGCTTCTCCTCAAAAAGTTACTATGTTAATGGTGACTTTTTCTTTTTTTCAGTTTATGGCAGCACCAATTTGGGGGTATTTAAGTGATAAATATGGTAGAAGAATAATTATATGGATTACCTTGTCAGGATCAATTATTGCTTATATTTTATTGGCTTATTCACAAACATTGTATGGATTATTTTTTGCTAGGGCCTTAGCAGGCTTTATGGCAGGAAATATTTCAACAGCCCAAGCTTATATAGCTGATATTACAGATAAAAATAATAGAGCTAAGGCAATGGGGCTATTTGGTGCAGCATTCGGTATAGGTTTTATTCTTGGGCCTGCTATAGGAGGAATATTGGCTGGCTCAGATCCAAAGAACCCAAATGTTATTTTGCCTCCACTTATTGCTGCATCATTATCATTTATAGCTTTAACTTTATCTTTGTTGATATTGAAAGATACTAAACCTTCTAAAAATAATAACAAAAATAGACGTATATTAAGTCTAATAGAAGCAATTAAAACACCTAATTTAAGACAATTGATTTTAATATCATTTGCAGTAACTGTTGTTTTTGCATCTATGGAGTCCACATTTTCTCTTTGGTCAGAAAGAACTTTTAATTGGGGAGCAGAACAAAATGGATTTATTTTTGCATTTTCTGGAATATGTGGAGTTTTAGTTCAAGGTTTTTTAATAGCGCCATTGGTTAAGCGATTTGGTGAATCATTTTTATGTATTTCAGGAATGATATTGATTGCTTCTGGAATGCTTTGTATAGCGTTGTCTTATTTATATTATCATGCTTATTTATCTATGGCATTAATAGCATTTGGTTTAGGTCTTTTTATGCCAACAATTTCTACATTAGTAATAAATATTGTTTCTGAAGATAGAAGAGGTTGGGTTTTAGGAGTAAATCAGTCAATTTCATCTCTTGCCAGGATAATTGGACCAGCTATGGCAGGAATCTTATTTGAGTTTTATGGAAAAAACAGTCCTTATATATTTGGTGGTTTAATTTTATTTTTATTTTTAATTATTTTTAGAAATTTTATTAAGAAAGCTTCTGTATAATTCTTATAACTTACCTAATTTTATTAAATTTTCTAAAGCTTTTTTTTCAGGCTGTGCGACATTATCCTTATTAAATATTTCTTCGGAAGTTAAGAAATCTATAGTAATATTTTCATTTTTTGGAATAAGAATATTACCCTTTGTTTCTATATAAAAATATATAGGAGTATATAGCTTATTATTCCATGGAGATAATAACGTGCCTGGAGAATAAAGTCGTAATTTTATAGAACATTCTAAACTTAATTCTTCCTTTATTTCTCTTATTAGTGCGTCTTCAGGAGTTTCATTTTTTTCGACTCCTCCTCCAGGAAACTTAGTTGCATTAAAATTATTTATTTTTTCATTACAAACTAATATTTTTTTTTTTCTAACTATGAGCCCATAAGACCTTATATTTTCTTGCATATTATTATTTAATTATTTCTTTAATTTCATCAAGAATAGACGCGTCATCAATAGTTGCAGGAATTTTATAAGGTTTATTGTCTACTATCGAAGCTATTGTACTTCTTAATATTTTACCTGACCTAGTTTTTGGAAGTCTCTTTAATACTACAACTTTTCTAAAAGAGGCAACAGGGCCAATTTCATTTCTTACCATACTTATAGTTTCTTGAATTATTTTCTCATTAGATTCTTGAGTGCCAGCATTAATCACTATAAAGCCCATAGGAATTTGTCCTTTTAATTCATCTTCTATCCCTACAACAGCGCATTCTGCAATATATTCGTGTTTAGATAGAACTTCTTCCATGGCTCCAGTTGATAGTCTGTGGCCTGCACAATTAATTATGTCATCTGTTCGTGACATAACCCATATATACCCTTCATTATCAATATAACCTGCATCTGCACTACTATACCAACCAGGATAATCTTCCATATATGCTTTTTTATATCTAGCTTTATCTTGCCATAATGTAGAGCTGCAACTAGGAGGTAAAGGTAATTTAATAGCTAGTGATCCTATTTCACCAATTGGCTTAATTTTTCCATTTTCATCTAAGCACTGTACATCAAAACCTGGCGAAGCTTTACCTGTAGAACCTGGTTTAATTTCAAATAAACCTAGGCCAGCAAAATTCCCCGCAATAGCCCAACCTGTTTCTGTCTGCCACCAATGATCTATTACTGGAACATTTAGATGTTTTGAAGCCCATTCTATTGTCGTAGGGTCTGCTCTTTCCCCTGCTAAAAACTGCATTCTAAAATTTTTAAGACTATATTTATTAATTTCCACTCCATTTGGGTCATCTCTTTTTATAGCTCTTAAAGCAGTTGGAGCAGTAAACATTACTGCAACATTATATTCACTTATAATTCTCCAAAAAGACCCAGCATCTGGAGTACCTGTCGGCTTACCTTCATATAATATTGAAGTACATCCATTTAATAGAGGTGCATAAACTATATACGAATGACCAACTACCCATCCAATATCAGATGCTGCCCAAAAAACTTCACCTGGCTTTAAACCATAGACCATACTAATACTATTTTTTAAAGCAACAGCATGACCTCCATTATCTCTAACCATGCCTTTCGGATCTCCTGTCGTACCTGAAGTATACAATATGTATAGAGGATCAGTTGATTTAAGTGGAACAGGTTTAGCAATATCAGAATTATCTATTAACTCTTGTAAATTAAAATCTCTTCCACTAATTAGTTTTGCTTCACAAATTTCTCTTTGAAAGATAAAACATTTTTTAACTTTATAATTAGCAATTTCAATTGCTTTATCTAGCATGGGTTTATATTCAATTATTTTGCCTGGCTCTATTCCACATGAACCTGCAATGATAATTTTAGGTTTAGAATCATTAATTCTAGTAGCTAGTTCATTAGGTGCAAATCCTCCAAAAACTACAACATGAATTGCACCTATTCTTGCACAAGCAAGCATTGACGCAACTGCCTCTGGAATCATTGGCATGTAAATTAAAACTCTGTCGCCCTTTGTAACTCCGTGATTTTGAAGAGCTCCAGCTATTCTTTCCGTTTTATTTAAAAGTTCATTATAAGTATAGGTAATTTTAGTTTTTGTAACTGGACTATCATATATTAAAGCATTTCTATTGCCATTCCCATTTTCAACATGAATATCTAAACAATTATAACAAGTATTTAATACTCCGTCTGGAAACCAGCTCCAGAAAGGAGAATCTGATGAGTCCAATACTTTTTTAGGTTTTTTATACCAATAAATATCTTCAGATTTTTCTTTCCAATACTTAGTTGGTTCGTCTTTCCAATTTTTATAATTTTCTTTATAAGACATATTATTCTTTCTCAATTATTTATCTATAAAAAAAGGCGCTAATTAATTAAATTAACGCCTTTAAATTTTTATATATATATATTAATTTTTAACGTCTATTGCCTAAAAGCATTAGAAGCATAATAAATAGATTTAAGAAATCAAGATATAGTTTTAAAGCACCCATAATTGCTTTTTTTACTTGAGTTTCTCCATTTTCTCCTTCTACATACATTTCTTTTAAAGTTTGTGTGTCATATGCTGTTAAACCAGTAAATATTAAAACTCCCAACACACTAATCATAAATTGCATCATTGTGGATTGTAAAAAAATATTTACTACCATCGCAATTATAATACCAATTAGGCCCATCATCAGAAAAGAACCAAAATTAGCTAAAGATTTTTTTGTAGTATATCCATATATACTAGCAGCTAAAAAGGTAGATGAAGAAATAAAAAATACACGAGCAACAGACTCACCAGTATAAGCTAAAAAAATTGATGCCAATGATATTCCATAGCAGCCAGATAAAACCCAAAACATCGTTTGAGCAGTAGAAGCTTGCATTTTTTGAATTCTCATAGATAGCATCATAACTAAACCTAATGGCGCAAGCATAAATATAAAGCCTAAAGGAGAGGCAAATAAAGCTTGTCCAAGAGCTGTATATTGACCGTTTTGATCTATTGATGCTCCTGAAACTAGCCACGCGATTAAACCCGTAATAGCAAGGCCAACAGTCATGTAGCCATAAATTTTTTGCATGTAAGCTCGTAAACCTACGTCTTCTGAACTTAAAGAAGCAGCCCTAGCTTGCGTTTGAGGATTAGAACTAAAATGACCAATTTTCATATTTAAAAACTCCAATTATTATAAAAACAAAAAATATTTTTTGCTTTAAGTTATATTTTTAATTGTAATATATATTATATATTGTAAAAAATCTATATTTTACAAGCTAATTAATATAACTTTTTATATAATTTTGTTTATTTATTAGTATAAAATAAAACTATAATAGTAATGAAAAAGTTATAATATGAAGTTAAGTCAAAAAGAAATTACAGAAAAATTAAAAAGTTTACAGGATTGGCAACTTAATAAAGATACGAAAGTAATTTTTAAGAAATACAAATTCAACAATTTTAAAAATGCTTTTTTATGGATGGCAAATATTGCAGAAGAAGCCGAAAACTTAAATCATCATCCTGAATGGAAAAATGTATATAATACGGTTGAAGTAGTTCTTACAACGCATGATGTTTCAGGTTTATCCGACAAAGACTTTACTTTAGCTTTATTGATGGATAGAGAATTTACAAAATTCCTATAGTGGAAAATTTATAATGTTTAAATATTTTTCGTTCCTTAATATATATAAAATACCAATGGCGCCGTTAATATTTGGTCTAGGTGGCACTTTACCATTTATAATATTATCTCTCGTTATTTGGTTGGGTCCATATGAATTAAAATTGATGGCTTTATTTAATTTGATTAACTATTCAATTATAATTTTATCTTTTATTGGAGCAGTTCATTGGGGCGCTGCAATGTTAAGGAAAGATAAATTTTTTAAGTATTATTTAATATCAATTATTCCTGCACTTTTAGGTTGGTTTTTGATAATGGGTTTTATAGCAAATTATTTAACAATATTTGTTTTACTGATGATATTATTTCTTCTTATATTTTTTATAGATGTCAAAGCAGTAAGGAATAATATACTTCCTCAATGGTATTTACCATTAAGAAAAATTATAACTATTATAGTTTTTTTATGTCTAGGGTCAGTCTGTTTGGCTCTAAATATAAAAGTATTATAAAATTATTTTTTTTTAATTTGATCTAATAAAAGAATTATCATAGTTGTTGCTATTATTATTATAGATCCAATTATTTCATTTAAATATGGTACTTCATTAAATAATATAAAACCATAAATTCCAGCAAAAATAAGTCTGCTATAATCTGCAGGCATTACAACTGTAGTGGTGCTATTTTTTAAACCCCAAATTGTAAGCATCTGTGCAATAGTTCCACATATAGCTGCTACGAATATAAGTAGTAAACTAAAGAGGCTTATTGAGCTCCAAAAAATTATACAAGGTATCAATAATGCAATTGAAGAAATTATTCCATAATATAGCTGTATAGTTAATGTGGATTCGGTCGAGGTTAATGATTTAATAGTTAATTTAACGCAGCTTACAAAAAATGCTCCAGTTAAAGCAATAATAGCTGAATAATAAGTAATACCAGCTTCATTATTGGGATCTATTATTAATATTACTCCTAAAAAACCTAATATTATTAAAGCAATTCTTATAAAATTAATTTTTTCTCCAATAAAGAGTATTGCTAAAGGTACTAAAAATAATATTCTAGTATAGCCTAAGGTTACCGCAGTTGCTAAAGGCATCATAGATAAAGCAGTGAAGCCAGCCATGATTGCTCCTACACCTAATAATCCTCTTATAACGTGCAATTTTAATCTATCAGTATTTAATATTTTAGATAAATTATCTTTCAAAATAATTGGAAAAAGAATAAATAAACCAAAAAAACAGCGAAAAAAAGCGAGTTGGAAAGGGTGGAGTTCAGCAGTCAAATATTTGATTATTGTTCCCATAATAGGAAAGGTAGCTGAAGCAAGCAGAATAAATATAAAACCTTTCGTATTTGGGCTAAATGTACTCCAAGTATTTTTTAATTTATACATTCTAGGCTAATTACAGCTAAGAATAATTTTACCAGTATTAGACCTACTTAATAAATAATTTAAAGCCTCAGTTGCATCTTCTAATTTAAATATTTTACCGATTTTTGGTTTCAATTGCTTGTCTTTATACATTTGCATCAATTTATTAAAAGAGTCACCTATAAGCTTTGGGTTAATAAATGCGTATTGCCCCCAATAAAGCCCAATTGCAGAAGCACTTTGTAGAAGTAATCGATTTGCAGGAATTTTAGGTATTTTACCTCCTGCAAATCCAATTATTACAAATTTTCCCTCCCAATTGAGGTTTTTTACTGCATCTTCCGCAAATTCTCCACCTATCATATCAATTACTAAGTTAACACCATTTGGTGCTAATTTTTTTAAACTATGTCTAAAAACTCCATCATTATAATTTATAGTACTAATTGCCCCATGAATTTTACATGTTTCACATTTTGCATCACTGCCTGCGGCCGCTATTACATTAGACCCATATGCTTTCGCAATTTCAACGCATGCTAAGCCAACACCTCCTGCCGCTCCGAGTATTAAACATGTTTGATTATTTTTAAGTTGGCCCTTCCATTCTATTGCCCCATACGCTGTTCCATAGGCAACTGGAAAAGATGCAGCAGTGATAAAATCCATGCTGTCGGGAATCTTATATACATTTTCAGCTGGCATGACTATTTCGTTACAATAACTTCCATATTTTGCTATACCAATAACTCTATCATTAATATTTAAATTTTTAACTTCTTTACCTAACTCAATGACAGTTCCTGATAATTCCAAACCTGGAGAAAATGGAGGTCTAGGTCTCTCTTGATACCTACCCTTAATAACTAATGTATCTGCAAAATTGACTCCGATATTTTCTACTTTAATTCTTACTGATAGATCTTTGATATCAGGAGGAGAGCATTCTTCGAGAAATAAATTTTCTGGCCCACCATATTTATTCACAATCATTCTTTTCATAGAAATATCCTCAAAATTTATTTAAAATCTGTTTAAGTAAATATATATTAATCTTTTTTAATTCTAAAATATTAATTTCTTAAACGATTTGTCTTTTTGCTTCATAATATTATATATTCTTATTTTATAATTAATTAATTTTTATTTTAATAGAAATAACATATGTGCAATTTATTAATAACTATTTTTACTTTTCTCTTTTTAGTCCAATCATCTGTGTGGGGGCAAGCAACTAATGATTTAGGAACATATGGTGACTGGCAGGCTACATATTGGAAAGATGGGGAAGGGATATGTACAATGATGACTCTTCCCAAAAAGGAAGAAGGTAAATATTCTAAAAGAGGTGATGTGTATGCACAAGTAGTTAAAAATAAAGGTTCTAAAGATACAGGTGTTGTTAATTTTGTAGCAGGGTATATTTTTAAAGATAATTCTGAGGTGAACGTTTTAATAGATAATAAACATTCATTTGTTTTATTTACTAATAAGTCTACTGCTTGGGCACAAACTGAAAAAGATGATGCTGCCTTAATAAAGTATATGAAATTAGGTAATACAATGATAGTTAGAGGTATCTCATCAAGAGGCACTAATACAAAAGATACTTATTCACTAAAAGGGTTTGTTGCTGCTTATAAAGCTATGAACAAAAAATGCCAATAATGATAAAAAATGTTCCTATAAATTCTTTTACAAAAGATGAGCTTAATAAATATATTTTGAATTTAGGAGAAAAACAATTTAGAGCTAAGCAAATATGGAAATGGTTATACGTTAATGGTGTAAAGTCGTTCAACGAAATGTCTGATATAGGAATAAAGTTAAGAGATAAATTGCACTCTGATATAGATAATATTAGATTAAATATTGATCAACATCAGATATCTAAAGATGGCACACAAAAGTGGTTGTTTAAGCTAAGTGATGATAGAAAAATAGAAACCGTATTTATACCTGAAAAGGATAGAGGTACTTTATGTATATCATCGCAAGTAGGCTGCACTTTGTCTTGTTCTTTTTGTCATACCGGAACAATGCCTTTAGTAAGAAATTTGTTTACATATGAAATAATAGGCCAAATTCTTGCTGCTAAAGATAGCTTAGGAGACTGGGATATAAAAAATAGAAAAATCACTAATATTGTATTTATGGGTATGGGTGAACCTTTGTATAATTATCATGAGGTAACAAGAGCAATAAAAATTTTATTGGATAATGAAGGCCTATGCTATTCTAGACGTAAAATTACTTTATCTACTTCAGGTGTTGTTCCTATAATCAAAAAACTTAAATATGAATTAGATGTTAGTTTAGCAATAAGTCTTCATGCGGTAAATGACGATATAAGAAATGAATTAGTACCTATAAATAAAAAATGGCCTATTAAAGAATTACTGTCTGTATTAGAGGTTTATCCAGGTGTAAATAATTCAAGAAGAATTACATTTGAATATGTTATGTTAGACGGAGTAAACGATTCTATTCAAGATGCCAAAAAGTTAGTAAAACTTCTGGAACCAATTCATGCTAAGGTTAATTTAATACCATTTAACCCGTGGCCTGGAAGTATTTATAAATGTTCTTCTGAGAAAACTATTAAAGATTTTGCTGATGAAGTTTGTTATAATGGAGGCATTACTGCTACTGTTCGTCATGCAAGAGGGCAAGATATATTAGCAGCTTGTGGTCAATTAAAAAGTAATAGTGTGAGATTAAGTAAGGAAAAAGTTGCAAATATTAAATTTGCATGAATTTAAATATTTATTGGAAAAAAAATGTCAAAAGTTAAAAAAGTAGTTTTAGCATATTCTGGTGGCTTAGATACTTCTGTTATTTTGAGATGGTTACAAGAGGTATATGATTGTGAAGTAGTCACATTCACTGCGGATATAGGTCAGGGTGAAGAAATTGAGCCAGCAAGAGTAAGAGCCCAAGAAATGGGTATTAAGGAAATTTTTATCGAAGACTTAAAAGAAGAGTTTGTAAGAGATTATGTTTTTCCTATGTTTAAGGCGAGTACTATATATGAAGGAACTTATATGTTAGGTACTGCAATAGCTCGTCCGCTAATAGCAAAAAGACAAATAGAAATTGCACAAGAGACAGGTTCAGATTCTGTCTCTCATGGGGCAACAGGAAAAGGTAATGATCAAGTTCGTTTTGAATTAGGTTATCTTGGCTTAAACCCAGATATAAATATTATTGCTCCTTGGAGAGAATGGGATTTAGATTCTAGAACTAAATTGATAGAATGGGCAGAAAAAAGAAATATATCAGTACCAAAAGATAAAAGAGGAGAGCCTCCATATTCAACTGATGCAAATTTATTGCATATTTCTTATGAGGGTAAAGCTCTTGAAGACCCTTGGGTTTCAGCGAGTGAAGATATGTTTACAAGAACTGTATCACCATTAAATGCTCCAGACGATGAGGAAGAAGTAATTATAGAATTTATGGAAGGGACGCCTATAGCAGTTAATGGAAAAGTGTTAAGTCCTTCAGCTTTACTAGAAGATTTAAATATTAAAGCTGGTAGGCACGGAGTGGGAAGAGTTGATATCGTAGAAAATAGGTTTGTAGGGATGAAATCGAGAGGAGTTTATGAAACCCCTGGAGGAACTATATTGTATATAGCTCATAGAGGAATAGAGCAATTAATTCTAGACGGACCTGCTATGTTATTGAGAGATGAACTTATGCCCAAATATGCATCTTTAATTTATAATGGATTATGGTTTTCTCCAGAAAGAGAAATGTTGCAGTCATTAATAGACGAAAGTCAAAAAAATGTTTCTGGAGAAGTTAAAGTAAAACTCTTTAAAGGAAGTTGTAGTCTAGTAGGAAGACGTTCTCCTAAAAGTATTTATAATGAAGGTATAGTTACTTTTGAAGAAGGTAAAGATTACGATCAAAGAGATGCTGGCGGCTTTATAAAATTAAATGCTTTAAGATTGCAACAGAGAAAAAAAGTGAAATAGTTTACTTAATAGGGACTTCCTAAAAATAGTTCAAATAAAAAATTTCTAGCAAAATGCAAAACTATTATGAGTATTACAGGTGAAATATCTATTCCACCTAAATTAGGAAGTATTTGTTGTATTGGCGAAAGTAAAGGGTTTGTTAATTTATGTAATGCATAATTAATCTGCCAAATTAATCTATTATGCGTATTAACAACATTAAACGCAATTAACCAACTCATGATTACTTGCAATATTAAAGTCCACACGATTAAAGTAACTAAGCTATCAATTAATATTAAAAGGGATTGCATTTCATTCCTTAACTTATTTGTTATATCTATATTAAATAATTTATATCTTAATATATTATTTTTGCCATATTAATCATTTTTTTTACAAATTTATTTTCAGAATTTGAAAATGAAATCATCATTGAGAAATGATTTTCATTTTCTAAAATTGAAAAGTCTAAGTAATCACATTTATTTATAATATTTTTAGTATATAACTTTGTTTGTTCTATCCAGCCTTCAGGCTCTTTTTTTCCTACACAAGTTAAGATAATAGGAATATTTTCTTTAGGATATTTTGGTGAATTATTAATAGCTTCTTGCTTAGTTAAATTAATTTCCTTATTTACTGAAAGGTTTAAAACTAATTCGGGTTCATATATTCCGCTTATTAAAGCTGCTCCCTTAATAATGTTTTTAGGCACATCATAGTCTTCCCATTTATTTTCTAATATCATAGCACATAGATGCGCTCCTGCCGAATGGCCAGAGATAGTTATTTTGCTGTTATTACCACCATATTTAGAACAATTATTATAAATCCAGACTATTGCAGAGGTAACTTGTTTAACAATTTCACTGAGAGTAACTTTTGGACATAAATCGTGGTTGATTGAAAAATATAATATATCATTTTCTACAAAAGGTTTTGCCAATTGACTATGATCAGATTTATCAAGTGCTCTCCAATATCCTCCATGAATAAAAATATGTACATTGGCATTTTTAAGTTTATTTTTTCCAAATATATCAAGTGTTTGAAGAGGAGTGTCTCCATAATTTACATCTAGTATACAAGGCAGCTCTTCTCTATGTTTTTTTGCTAAAATTTTATATTCTTCAATATAATCTGAAAAATTAGAAACAGCTTCTCTGGGATTAAAGTTTTGTTCTAGATCATTTAAAGATAAATTTTTCCAATTAAACTTCATTCACATTCCTTATGTTAAGTTTATTATTATAAATTATATGTTAATTTTTAAAAGTTAAATATAACATTACAAACTATTTAAAATATGATATTTTTGATATTGATACAGATGGGGAAAATTTTTGAATTTAATTTCTAAAATTAATATTAAGGTATTATACGTAATTTTTACGTTATTTATACTGAGTATGTTAATATTCCCAGTATTTTCTTTAGCCAATTATGCAGAGCCACTTATTTTTGGAATGCCATTTATAATGGTATGGGTTTTATTTTGGATAATGATAGAATTTTTAGGTTTAATAGTTTTCGTAACAATAGATAAAGATATAGAGGAATAATATGGTAGCTTGGCAAATTGCACTTATAGCAATGTCTTTATATTTGATAATTGCTTTTGCTATTGGCCTTTCTGCAGGAAGAGGTAGATCGTTCTTTTCAATTTCTGAATATGCTGTTGGTGATAGGGGCTTTGGCTTATTTGTAATGTGGTTTCTTATGGGAGGGACTATATTTTCTGCATTCGCCTTTTTAGGTGGGCCTGGGTGGGCATATTCTAAAGGTGCGGCATCTTTATATATATTAGCTTACTGTACTCTAGGTTTATTGCCATGGTATATTATAGGACCAAAAATGGCACGGTTAGGAAAAAGATCTAATTATATTACGATGGGTGATTTTTTAGGTGACCGTTTTAAATCAAAATTTTTAATAATTATAATTGGTGTTGTTTCACTTTTAGCTTTTATTCCTTATTTAACTTTGCAAATAAAGGGAATGGGATACATATTTAATGTGTTAACATTTGATAATATTTCTTATAATTTTGGAGCATTGCTCGCACTAGGAATAGTAGTCATATATGTTGCAACTAGTGGCGTAAGAGGTGCTGCTTGGAGTGATGTTTTTCAAGCAATATTAATGCTTATAGTAGCCTGGATATTAGGTATATATTTTGTAGAATCTTTACATGGTTCACTAGGAAATATGTTTAGTAAAATTATTGAAAATGATCCCGATTTTCTTACTATTGGAAATGAAGGCTCAAAAATTAGTGCTGCCCGTTATAGTAGTAATATAGTAGTTTCTATGCTTGGCTTCGTTATGTGGCCCCATTTATTTACTAAATCGTATACTACCACTTCTCGTAGAATAAAACTTACAGTTTTAGTGTATCCAATATTTGCTGTATTTTTATTGCCTGTACTTTTTATAGGTTTCTCTGCAATTGGTGTGGTGCCAGATGATGCATTAGGTAGGCCTGGAGAGGTATTACCTTATTTGATTACGCATCATTTAACAGAATCTGGAATATTATATGGTATAGTGGGAGCTGGAGCACTCGCTGCAGCAATGTCTTCCTCAGATGCGATTACTCATGGAGCTTCTGTGTCTTTTGGAAGGGATATTTGTAAAGTTATTTTTCCTTCTTTAAAAGAAAATCAAGAGCTTTGGATCATGCGTCTTGCTGTAATTGGAGTTGGAGCTATCGCTTATTGTATAGCAATTTATGGAAGTGATGGCTTAATAGCTTTGCTTTTAGGTGCATATGGAGCAATTGTACAACTTGCTCCTGGAGTTTATTCAGGCCTATTTTGGAAGAAAGCTTCAACATTAGGAGTAATAATCGGCTTAATTGCAGGAGTTGTAGTTACTATTTATTTCCAATATATAGCTAGTTTTAGCCCTTATGATCTTCATCCGGGTTTAATTGGTGTATTAGTAAATATAGCAATTGTATTTTTTGTGAGTGTTATTCAACAACAAAATGAAGAAAGCTTTATTCATGCCTCAAAGTTTGTAGATGAATAAGGTTTAATAATAGTTTCTTCTTTTGAATTTTTATCCATTGTTAGCCATTTCTCTTGCATTTAAGTATCCTAATTCTTGGTATTTTGTAATATCTATAGCTTTTTTTAAGAAATCTTGATAATTCAAATGTATTTTCATTGCTGCAGGGTCTTTCTCAGCATTATCTTGAACTACTTCTTTAGCAACTTTTAAAAACTCTTTCATAATATCTAATGGAAGTATTTTAAACTTTACATCATGTTCTTTAACTATGATTTGATAGCTAATAGCATTACGGTTTATATATTCATTATAAGAGTCATTATTTACATTATTAGCTGAAATTCTGATAATTTCTTTTAAATCATTTGGCAAATTATTAAATAGTTGCTTATTAATTAGCATTTCATTCATTGATCCAGGACTATGTATTCCAGGCCCATAGCAAATCTTTGCAATTTTTGGAAAACCAAAAGCTAAATCCATCCAAGGTCCTCCCCACTCAACAGCGTCTACTACTCCTGATTGAAATGAACTCATGACCTCTCCACCTGGAATATTAACTGCAGTAGCCCCCATTCTGTTAAGAATTTCATTAGGAAGTCCAGCCATTCTAATTTTTAGGCCTTGAAGGTCTTCTAAAGAATTTAGAGTTTTTTTATACCAGCCAAACATTTCTGATTGTACAATACCTGCTTGAAAAGGTTGAATACCATATGGTTCTAGTAGTTCTTCCCAAAGTTTTTGTCCTCCTCCATGCATTATCCAGGCACTTTGTTCAGATGGACTTAAACCTCCAGGAATGCCACCAAAGTAAGCTAAACCAGGGTTTTTAGATATCCAATATCCAGGCCAGCCATGCCCCATTTCTACGGTTCCTTGGCGTACAGCATCAAAGACTTCATATGCTGGAACCATTTCTCCTGATCCATAAACTTTGATTTCTAATCTACCATCCGAAGCTTTTGTTATAGCTTCTGCAACTTTTTCAGCAGTTGTACCAACGCCAGGAAAATTTTTAGGCCATGTAGTTGCCATCCTTAGTTGCATTATATTTTTAGAAATAGAAGATGCACTTTCAGGATTTGATGGCGTTCCTCCTTTTATATTTTCTTTACATGAAATTAATAAGCCTGCTGTGGTTAAAGCTGATGCACCTAAAAGAATCTTTCTTCTATTAAATTTATTAATTTTTTTCATAACAAATACTCCTAAATTATTTAATTTTATTTATATTTTTTTTCCAATTTTTTCCATCAAACTTTATTATCTTTATTTTTTTTACAGTATTAGAATATATACAATTAAGATTTACACTTATTGAGTCAGGGTGAGACCTTGGAATATAAAATGATTTAATACCGCATATTTTACAAAATATATGTTTTGCTGTTTTGGTATTAAAAGTATAATTAGACAGTAAATCTTTACCTTTAATTAATTTAAACTTAGATTTATCTACAATATAATGTTTATAGTTGACTATAGAACAGATAGAACAAGTACAATTTAAAATTTGAATGTTTTCTTCACCTAATACCTCAAACTGTATTTGTTTACAGTGACAACCTCCCAAATGTGTTACCATATTTTTACTCATATAAATATGGTAAATGGTAAAAGATAAAATGTGTAATATTTTTTTAGAAAAATATAATGTTTGATAGAGATCATATATTATTAATTTCAGTAATTTTTTTACTTTCTGGTTTTGTAAAAGGTATTTCTGGTATTGGATTACCTGCAATCTCTCTAGCATTTTTAACTATGTTTATGGGTATAAAATTAGCAATAGCTTTAGTTGTAATGCCTGGTCTATTTACAAATTTTTGGCAAGTGTTTGGTAAATATAAAGTAGGGAATATTATTATAAGAATTTGGCCATTATTAATATTTTTATTTATATTTTCTTTAATAGGAGCGAGAGTTCTAGTTAATTATAGTGATATTTTTACATTACTTTTAGGTATAATATTATCTCTTTACTCATTGATAAGTCTTATACATAGAAATAAAATAACTATCCCTGTAAAATACGAAAAAATATTAGGGGTATTTGCTGGAGCTTTAGGAGGGTTTTTTGGAGGGTCTACAGGAACTTTTATTTTTCCATTAGCGTTTTATATATACTCACTAAAAATGAATAAAAATGAGTTTTTACAAACTATAGCTTTAGTTTTGATTTCGGCTAGTTTATTTCTTGGTATTGCTTTAACAGGAAATAAATTATGGACATTAGATCTATTTTTATACTCCAGTTATGCTGTTATACCCTCATTTATAGGAATGTACGTAGGAAGAAACTTACAATTTTTATTTAATGAAGATCTTTTCAGAAAAATATTTTTATATGTCTTAATGATAATAGGATTATTAATTATAAACAAAGCTATTATTTAAACTAAGGTATTATACTATTAGGAAGAAATAATGTAATTGCTGGTATAAATAATAAAATAATTATTCTAATTATATCCATTGTTACAAAAGGTATTACTCCTTTAAATATAGTTGTCAAATGTATATTATCTTTAACTATTGTTTTTAATACATGTACATTAAGTCCTATTGGAGGGGTAATTAGACTTATCTCTACTGCAACAACTACTAATATTCCAAACCATATTAAATCGCCACCCATATCTTGAACAATTGGATAAAAAATAGGAACAGTTAATAACATCATAGATAGGCTTTCTAAAACCATACCTAATATTATATAAATAATAAAAATTCCTATTAGAAGGGTATAAATATTTAAGTTAAATAAAGATAAAAAGTTTCTTAGGTCATTGGGCAGACCTGCTAAATTAATAAAGTTTGAGAATAATATTGCTCCGAACAATAAAAAAAATAGCATAGAAGTAACTTTTGCTGTTTCTATCAGAGTTTCATAAAAAGAATTTAAAGTTATTTTTCTTTTTAATAAAACAATAATTAAGGAACCAAAAGCTCCTACTCCTGCAGCTTCAGTTGCTGTAAAAACTCCAGAATAAATTCCTCCCATGACTAAAATAAATAGAGATATAATTCCTAAAACGCCTTTTAATGATTTCACTCTATCTACTAAAGGGAGAGCAGATTGAGTTTTGAAAGATTTTTTATTAGTTGATACTGAAATTTTTACTGCAACAATATATCCTAATATTCCTAATAGACCTGGAACAATACCTGCTAAAAATAATTGCCCAATATCTTGGCTAGTTATAATGCCATATAGAACAAGTATCATTGAGGGTGGTATCAAAATACCTAAAGTTCCACCTGCGGCAATAGCTCCCGTCGCTAAAGAATCAGGGTAGTTATATTTTTTCATCGATGGTAATGCTATCTTAGCCATAGTTGCTGCTGTTGCTAGAGATGAACCACAAACAGAGCTAAAACCTCCACATGCAATTATAGTAGCCATAGCTAAACCACCTTTTTTATGTCTGAGCCAAGCATTAGCAGAATTATATAGTTCATCAGCTAAACCAGCCTTTACAACAAAATTACCCATCAATAAAAATAAAGGTAATATTGATAAAGTGTAATTCATTCCATTATCAAAAAATATTTGCCCTATCATTGCTAGTGCTGGATCAAGGCCTATTAAAGTAACTAGACCTAAAAAACCGACTATTAACATTGAAAATGCTATAGGTAGACCCAAAGCTATCATTAAAACTACTAATATTAAACCTATTATCCAAATAAACATTTTTTAAATACTTTGTTTATCTGTAGTTATAGATCTTTTTTCAAATATATAACTAAGCATATTCAATACTGTATTAAAAGAGGCTAATACTGTTAACAATGCCATAGCAAAAGCTATAGGAGCTTTCGGAATTTCTAGAAAAGTAGTTACTTCTTGATATGATTTGAGATCTATGCCATGAAGATATAGTTGTCTTGCAATTACTAATAATAATAAAGTAACAATAAAGTTAACTAATATTTTATGAATAATTTTCAAATTATTAGAAAGATAATTTGATAATAAAGACACAGAAATATGTTCTTCTTTTTTTGAAATATACGGTAAACCAATATATATCAAAATACCTAAAATAATTTCTGTAATTTCACTTGTGCCAGACAAAGGAATTCCAAGTAAATACCTTCCAAAAACATCTGCTACAGTGATTAAAACTAGTACTGATAAAGATAAAATACAAAAACTTAAAAGTATTTTGTTTGACGTATTAAAAAGTAATTTTATCATAATTTATGATTATTCGTTTTTTATTAATTTGATTTCTGCAAGAAGTCTTGAATAAATATTTTTTGCATTTATATTTTTTTGTTTAGAAATTTTTTCAAGAGTATTTTCTATAATAGGAGTGAGTAACTTTCTTACTTTATCTTTTTCATTTTCTGATAATACTTTTAGTAATACTCCATTTTTAATTGAAGCATCAATACCATTTGTATCTGCTCGATCCCATGCTTTGCCAGCCATTTTAGCAAGAGCTTCTCCAGAGACTGATTTTATTGCTTCTTTATCTTCGTCTGATAGTTTATTCCATTTCTTCTTATTTATAACTAAGAACATACTTACATTATATAAACCTCCATCAAACATAAATCCTTGTTTTATTATTCTGTCTAACTTAAAAAAAGAAATACTTTCACCGGGCAGTTGTATACCATCTGCTACACCTCCAGATAAAAGTTCATATGCTTTTGTAACAGGTGCTTGTAAAGGAACTAAACCTAAAGCCTTAGCAGAGCTTTGTGCTATGCCTCCACCAATTCTTACTTTTAATCCTTTGATATCATCTAAGGTTTCATATTTTTTATTAAACCATAATTGCCCTGGACCATGAGTAAAAACACCTAGCAGGTGTGTACCCTTATGTTCTTCTAGGTGCATTAACTCCTGTTCATATATTCGTTGCCAAGCTACAGATAAAATTTCCGAACTATCACTTAAAAATGGAAGTTCAGCTATTTGAGTACTAGAAAATCTTCCTGCAGTGTAATTATGAACTCCATAGGTAATGTCTGCAATGCCATTAACGGCAAAGTTAAAATGAGCTGGAGGAGGACCAATAGGAGCACTTAATAATTGAATATTTACTCTACCATTTGTAGCAGTTTTTACATTTTCAATCCATGGTATCATAATATCTAATACCCATGGGTGTTTAGGCGGAAGCCAACTAGCCATACGTAAGGTTGTCTCAGCATAACTTTTTATAGGCATTATAAATAATAATATTATAAATAATAATTTAACCATTATTATTTTACTTTCTTATATTTTTTTATATTTAGGGTTTTATAATACTCTTTTAATAATTTATAATCAATTTTTCCAAGAGCATTTTTAGGAAGTTCTTCAATTAATAATATACTTTTTGGTATTTTATAGCTTGCTAATTTTTTTTCTAAATTATTTTTACAATTAGAAAAATTAAATTTCAATGTACTATCAATTTTTACAAAAGCAATAGGAATTTCTTGCCATTTTTTATCAGATATTCCTAAAACAGCTGCTTCTAAAATATTATTTTCTTGATTAAGTATTTTTTCTACTTCAGCAGGATATATATTTTCTCCACCTGATATAATGATATTTTCTTTCCTTCCCACAATGTAAAACTTATTATTCTTATCTTTTTTTCCATAATCTCCAGTCATAAACCAACCATTTTTAAATGCATATTTTGATTTATATTTATCTTTCCAATAGTAAGAGAATAAATTTAGGCCTTTAATTCCAATTTCTCCAATACTACCAGTTGGAGTAGTTTTAAAATCTTTATCAAATATTTTAGCTTTATTATATTTTGCTACTGTTCCAACATTACCATAAGGGGACCTACCATTAGATATTCTTTGGCAAATTGCTATAGGAGCGGTTTCTGTAGAACCATAAACTTGTATAATAGGAATTTTTTTCTTTTCATAGGCCCTAATTAAATCTGAAGATACTATTGTAGACCCGGTTGTAATAGCTTTTAGTGACGAAAAATTACTTGTGTCCCATTCTTTACTTTTTATTAATACGTCTAAGATAGTTGGCACAAATACTGAATGAGTGATTGATTTACTTTTAAGTTCTTTAAAAGTATTATTGATTTCAAATTTTTTATGAAGAGTTACTTTTGCTCCTATATGTAATGCAGGTATCGTTTGTATATTTAAACCTCCTACATGAAATAATGGAATAACTGTTAAGACATGGCTTTTATTATTAAATCTGTGCATATTAATACTATTGAGTATATTATAATATAGAGCACTCTGAGATAAAACAGCACCTTTAGGAGTTCCAGTTGTGCCAGATGTATAAACTATTAATAAAGGTAAATTATAATTTTTAATACATTTTCTTTTATAATTAATAGTTTTTTTGAATTTAATTTTATCTAAATCAATTATATTAAAATTATTTATCTTATTTTTTATTGTTTTTAACGTTTTTAAAAAATCTGTGTCTGAAAATAAATATGTTGTTTCTACATCTTTAAGTATATGAATTATTTCAAAGCTTGTTAGCCGCCAATTTATGGGTGTTAATATTATTCCTAATTTAGCACAGGCATAGAATAGTGATAAAAACTCTACTCTATTGTATGCAAGTATTGCAATTCTATCACCTTTTCGAAGACTTAAAGTATAAAACAAATAATCTACAAACAGATTTATATTATTTAGAAAAGAAGAGTAAGAAATTTCATTATTCTGAGATCTTATAGCTATATTATTAGGAAATTTTAATGCGTTTTTTTCAATATGGATATATAGATTATGTTCCATGAGAGGTATTAATCTTTCTCTCCAAAATTATAAAGTGAAGTTTTTCCTATCCTGTCTAGACAAATTTCAGCAGTCCACGGGAGCATAAGAGACCCACATCTTGAGTCTCTAAATATTCTTTCCAAAGATAATGACTTTAACATTGCTTGACCTCCGCAAGTTCTTATAGCCAATTGTGCAATTTTGTGAGCACCTTCCATTACAGTATATTGTGTCGCGTAGGCTCTTTTAATTTGTTGAGGACTTGGATCAACTCGTGCCTCAGATATACTTTGAAACCATATTGTTTTTATATTTTCCATTTGAATTTGCATTTCTGCAACTGTTAACTGCTTTGTTGCATACATTCTTCTTTTTATTGGGGGGGTATTAGGAAGTTCTCCTCTTAAATACTTAATAGTAAAATCTATAGCAGCTTGAGCTAAGCCTACATATGTTGGAGAAAGAGTTAAGAACATATGAGGCCATCTTTTAGCTGCTTCATAATATTTTCCTTTGGGCATTAAGGCAGAGTTTTTTGGCACAAATACATCTTTAAAAATTAAAGTTTTTGAAATAGTGCCTCTCATCCCTAATGGATTCCATTCTCCTTGCACACTTACTCCTTCTGCTTCAGCAGGAATAGCAAGGTATAATGTATCTTTCTGAGAAGATAACTCATCAGGCTTCTTTTCTGTACATAATATTCCATAATATGATGCATGACCTGATAAAGAAGCAAATATCTTTTTTCCATTTACTATCCAACCATTTTTTGTTGGTTGAGCATTAGTTAAAAAAGGAGTAGCTCCTGCTGCTCCACCTCCACCCTCTGAGAAAGGCTGAGAATAAATAGCACCTTCCTTAATAATTCTTTTATAATGCATAGATCTTTTTTTATTATGAGTTTCTTGCATTTTTTTTGGCATTTTTAGGTCATCAGCTAAAATACCTGTCCATAAAGTTGAACATACATGCATATTCCAAGTCAGAGCAGTTGCTCCACAATATCTTCCTATTTCTGCAGCTGCTAAAGCATAACCTCTAAAACCTGCGCCAAGCCCCCCTTGACTTTTAGGTATACATATACCTAAAAAACCTTCCTTATATAAATCTTTATAATTTTCTATAGGAAAAACTGCATCATCATCATATTTAAAGGCCCTATTAGCAAATTTTTTTATTCCTAGCTCTCTTGCTTTCTTAGATAGGCTTTCTTCAAGCTTATTAAGTTTAAAAGCTTTTGTTTCAAAAATAGGTTCATCAATATTTTGCATTAAATTTTTCCTTTTAAAATATTATAAATTTAATATGAAATCTTTAATACTTTTATCAAATATTTCAGGTTTTTCTAAATGTATCAAGTGTCCACAATTTTTAATTTCTATGTATTGGCAATATTTAATTTTTTTTGACATGCTTTTCATAGTCTTAGATGGGGCTTGTTTATCTTTCTCTCCAGAGATCAATAATGTTGGTATAATAATATCTTGTAGCTTATGTCTTAAATCAAATCCAATTAATGAATGTATTGCTGATTTATAGGTATTTTTTGAAATAGACCCCATTATTTTACTGGCAAAATTTATAGTTTTTTTATGAGGGTTTGGCGCCATTATGTTTGTAATTGATTTTGTTGATATATCTTTCATAGATTTACCTTTATCTAAAGGTTCAAGTCGTGAAGATATAAAATTGTTTTGCCAAGATTCATCATTACTGCCAAATTTTGCACTAGTAGCTATTAAAACTGCTGCTTTAGCAAAACTTACTTTTTTAGTTATTATTTCTTGAACTATCATACCTCCTAGTGAATGACCAATAAGAATTGGTTTACTAATATTTTTTGATAATAAAAAATTGTAAATTATATCAGCATATTTGCTTATAGTAATATTTTTAATTTGTGCGGATCTTCCATAGCCAGGAAGGTCTAAAGAAATTATAGAAAACTCTTTTTTAAATAGTTTTATTTGATTCTTAAAAGTTTCTGATGTGCTTGCTATTCCATGAATAAATATTATATATTCTTTATTTTTAACTGCATTACTTATAAAGCTTAACATCTAAACTCTTTCATATTTATTATACTTTTAATTATAACGTTGTTATTATTTTTATTACTAATATATATTGTTAATAAATAATTTTAATTTAAAATAAAATTTATTTAAATGACCTTAGGTTAATTATGAAAAATAAATCTACTAAAATTTTATCCAATAAGTCTGCTGCTGCAATCAAAGCAGAACTAAAAAAATATTCTGATACTTTTAATGTAAAAGAGACTCAAAAAATAGTGGAAGAAGTTGTTGTAAAAGTTACGGAAGATTTATTAAAAGAATGGATAGACGGTAATATAGATAAAGTTGTTAAAAAGGCAATTAAAGAAGAATTACATAGTATAGCGAAGAAGAAATTATAATATATTTTTAATTTTTTATGTCTTTTTTTCTATATGCTAACATACAGTGGTCTAAACAATATGGTTTTCCTATTTCTTGTCTTTTACCACAAAAATGAAATTCATCAGTTCCAGGGTCTCCAAATGGCCATCTGCAACCTTTGATTTTTAGATGAAACATCTTATCAGTATTATTAACTTCAGCAGGCTTTTTTTCTTTTTTGGTTTCATTAAGGCCTAGACGATTGGCTTTGCCTATGACGGCATTTCTTGTTATTCCTTCACCAAGCTTTTCAGCAATATCTCTAGCTGGAATATTTTTACCCCAAAGTTTAGCTAATTTTTTTACTTTTGCTTCAGTCCATTTGAATGCCATTTTTTTTTGTCCTATACTTTAATTAGTTGTTAATAATTTTGGATGAGTTGTTTGCTAACTCTATTATACTGTGCAGTAATACCTCCGTACCTCTAATTGCATCTTCTTTGTAAATATCCTCAATTTCGTTATGACTTATTCCATCAATACATGGGATAAAGATCATTGCAGTTGGAGCTATAGAATTAATGTTAACTGCATCGTGACCAGCACCTGAAATAATCTCCTTATTAGTATAGTTAAGATTATTTGATATATCCTTAATCGTATTTACTATAGACTTATTAAATGAATTTGATTTTAATTCAAGTATCTGTTTAATTTCAATTTTAACTTTTTTATCTTTTTCTATTAATTTAATTTTTTTTCTAAGCTCAATTTCCATTTCTTTTAAAGACTTGTCATTTGGATGCCTAAAATCAATGGTTAAAAAACAATTTCCTGGAATTACATTTCTAGATGGATTAGCAATTTCTAAAACTCCACATGTAGCACATCCACCGGGTTGAAAACTATTACCAATTGAATTTACTAATAAAACAATTTCTGCAGAAGCAACAAGCGCATCTTTTCTTATTGACATAGGTGTAGGGCCTGCATGTGCCTCCATTCCAATAACATTAATTTCATACCATTTCTGAGCCTGAGCTCCTGTAACTATTCCAATGTTCTTATTTTCTATTTCGAGTATTGGTCCTTGCTCTATATGAACTTCTATAAAGCCTGAAATGGGACGGAAGGCGCACTTTGTGGACCCATTATAATTTATTCTCTCAAGTTCTGAGCCAAGAGTAATTCCAGATGGATCTTTTATAGATAAAGCATCATTTAAATTATGTAATCCAGAAAAAACGGCAGATCCAGTCATTGCAGGTGGAAAACGACAACCTTCTTCATTGGTCCACATTACTATTTCAATAGGTGCTTCCGTGATATAATTAAATTCATTTAATGTTCTGATAACCTCCAGAGCACTTAATACTCCAAGAGCGCCATCATATCTACCTCCCGTGGGTTGCGTATCTAGATGACTTCCGCTCATTATAGGAGGTAAATTATTATTTTTTCCATCTCTTCTTGCAAAAATATTTCCCATTTGATCTATATTAATAGATAGGTTTTCTTGTTTGCACCAACTTATAAATAAATCTCTAGATTGTTTGTCTAAATCTGTAAGTGCTTGCCTGTTAACACCGCCTTTATCCGTAGCTCCAATTAAGGCCATTTCATTAAGACTATCCCATAATCTGTCTTCATTTATTTTAATATTTGTAAGCATAATGAATCCATAGTATTAATTTAATATTTTATTGTAGTAGTATATCATAAAAAATGACTTTTTTTAATTTTTTGAATATAAATATTTTTAAATATTTTTTCTAAAATAATAAAGCTTATAAATTGAGAGGGGTAAAAAATGCCAACCAGTTTTGTTTTTCAACCATCAACTACTATTTGTAATATATTAGATAGCAATGATAAATTTCCGGTAAGAAGGATTCTTTGTGTGGGTGCTAATTATGTTGCACATGCTATAGAAATGGGGCGAGATCCGTCTAGAGAGCCTCCATTTTTCTTTGCTAAACCTTCAGATGCGATTGTAAATGCAGATAGAGGTTTAAATATTCAAATTCCTTATCCTCCTCAAACAAATAATTTTCATTATGAAATGGAGATGGTAGTAGCTATAGGAAAGATTGCTTCAAATATTGAAGCAGATGAAGCTTTAAGTGCTATTTGGGGTTATGGGGCAGGAATAGATCTAACTAGAAGAGATTTACAAAAAGCGGCAAAGGATAAAGGGCGACCATGGGAATTAGGAAAAGGATTTGACAATTCTGCAATAATTAGCTCTTTATCTCCAGTCTCTAAAATAGGTCATCCTGACAATGCTAGAATATGGTTAAGTGTAAATGACATAATTAAACAAGATTCAAATATAAAAAAATTAATATGGTCTGTTCCAGAAATGATTTCAATTTTATCAAAGACTATGACGCTTAAACCGGGGGACTTAATATATACTGGGACTCCAGAAGGGGTAGGACCAATAAGTAAAGGCGATAAAATTATTGGAGGTATTGAGGGTGTAGGCGAAATAAGTATAGAAATTTCGTAATGGAGTCAGCTATGATAGAAAAACCTATACTTTATAATTATTTTAGAAGTTCCACTTCTGTAAGAGTACGTATTGCCCTAAATCTTAAGGGTATAGACTATGATTATATAGCGTTACATTTAAGAAAAGAAGAGCATAAAAAAGATGATTACTTACAAATAAACCCATATGGGTTATTACCAACTTTGAAATTTCCTTCAGGAATTATTTTAAATCAATCTTTAGCTATTTTAGAATATTTAGATGAAGTATATCCTACACCATCAATTTTACCTTTAAACCCCATTGAAAAAGCAAAAGTTAGGTCTATGGCTTATGCAATAGCATTAGAAATTCACCCATTAAATAATCTTCATGTTTTAAATCATTTAAAAGATGACTTTAACGCGACGGAAGAAAAAATAAAATCTTGGTTTTCAAGATGGGTTCATAAGGCATTTGAGCCTCTTGAAAAAGTGTTAGGTAGAGATCATGATACAGGTGCTTATTGTTTTGGTGATACACCGACTATAGCTGACATTTGCCTTTTTTCTCAAGTTGTAAATAATACTAGGTTTGGTATAGATTTATCTAAATACCCTAAGATAAATAATATATATGAAAACTGCTTAACTATTAGTTCTTTTCAAAAAGCTTTACCCAAGAATCAACCAGATGCTGAATAACATATATTTATTTAAGAGATTTTTTAAATAAGTTATTTATTCTTAACCAATGAGTTTCAGCGCCTTTTTTATGGTATGTATGCCTGTCTGGAAAAGCAAATCCGTGTTCTGTACCTTTGAAAATTTCCATTTTAAAATTTTTAGTATTTTTTTCAAAATGTTCTCGTATATTTTTTAATGCTTGGTCATCGACCCAGCTATCTTTTTCAGCAAAAGCTAAGTAAAGATTAGCTTTTATTTTTTTTGCCCCTAAGTGAGGAGAGTCCTCTTTGTTTGTCATGATTTTAACTCCATAAAATGAAGCAAGTGCTGAAAATTTAGAGTTATATTTAGAGGCTATAGACACTATATATTGTCCGCTCATACAATATCCAACAGCTCCATAGCCATGGTGGGATATATTTTTCTTATTATCTAAAAAATTTAGAATATATTTAGTATCAGATACTATTAATTCATTTGTGGTATTATCCATAGTTTTTATCATAGCTGTAAAGTGACTTTTATCTTCTCTGATTTTTGCAAATGTAAATGGGTAATTTCCCTCTTTACCTACTCTATAGAATAAATTTGGAAGTAATACATAATATCCCATAGTAGCTAATCTTCTGGCCATATCTCTAAGTTCTTCTCTTATGGCAGGAGCATCCATATAAATAATAATTGCTGGAAATGGACCTCCTTCATCAGGAAAAACTTCAAAAGTATCCATTTGACCGTCTTCAGTCTCAATATTAATAAAATTTTCAATCATAATATTTCCCTTAGTTTAATTATTAATTTTATATGTGTCCTGATATATTTTTTGGCTGGTAATGTTTTTCTAGAGATAAAATTTGTTTTTTAGATAATTGTAAAGTCATACTATTTAGTAGAGTCTTTAGTTGTGTTAATTTTCCAGGCCCAATTATTGGAGCAGTAATTCCTTTTTTTTGTAATAGCCAAGCAAGAGCAACTTCAACAGGCTGTCTATTTTCTTGTTCAGCTACTTTTTTAACAGAATCTAAAATTTTAAAATCAGCTTTATTATAATAGTAATCATCGGCAAGCACATCATTTTTAGCTCTGTCAGTTTTTCCTCCTCCATTTTTAGTTCGGTTCCCTGCTAAAAAACCTCTTGCAAGTGGGCTCCAAGGAGTAATAGCTAAATTATCATTTAAACAAAGTGGTATCATTTCTCTTTCTTCTTCTCTGTAAATTAAATTTAAATGATTTTGCATAGAAATAAATTTTGTCCATCCATTTTTTTCCGCAGTTTCTTGAGCTTTAGCCAGTTGCCAAGCAAACATGCTTGAGGCACCAATATATCTGGCCTTACCTGATTTAACTACATCGTGCAAAGCTTCCATAGTTTCTTCTATAGGGGTATCATAATCCCATCTATGAATGATATATAAATCAACATAATCCATTTTAAGTCTTGATAGAGATGCATCTATTGCATTAAAGATGTATTTTCTAGATAGGCCTTTTTGATTTGGACTTTTACCCATAGGATTATAAACTTTTGTAGCTAATACAATTTCATCTCTATTTGACATTTCTCTAAGAAGCTGTCCTGTAACTTTTTCACATGAACCATTTGAATATATATCGGCAGTATCAAAAAAATTTATTCCAGATTCTAAAGCATACTTAAAGACTGGGGTAGCTTCTTTTTTTCCTAAAGCATAATTTCTCCAACCTTTTTGCATTGCAAACATCATTGTTCCAAAACAAATTTTGGATACTTTAAGGCCTGATTTACCAAAACGTACATATTGCATTATATTTCCTTAAATAATTATAAGAGCAATATTCTACGTTTATTTTATTGCATGCGTCAATTTCATTTATAATTACTAGTTAGTATATATTTGTATAATTATATAAAATGATGCATTTTTTTATAATATATATATTCTTTTTTATATAGAAATAGAGGTGTGCTATGATATTATTTAGAATTATTTTTATTCTTTTTTTATTAAAGAATTTTTCATATGCAAATGATTTATTAGTATATGAAGACAAAAGTAAAACTGTCATTAAAGAACTAGCTTTTAGTTTAAAAAAATCTCTAAAATCAGTTCTTAAAGAATCAGGCCCGATAGCAGCAATAGAATATTGTAATATTGCTGCTCTAGAAATTACTAGTGATATATCAAATTTAAATGAGATTTCTATAAAACGCACAAGTTTAAAATTAAGAAATAAAAGTAATATGCCAGATAAATGGGAAATAGATGTTTTAAATAGTTTTGAACAGAGAAAACAAAATGGAGAAAAAATAGCAACTCTTTATTATCAAGATATTTATGCAGAAAATAATAAAATATTTTATAGATATATTAAAGCAATACCTACGATTAAAGCTTGCTTAACTTGCCATGGCTCAAATAGAGATCCAAAAGTAGTTAGTAAAATCATAGAATTGTACCCAGATGATAGAGCTTATAATTATGAAAAGGGTGATATTAGAGGAGCTTTTTCTGTTAAAATACCTATATCTAATTAAAGTGAAAAAATTATGATACCTATATATGATGATAATCCTGCATTAGGTAAACCTTTATTAGTAGTTGCCACAATATCTGTTTGTGTGATGATTTGGTTTTGGCAGACTGGTCTAGGTTATCAAGAGAGTAATGAAATAATATTAAGTTTTGGATTAACTCCAGCAGCATTTTTAGGAAAGATGGAGCAAGTTGGACCATTAATTTCAATTTTTACATTATTTACATCCATGTTTTTGCATGGAGGTTTTATGCATCTAGCTGGGAATATGCTTTATCTTTGGATATTTGGAGATAATATAGAAGGAGCCTTAGGTCATATACGTTTCATTATTTTTTATTTAAGCTGTGGATTAGTTGCAGCATTTTCTCAAATAATATCAGCTCCTGATAGTACTATTCCTATGATTGGGGCTAGTGGTGCAGTTTCTGGTGTTTTAGGTGCGTATTTAATTTTCTATCCGAGAGCAAAAATTAGAACTTTTGTATTTTTAGGAATATTTATTACCTTTCTTAGACTTCCGGCTATTTTACTTTTAGGTGTTTGGATTTTAGGGCAAATTATTAGTGCTAGTATTTCCAATCCAAGCTCTCCAGGCGTAGCTTGGTTTGCTCATTTAGGAGGTTTTTTTGCTGGAATGGTATTGGGTCCTATACTAAAAAAACCTAATATTGGTATTTTTCAAAAGCCTAGAGCTAAAGTTAAAGAAAAACCTATTAGGATTCGTTTCCGTAAATAATTTTTTTATTCATAGAATTCTTGTTTATCAGGAATTCTAGTAAAAGCTATTCTTGTTCCAGAAAAAGATTTTATTTTATTTGGCAATCCTCCTAATGTTATACTATCTCTGCCAAAACGAGTATTAATATTATCCATAGTGTTTGATAGTGTTTCAAAACGATTTGTATTTAAAGTAATTTTTTTATTAGAACTTTGAAATAACTCAGGATGTAAATCAGATTTTTTTTTGAGGTTATATAGTGTAATACTTATTTTTTTTATTTGCTTAAATTCTTTTTTTTTAGTTAATTGACTCCATATTTTTGTAGCTTCTTCCTGTAATTTATTATTATCACAAGCTCTATAAAATTTACTTTTTCCTACTAGTTTTATGTTTTTTTCTGTTCTTATACTGAGAGATAAACAGCTACAATAATAATCCATTCTTCTTAATCGACTAGCTGCTTTTAATAATAAGCGAATCATAACTTTTTCAGCTAATTCTATTAGTCTCCATTTAGGTTCTAATACATGACTATGTCCTATAGTTTTTCTTTCTGTTTTTATATCTGCAATTTCTTTTCCTCTTAACATATACCAAAATTTTTCTCCTTGAACGTTGCCCCAAATTTTTCTCATATGTTTGGGGGATATATTATATAGTTCTTGAATAGATAAAATTCCTGATCTATTTAATCGATATTCCATCGCTTTACCTATTCCTGTAAGGTCAGAAAGTTTAAAGTGTTTAATACGATCAGGAATATCTTTGCTGTAAAGCACTTGTAAACCATTAGGTTTTTCTAAATTACTGGCAGTTTTTGCTAGAAATCTGTTGGGTGCAATACCTATGGAACAACGTATATATTGACCAACATTATTTTTTATACCTATTTTAATATTCTTCGCAATTTTGCGTGCCTGTTCTTCATCTTTTTGACTACCAATTAATTTACACGCAACTTCGTCTATAGAGGAAATAATTTCTATTGGGATATGCCTACCTATTTCTGCTAATATTATATGATGGTATTTAACATAGTTTTCATGGTTGGCTTGAACACATATTAGTTTAGGACATATTTTTTTTGCCTCGTAAATCATAGTTCCAGTTTTAACTCCATAGGCTTTGGCCTCATAGCTTGCAGCTATAGCACATGTTGCATCAGTCATTGTTGGAACTATTGCAACTGGTTTGTTTTGTAATTTTGGCTGTAGTTGTTGTTCAACACTTGCAAAATAGCTATTTAGATCTAAATAAAGCCAATTTAATTCCATTTTAACACCTAAATTTTGTTCATGTTTTGTTCTAATTAATTGTGTTTCTAAAGTCAATATTATTATTAGGTTTTAATGAGATAATTTAAAAATATTAACAGCTGCAGTAGGAAAATGATTTGAGGAATAAATAATTTTATTCAATTCATCTAGGTTTGGTTTTTCTCCATATTTGATATTAAGTGTATGAGATAAAATACCACTAGTAATTAATATAGTATTGATATTAACAGAATTTCCTCCTTTAATATCTGTTTCTAATCCATCTCCAATAATTGAAATATTATCTATATTTATATTTGGAGATAGTTTTTTTAAGTGCTTTAAAGCTTCATCAAAAACTTTTTTATATGGTTTTCCAAATTGTAGAATATTTCCGCCCATATTTTTATAGATTTCTGCAATAGCTCCAGCACAAAAAATTTTTTTTCCTGTTTGTCTTACAACAATTTTATCCGGATTTGCACAAATCATAGTTAATTGATTATCCAAGCATTCTTGTAACTCAGAAAAATATAATTCTAAGCTATCATCAAAATTACGGGGACCAGTAGTAAGAACAAAATCTGCATTTTGAGGTGATGTTGTTTCCTTAAATTTAGTATTTTCAAGTAAATCATTGTCTTCTTTTAATCCGATAAAATGATATTTTGAGCCAGTAACTAAATTGTTATTAGTTATAAGTTCATTTCTACATACATCACCAGACGATATAATCTTTTCGTATAAGTCTGGTTGAATACCAATGTTATCTAATTTTTGGGCAACTATTTCAGATTTTCTTGGTGCATTAGATAGCAAAATTATAGGGATATTGTTTTTTCTTAGGTTTTTAAGGGTTTGTAATGCTTCTGGGTAAACTGTAATTCCATCCCATAATACACCCCATATGTCTAAAATTAGGCCTTCACAGCTATCAATCATAAAGTTCAAATCATTATAGAAAGGGATATTAACCTTATTATTCATTTGGATAAAGCCCTTTTGCAATTTCATTAGCTTTACTACCTATTATACTGGTTATATTATTTGTTTTATTTTTTATATTTAATTCTTTAACAATATCATTAATTAATTCTGGACCTTGAAATGCTAAACCAGTGTATATTTGTAAAACAGTAGCTCCAGCAAGTAGTTTCATATAAGCATCATTAGCATTAGTAATTCCGCCAATACCAATAAATTTAATATTATTATTAGCATGAATATAAGCTTTTGCTAAAATTCTTGTAGATTGAGAAGCGAGAGGTTCACCGGAAAGTCCTCCATTTTCATTTTTATGAATAGATTTCAATTTTAAAGGCCTATTAATTGTAGTATTAGAGATACAAATAGCATCAATATTATATTCTATTGACGTATCAATAATCTTTTTTAATTCAGTGTCATTTAAATCTGGAGAAATTTTCAACCAAATTTGTAATGCTTTACCTTTATTATTTTCTAATATTTTTCTCTTATTATCTATTTTGCTTAATAGCTTAGGTAGTAACTCATTAGTTTGCATATTTCTTAACCCTGGGGTATTTGGTGAAGAAATATTAATAGTAATCCAGTCCGCATATTCTCCTAAAGTTTCAGTCAATTTTGCGTAATCATTAATTTGGTTTTTTGTATCTTTATTACATCCTATATTTATACCTAGAGGAATATTATTATTATATTTTTCAAGACGTTTTTTTACATATTCTGAACCTTTACTAGGAAATCCTAGTCTATTTATTATAGCGTTATCCTTAGAAAGTCTGAAAACTCTTGGTTTGGAATTTCCTGTTTGTAATTTAGGAGTAATAGTACCTATTTCCGTGTGAGATAAACCTAATTTATCAATTTGATGAAAAACTTCACCATCCTTATCAAATCCAGCTGCAAGACCCACAGGGTGTTTAAAATTAATATTACCTAATTTTATATTTAGATTTTTATAATTACTTAAAGAATTATTAAAAAACAAACCTTTACTGATTAGTTTGAGAGTAATATTGTGCGCAAGTTCGGGTGATAATTTATGTAAAAAATACCTTAATAAAAGGTTATTTAAATATTTCATTTTGTGCTTTCTATTGAAAGATTTAATAAATTATATAATTTTTTAATTTATATAACTATAAATATTTTTAAATATATTCATATATACTTGCATTAATTAATGAAAATGCATATATTACTTCGCTTTCCTAATAAATTAGTTAAAATATCATATAAGGATAGCGGATGTTAAAACAAAAAAAGAATACTGATAAAGTAGGAGTAATAATGGGTAGTCAATCTGATTGGGACACCATGAAGATGACTGTAAAAGTTTTAGATAAATTATCTGTTCCTTATGAAGTTAATATAGTTTCTGCCCATAGAACACCTGAAAGACTTTATGAGTACGCCAAGTCTGCCAAAAATAAAAATATAAAAGTTATTATAGCTGGAGCAGGAGGAGCCGCACATTTACCAGGTATGGTTGCATCTTTAACTCATATCCCCGTGTTAGGAGTTCCAATTATGAGTAAAGCATTAAGTGGAATGGATAGTTTATTATCTATTGCTCAAATGCCATCAGGTATTCCTGTTGGTACACTAGCAATAGGTGATGCCGGTGCTTGTAATGCGGGAATTATGGCAGCCCAAATATTAGCTTTAAATAATAAAAATATAGAAAAAAAAGTGAAAAATTATAGATTAAAGCAAACTAAATCTGTAAATGAAAAACCGGAAACCTAAATTGAAAAATAAAATATTAGGTATAATTGGCGGTGGTCAATTAGGAAGAATGACGGCATTAGCAGCGGCTAAATACGGGATAGAGTGTCATATTTTTGATCCAGATCATAACGCACCTGCTTTTCAAGTTTGTTCAAAATCATTTATCAATGATTATGAAGATCTTAAAGCAATAGAAGAATTTTCTTCAGGAGTGGACGCGGTTTTATATGAATTTGAAAACATACCTTTAACTTCTGCTAAATATATTGAAAAATTTTGTTTGTTAAGGCCTTCTTCTTTCATTCTTTCAGTTTCACAAGATAGATTAATCGAAAAAAATTTTTTATGGGATAAAGCTAAAGTTAAAACTGCCCAATTTTATAAGTGTAGCTCTTATGAAGATTTAGAAAATTCGTTTCGTGAAATTAAAGGATTATCTGTATTAAAGACTCGACGTTTTGGATATGATGGAAAAGGTCAAATCAAATTAGATAAGCATTCAAATTTAAAAGAAGTTTGGGAAACAATAGGAAGTGATGAGTTAATATTAGAAGAATTTGTTCCATTTAAAAGAGAATTAAGTATTATTATTGCCAGAGATGATCAAGGTAACGTAAAGCTTTATGAGACTGTAGAAAATAAACATAAAAACCATATTTTAGATCAAACAATTGCTCCAGCACCAAATATATCTAATGATACCAAAAGTAAGGCAAAATCTATAGCCATAAAAATTGCAACTGAATTAGATTTAATAGGTCTTTTAGCTATAGAATTATTCGAACTTAATAATGGTGAATTATTAGTTAATGAAATTGCACCACGTCCTCATAATTCGGGCCATTGGACTATGGATGGATGTATAACAGACCAATTTGAGCAAGCAGTTCGTGCGACTATGGGTATGGAGCTAGGCAATACTGAAATAATATTTAGTGTAGTTATGCAAAATTTAATTGGAGAAGATATTACTATAGCAGATAAATATATTAATGATTCAAATAGCAGAGTACATATTTACGGAAAGAAAGAAGTACGTCCAGGAAGAAAAATGGGACATATTAATCATATAAAATTTGAAATTTAAGTTTTAATAGATTTTAATTCTTTAATTGTAGTAATTAATTTATTTGAAATATTTAAATTAGATAACTTACTTTTTACGTTAGCAGATTTTTTACCAAATTTAAGAACTTCATCAATTCTTCTGTTACAAAATAATTTGGTTTCTTTTAAATTTTTATCTTTATCATTAAACCAGCATAGTATGGTAGAAAGATATACCCAGGATAATAAAAGTCTTTTAGTATAGTGATTATAATCTGTAGAATTATCACCTGCGGCTCTCCAAATTAAATCTGCTGTATTCCAAAGGTTTTTAAATGATTTTATAGGAGTTGATGCCTCACTAACAAATATATGTTTCACAGCGTCTTTATTTTTTTGAAAAATTTCTAATCTGATCATAACTCCGTTATATATTTTATCTCTAATCCTAATACTATCATCATTAGCTTTATTTAAAATTTTTATCATTTCTTTATCTGTTTCATAAAAAAATAATTCTTTTAACTCATACAAACCTTCAGGAAAGAACCTTCCTAAGTCACCCTCAGACAAATTACAATCTGCTGTTACTTTTATCAGCATTGTTTTATTTAAACCATAATTTTTAATTTCTTTTAAAGATCTTTTTAAAATTTTAATTCTTTGTTTTTCAAATTCTATTTTTTTATTATTCATTTTTATTAACCCAATGTCTTGCTTCACTTACAAATTGTAATGATGATAAGTCTGTCATTCTATACGGATATAGTATTCCAAATAAATGATCACATTCATGTTGTACAACTCTAGCATCAAATCCTTCAGCAACAGTTTCTATTTTTTTTCCATCTAGACCTAAACCTGAGTATCTTATTTTATTTGGACGAATTACTTGTCCTCTTAACCCAGGAACAGACAAACATCCCTCCCAATCTATATTTGTTTCATCCGTTAAAGCTTCGATTTTAGGGTTAATTAATGTTGTTAAAATTGGTTTTTTACTTTCATTTGAAGAAGTTTCAAATATAACAACTTGAAGCGAAACATGAACTTGGGGTGCGGCTAATCCTACACCTGACCCCCCTAAGTCCGCTAATGTTTCTAACATATCATTCACTAATTTTTTAATTTTAGGAGCAGTAGGATCTTCAACTTTATCAGCTTTTTTTAAAAGTACCGGATGTCCCATTTTAGCAATTTTTAATATAGCCATAATATATTAACCAGTTATAAATATTTTATTTTATAAATAAATTTCTTATTACTTCACTTATGTTTATTCTTATGCTAATACCACATTTTAAATGTTAATAATATATAATATTATTATATTAAATGTAAGGCGAGGAGATAGAAGTGCAAGTAATTGTTAGAGATAATAATGTAGATCAAGCTTTAAAAGTGCTTAAGAAAAAAATGCAAAGAGAAGGCATGTATAGAGAAATGAAAAAGGGTAGATCCTTTGAAAAACCTTCAGAAAAGAAAGCTAGAGAAAAAGCAGAAGCAGTAAGAAGATGGAGAAAATTACAAAGAAAGAAAGAAATGACTGAAGAGTAGTTATTATTTTTTAATTTACTACATTTTTAATTCTTTTATTATCATATAAATTTTCTAAATTATCACAAATAAATTTAAAACGTCGTTCCCATAATTGACTACTCCATGCAGAAGCGTGAGGAGAAAAAGTAATATTTTCTAGCTTATGTAAAGGGAATTTAGAAGGATATAACTTTTTTTTAATATTTTTCTTTGGGTAATTATACCATACATCAATAACAGCACCTCTTATCAGCTTATTTTTTAATACGTAGTATAAATCTTCCTCATTAATTATCGGGCCTCTAGCGATATTAATAATTACTGAATTTTTATTCATTTTTTTCATTAAATTTAAATTTATTAAATCTTTGGTTTCGTCGTTTAGTGGACAAGCTATAATTAGGTAATCAAATTTATTAATTTCTTTTTTTATATTTTTCATAGACAAAAAATTTATATAGCTATTAGAATTATATTTATCTGTATTTCTTACTAATGCCGATATTTTCATATTAAAAGCTTTAGCTCTTTTTGCAATTTCTTTTCCTATATGACCGTAACCAATTATTCCGAGTCTTTTATTAAATAGTTCACCATGAAACGAAGAACTTGCAAAATATCCATTCCAATTCCCTTTTTTTAATTGTACATCCATTTTATTTAGGTTTATTTCTGCTTCTAACATAGATAGTAGACAATATTCTGCAATTGGAACTTCATGTTCGAATGTGTTGCTTACCTTGCAACCCTTTGGAACAGATTCAAAATGAATATTATCGAATCCTGCAGCAGGTATTTGTATTAGTTGCAATTTTGGAGCAGTTATTTTTTTATTTGGCCAACGGGTAGTAATAAAGACATCTGCATCTAATAATTCTTTTGATAGCTCTCCTGGTTTTTTTGCAACACTAACTATTTTATAATTTGATAAGACCCCTTTAGATTTAAAATTATTTTCTAGATACTTTTTAAAATCTATATCTAAACCACCAGGTATAACTATTTTAAGTTTCTTTTTAGTCATTTTTTTCCTAAATTTGTTATATAAATTGTTATATATATAAAAAATTAACTTTTGTAAAAGCATTGTTAGGAGGAGCTAGATGATAGTAGAGCAGATATGGACTGGAAATGCTTATAGAAACTATAACTATTTAATTGCTTGCCCTCATACTGGAGAAGCTCTTGCTATAGACCCATTAGAGTCTCATATGTGTTTTAATAAGGCAAAAGAAAAAGGGTGGAATATTACAAAAATACTTAATACACATGAACATGGAGATCATACTGGAGGAAATATTAGTTTGGTTAAACTTACTGGAGCAGAAGTTATGGCACATGAAGGTGCATCTACAAATATTCCAGGAATGACGACTGGTTTATCAGAGGGAGATGTAATAAAAATTGGAAAAGAAGTTGAATTAGAAGTTTTAGATACTCCGGGTCACACGATGACTCATATATGTCTCTTATCTAAAACTGATAAACCAGCTTTATTTTCAGGAGATACTTTATTTAATGCAGGTGCAGGTAATTGTCATAATGGAGGACATCCAGAAGAGCTGTATGAAACATTTAATAAAAAGTTTTGTAATTTACCAGATACAACTCTTATATACCCAGGGCACGATTACTTAAAAAATAATCTAGAATTTACTTTAGATAGAGAACCTAATAATGATCAAGCTCTTAAATTATTAAATTCTATTAGAAATTCAGAAGTTGGAAGTGTAATAACAAACTTAAAAATGGAGAATGATATTAATACTTTTTTTAGGCTGTCTAATAATACAATAATTGACAGATTAAGAGAGAATTTTCCTGAATTATCTAGTAATCCATCACAAAAGGAAGTTTTTTTATTGCTTAGAAAGTTAAGAAATAAGTGGTAGTATAAATTTTACTATGATTTTGATGGAATAAAAATGGAAAGATCTTTTAAAAAAGAAATAGAAGCTTTAAAACTTGGGGAAGGTGATGTATTTGAGGGTGAAGGAATACTAGCTGTAACAAAAGCATTATTGCAGTCAGGAGTCTCTTATGTAGGAGGTTACCAAGGTTCACCAGTTTCAAATTTGCTAGATGTAATGGTCCAAGCTAAGGACTACATGCAGGATTTAGGTGTTCATGTTGAAGCATGTGCCAACGAATCTTCAGCTGCTGCAATGCTAGGTGCTTCAATAAATTATCCTGTGAGAGGTGCAGTTACTTGGAAATCAATAGTTGGAACTAATGTTGCCTCAGATGCATTATCTCACTTAGCTTCGGTAGGAGTTCTTGGGGGAGCATTAATTATAATTGGCGAGGACTATGGTGAAGGATCTAGTATTATTCAAGAAAGAACACATGGGGTGGCTTTGAAATCAACTATTTGGCTTATGGACCCAAGACCAAATCTAGAAGTAATAGTAAGAACTGTACATAAATCATTTGAGCTTTCCGAGCATTCTCATACGCCTGTTATGATGCAACTGAGAATTAGAACTTGTCACTTACAGGGTAAATTTATTTCTAAAAATAATATTAAACCCCAAATTTCCAATGCAAATAAAGTGAAGGAAGTAGCTCCCCATAATTATGACTTAATAGCACATCCACCTAGTACTTATGCACAGGAGAAACTGAAATATGGACAAAGAGCAAAATTAGCAAAGGCTTTTATTTCTAATAATTCTTTAAATGAAATTTTTGAAGGTGAAATTGAAGAAATTGGATTAATTGTTCAAGGTGGTCTTTATAATAATTTAATATCCGCTTTAAACGAAATGAATATGTCTGATAGTTTAGGCAACACCAAGATATCAATTTATGTTCTTAATATTGTACATCCCTTAATTCCAGATGAAGTACTATCATATTCTAAAAAATTTAAGGCAATCTTGGTAATTGAAGAAGGGCAGCCTCAATATATAGAACAAGAAATAGGTTTATTATTTCATAAGAAAAAAATTGAAGTTAACTTGGCTGGCAAAGATGTATTACCTATGGCAGGAGAATATACTTCCGAGGTTATACATAAGGGAGTATTAAATTTTATTAACAAGTATGTTCCTGAATTCTCTAATTTTTCTAATTTAGATTATAATACAGAGGTAGATCAGTTAAGAGAAAAAGCATCTTCTTCATTAGGAGAAGTTGTTCCACCTAGACCTCCAGGATTTTGTACTGGTTGCCCTGAAAGACCGTTTTTTTCTGCATTAAAAATGATAGAAAAAGATACTGGTAAAATTCATATTTCAACAGATATTGGATGTCATTCTTTTGCTACTTTTCCACCTTTTTCCTTTGGACAGTCTATTTTAGGTTACGGAATGAGTCTAGCAGCAAGTGCGGGTGTGCAGAGTTTTTCATCAAAAAGGCCAATAGCAATAATGGGGGATGGAGGGTTTTGGCATAATGGGTTATTAAGTGGCGTAGCTTCTAGATTGTTAAACAATTCTGATGGTATTTTAGTAATTCTACAAAATGGTTATACTTCAGCTACAGGAACACAAGACCTGATTTCAACTCCTGAGTCAGAAAATAGAAAAATTGCTGCTTCTTCCAGTTCCACTAGTACAGATAAAACAATTGAAAAAGCTTTAGAGGGGTTAGGTGTTAAATGGTTGAAAACAGTTCATACTTACGAAGTTGGCGCAGTAAAAAAAGTTTTAAATGAAGCAATAGAAAGCTCTTTTAACGGATTAAAGGTAATTATCGCAGAGGGTGAATGTCAGTTAGAAAGACAAAGAAGATTAAAGCCTATTAAGAATAACGCTTTAAAAATGAAAAAACGTTTTGTAAGAGTAAAATACGGTGTTGACGAAGATACGTGTACAGGAGATCATTCCTGTATTAGGCTTTCAGGTTGCCCAACTCTTACAGTTAAACCATCTAATGATCCTCTCAAATTAGATCCAGTTGCACATGTTACAGATGGTTGTGTAGGATGCGGTTTATGTGGAGAAAATGCAGTAGAAGCAACATTATGTCCTTCGTTCTATAAGGCTAAAATAATTAATAATCCAAATATCAGAGAGCGATCAATTGCTTGGGTTAGAAATAAAGTGATTGGCCTCTTAACTTGAGTGATTATAAAACATTATCAATCTTGATTACTGCCTTAGGTGGAGAAGGCGGAGGCACATTAATGAATTGGATATTAGAATGTGCTAGAAGTCAAAAACTATTTGTACAAGGAACTTCTGTTCCTGGTGTAGCTCAAAGAACAGGCAGTACGAGCTATTATATAGAAATATGTGATAAAAATTTTGATAATGAAAAAGAACCTATCCTATCGTTATATCCTAAGCCAGGAAGAGTGGATATTGTTATTGCTAGCGAATTATTAGAAGCCGCTAGAGTTTTAGAAAGAGGATATATAAATCCAGATAGTACTACATTAATTACATCTTCAAGTAGAATATATACAAATTTAGAAAAATCTCATTTAGCAGATGGAAGGTTCAGTCAAGAAAAAATACTTAATACATGTAAAAAAATGTCTAAAAATTTTATATGCTTAGATTTAAATACTATGGCTGTTGATCATTCTACAATAGTATCTGCAACTATGTTTGGAGCTTTAGCAGGTTCAGGAGTTTTACCTTGGAAAAAAACTATTTGTGAAAATATTTTTCAAGATAATATTTTTGGAAAAAATAGTTTATCAGGTTTTAATTTTGCTTATGAGCAAGTAAAGGCTAATTCTAAATATATTATTACAAGCAAAATAAATAAACAGCTAAAGGAAGATAATTCAATAAAGATTATAGATGATTCTATATCTAATGAATTTTCTAATATTATTAATATTGGAAAGGAAAGATGTATTGACTATCAAAATAAGAAATATTCAGAAGTATATATAGAAAGAGTAAAAAAAATTTTATCAGTAATAAATAAAGAAGATCCTAAAGTATTATCTATTGCAGAAAATATAGTGAGACGTTTAGCTTTGTGGATGACATATGAGGACATACCAAGGGTAGCCCAATTAAAAATAAAACCAGATAGGTTTAAAAAAATAAAAAAAGAAATTAATATAAAATCAAATCAAATACTTCTTATACAAGATATTTTTAAACCTGGGTTAAATGAAATAGCAGCAATGCTTCCAAATAATATTGGCAGATGGTTTATTAAAAATAAAAAAATAATGATTCGTTTCCCTCTTATTGGTAAAGGAATGAAAATAAATTCCTTAAGTATATCAGGCTTTATTCTTTTAAAATTTTTATCCTCTTTTCGTTATATTAGGCCTATTTCTCTTAGATATAAGGAAGAGCAAAAGAACATAGATATATGGATTGATAATTTGGTTTTATCATTAAATAAATCTCTCTCTTTTACTGAAGGGTTAGCTGATATGCCACAAATCCTTAAGGGGTATGGAGACACTTGGGATAGAGGTTTAAAAAAATATAATAAAATTAACGATGCATTAGTAAAAAATAAATTACATCTTATAGATGAAAAAGATGGAGTTATATTAAAAGAAGCAGTTTTAATTTCAATGAATGAAACTGAAACAGAAAAGTTAGATGTTTTTCTAAAAAATAATTTATAATTATTTTTTATTTAATCTAAAGCTTGAACTATTTTTTCTAACATTTTTTTTGCGTCATCAAAAAGCATCATAGTATTTTCATTATAAAATACATCATTATCAATTCCTGCATATCCAGGAGATAAAGATCGTTTAACAAACAATACAGTTTTGGCTCTTTCTACTTCTAAAATTGGCATTCCTGCTATAGGACTCGCAGGGTCTGTTTTAGCTGCTGGATTAGTCACATCATTTGCACCTATTACAAATGCAACATCAGTACTAGCAAAATCGCTATTTATATCTTCTAATTCAAAAACTTCATCATAAGGTACGTTAGCTTCAGCTAAAAGAACATTCATATGACCTGGCATTCTTCCTGCAACTGGGTGGATAGCATATTTTACATTAACCCCTGAAGCTTTTAATTTATCAGTCATTTCTCTTACTATATGTTGAGCTTGTGCTACAGCCATTCCATAACCAGGAACTATAACAACATTTTGTGCATTTTGCATTATAAAGGCAGCATCTTCAGCACTTCCTGCTTTTGTATTTTTATTTTTATTTCCTGTTTTTTCATCTTCTACTGTAGCTCCAAATCCTCCTAAAATAACACTTATAAATGACCTATTCATTGCTTTACACATAATATAAGATAATATTGCACCAGAGCTTCCAACTAATGCTCCTACAATTATTAGAGCAGTGTTTTGAAGTGTGAAGCCTATTCCAGCGGCAGCCCAACCAGAGTATGAGTTTAACATAGAAACTACAACTGGCATATCAGCACCACCAATAGGTATAATTAAAAGTATACCTATAAGTAAGGCTAGAATAGTCAATATATGAAATAAATTAGGATCTTCATTTTTAGAAAATAATATAATCATAATGAGCATGACTATACCTATAGCTAAATTTAATATATGTTGCCCTTTAAAGACTAAAGGTGCTCCACTAATAATTCCTTGTAGTTTCCCAAAAGCTATTATTGATCCAGTAAAAGTAATTGCTCCTATTGCAACCCCTAAGGACATTTCTATTCTACTAGCGGTCTTTATAGTACCTATATTACCAATCCCATAAGATTCTGGCGATAGTAAGGCCGTATATGCGACAAGAACTGCAGCAAACCCAACTAAACTATGAAATGCTGCCACTAATTGAGGCATTGCTGTCATTTCAATTTTTAAAGCAATAGATGTTCCTATTACACCACCAATAATAATTGCAGTAATAATTAAAAAGAAATTAGAGGTGTCAGGTTGTAAAATAGTGGTTAAAATAGCAATACCCATTCCAATAATACCAAAGTAATTACCGGTCCTAGCACTAGTAGGACTTGAAAGACCTTTAAGAGATAATATAAATAATACGGAAGCTAATAGATATAATAGAGCTGAAAAATTAATACTTATCATTTATCTTTACCCTTATTTTTTTTGAACATAGCTAACATTCTCCAAGTAACGACAAAGCCACCAAATATATTTATAGATGCAATAATAATAGCAATAAAACCTAGCCATTTAGAGATATTTGACGTTTCACCACTTGCTGAACCAAGAGCAATTAATGCTCCAACAATTATTATTCCTGATATTGCATTGGTAACTGACATTAAGGGGGTATGAAGAGCTGATGTAACAGACCAGACAACAAAATATCCAACAAATATAGCTAGAATAAATATAGTTAAGTCTATAATAAAAGGGTCTATCATATTATTTTCCTTTAATTTTATATATTACGCACTTTTCCATCAAAACTCACACAAGACTTTTCTAGAATTTCGTCATTCCAGTCAATTTCAATTTTATTATTTTTAATCATCAATTTTACAAAGTTTAATAAGTTTTTTGCATATAAATTACTAGCGTCTTGAGATAATTTACTAGGAAAATCAGAATAACCAATAATTTTAATACCATTTTCAACAACTATTTCATTTAATTTTGTAAGCTTGCAGTTTCCCCCAGCTTCAGCTGCTAAATCTACTATAATAGAGCCAGCTTTCATTTCCTTTACCATAGAATTAGTAATCAGTTCTGGTGCTTCTTTACCTGGAATTAATGCAGTAGTAATTACTATATCTTGACTTTTAATAGTTTGTTGTAATAAATTTTGTTGTTTTGCTTTATAGTCTTCTGACATTTCTCTAGCATAACCTGACTCAGTCTCATTATCTGATTCATTAGTATCATCTGAATTAACTTCAATAAATTTTGCACCTAAACTTTCAACTTGTTCTTTAGCTGCTGACCTCACATCGAAAGCTGAAACTATTGCACCTAATCTTCTCGCAGTAGCAATAGCTTGCAACCCAGCTACCCCTGCACCAAGAATTAAAATTTTTGCAGGAGCCACAGTGCCAGCTGCAGTCATCATCATTGGAATTGCTTTGGAAAATTCTGAAACTGCATCTATTACAGCTTTATAACCAGCAAGATTTGATTGTGAAGATAGAGCATCCATCGATTGAGCTCTACTAATTCTAGGAATAAGTTCAACAGAGAAAGCATCAATATTATTATCTGCTAAATCTTTTATTTGAGCAGGGTTTTGTAAAGGTTTCAAAAATCCTATAATTTTTGTGCCTTTATTATATATTTTGAGATTATCTCCACCTTTGCCATCTTTATGAACTGTATTTACTTTAAAAACTATATCAGCAGAAGATACTAAAGTTTTTACATCTTTAACTATATTTGCCCCAGCATTTATATAATCTTGATCAGAAAAAAAAGAATTTTCTCCTGCTCCTTCTTCTACATCTACAGAGAAACCAATTGAAATAAGCTTTTTAACTGTTTCAGGAGAAGCAGAAACTCTTTTTTCGTATTTTTCCACTTCTTTTATAATAGCAACTCTCATGCACACTCTCTTTTTATAAATTGAACTATATTGGAATATAATTATTTTTTAAAATTTTTATAACTTTTGTGATAATGGTTTTCATAAGTTACATTTTGTTTTTCATGCTTATTGTCTTCATGATGTCCATAAGATGAAGAGATAAAAAATAAACTTATTAAAATTAAAATTAATGATTTCATAATACTTCCTTAAACTTCAACATTATCTTATTTGTTTTTGAAATACAAATTTATTTTTTAAACTGCCCAATTAGGTATTTTATTTAGTTCAACTCCAAATACAGGACCTAAAATAAGAGCAATAATAACTCCTATAATTAATAAGGATATTATATTTAACCATATTCCTGCCCTTACCATATCAGAAATTTTAATATGACCAGAGGCATATGCAATTGTATTGGGTGGAGTCGCTACAGGCATCATAAAAGCACAACTAGCACCTAGTGTAGCAGGTATAATTAATAAAAGAGGGTCTTGTCCAAGACCTAGAGCAGTAGCTCCAAAAATTGGAATAAATGTTGATGCTGTCGCAGTATTAGACGTTAATTCAGTCAAAATTATTATTATAGCGACACTTAAAATGACAATTAAAATAATAGAAATACCTTCAAAATTGCTACTTAACTCTCCAATCCAAGCGGCTAAACCAGATGAACTTATTACACTTGCTAGAGCTAAACCTCCCCCAATTAGTATTAAAGCACCCCAGGGAATTTTTTGTACTACACTCCAATCAATTAGTCTGCTATTATTATCTTTGCTAGAAGGAAGTATAAATAAAATTATTGCTGCTAATATTGCTATTGAAGAATCGTTTAGACCACCGTTTGGTATTAAAGTCTCTAATAAAGATGAAATCCATTTTCTTGAAATCCATAAAAATGCAGTAATAATAAAAACAATACCAACTAAGATTTCGTCTTGAGTAATTTTTCCTAATTCTTTTATTTTATTATTAATTATATTTGTTTCAACCATAACATTTGAACTGATAGGAAAACATACATAAGTTAAAATTAACCAGGATATAGGTAAAAGCAATAGTGAGGTTGGAAGACCAATTTTTAACCAGTCAATAAAACTGATTTCATAACCATATAATTCTGATAACATTGCAGCCATTACTGTATTAGGTGGAGTCCCAATTATTGTCGCTATGCCTCCTATAGTAGCAGAAAAAGCAATACTTAATACTAACGCTTTATCAAAATTATTATTTTTTGGATTAACTTTATTTTCATTTAAAACTGTAATTATAGATAATGCAATTGGTAGCATCATGATCGCTGTTGCACTATTACTTATCCACATTGATAAAAATGCAGTGCCAGCCATAAAACCAAAAATTATAGATCTCGGACCTTTTTTGAACTTGGAAATAATATAATAAGCTATTCTTTTATGTAGTCCTGTATGTTGCATTGCAAGTCCTATTATAAAACCGCCCATAAAAAGAAATATAATAGGGTGGCTAAAACCTTGTGCAGTTTGTTTTATAGAGCTTACATTTAGAATAGGAAACATTACTAATGGTATTAAACCTGTGGCAGGTAATGGTATGGCTTCAGTTAACCACCAAGTGGCCATTAACAGAGCCACCCCTAAAGTTAGCCAAGCATTAGAGTTTAATGAAGAAGGTGCTGGTAAAATACAAGTCACTAAAAAGAATATTATACCTAGAAATAAACCTATATATTTTTTTTTATTTTTTTTTATATTATTCATGTTTTTATAAATTAACTATGTTAATTAAAGTTATATCTTTATATTTAGATTAATCAAAGTAAATATGTTCTGAAAAGGAGACTGATATTATGAGCGATAAGTATGTGTTCGTAATGAAAGAATTAAATAAAACTTGGCCAGGTGGAAAGCAAGTTATCAAAGATGGTTGGTTGTCATTTTATCCAGGTGCTAAAATAGGAGTTCTTGGATCGAATGGAGCAGGAAAATCTACATTATTGAAAATTATGGCTGGTTTAGATGAAGAATTTTCAGGAGAAGCATGGGCAGCTGAAGGAATAAAAGTAGGTTATTTAGCTCAAGAACCTATTTTGGATAATGAGTTAAATGTTTTTGAAAATATTATGTTAGGTGTCTTGGAAGTTAAAGATGCTTTGAGAGAGTTTGAGGAAGTTAGCTTAAAGTTTGGTGAAGTTTCTTCCGATGATGAAATGAATGAACTTTTAGTAAAACAATCAGAACTTCAAGAAAAAATTGATACTATTGATGGGTGGGATATAGATAGACATATTGAGATAGCTATGGATGCTTTAAGGTGTCCACCTGCAGAAAGTAATATATCTGATTTATCTGGAGGAGAAAAAAGAAGGGTTGCTTTATGTAAATTGCTTTTATCTAAACCTGACATGCTATTACTAGATGAACCAACAAATCATCTGGATGCGGAGTCCGTATCTTGGCTAGAAAGAACATTAGCAGATTTTTCCGGTACAGTAGTGGCTATTACTCATGATAGATATTTTTTGGATAATGTAGCAGGATGGATACTAGAAATAGATAGAGGTAATTTAATTCCATTTGAAGGTAATTATTCTAATTGGTTAGAACATAAACAAAAAAGACTTCAGCAAGAAGCTAGAGAAGAAGTTTCTATTCAAAAAACAATTGCAAATGAATTGGAATGGGTTAGACAAAACCCTAAAGCTAGACAATCTAAGTCTCAAGCAAGAATTAATGCATATGAAGCTTTAGTTGCGGAGGCTCAAGCAAGAGAAAAGGGACCATCTCCTCAACAGATAGTAATTCCTTCCGGGGAAAGATTAGGTTCTAATGTAATTGAATTGAAAAATGTGAGTAAAGCTTTTGGAGATAAATTATTAATTGACAAACTTTCCTTTAAAATCCCACCTGGAGCAATTGTAGGTATAATAGGACCAAATGGCGCTGGAAAGACAACTTTATTTAATATGCTCTCAAAAAAGGAAACTACAGATACAGGTATTATTTCAATGGGAGATAGTGTTAACCTTGGCTACATAGATCAAAATAGAGATTCATTAATAGATAAAAACACTGTTTGGTCAGAGATTAGTGGAGGTGCTGAACAAATAGACCTTGGTAAACGCAGCGTGCCAAGTAGAGCATATGTATCATGGTTTAATTTTAAAGGAGGAGATCAACAAAAAGTTATAGGACAACTTTCTGGTGGAGAGAGAAATAGGGTTCATCTTGCTAAGATGTTAAAATCTGGTGCAAATGTTTTATTGCTGGATGAGCCAACTAATGATTTAGATGTTGAGACATTAAGAGCACTTGAAGAGGCGCTGACTGCATTTGCAGGGTGTGCACTAATAACAAGTCATGATAGGTATTTTTTAGATAGAATTGCAACTCATATTTTAGCTTTTGAAGGTTCTAGTCATGTAGAATGGTTTCAAGGTAATTATGAGTCTTATGAGGAAGATAGAAAGAGAAGATTAGGAGATTTATCGGATAGACCTCATAGAATAAAATATAAACCAATTTCTAGATAGTTAATTATTTTGAGCATTCTTGGTTTCTAAATCAATTATTAGGGCATGAAGGCCGCCTTTTTTTATAGAGGCGCCGAAATCTGCTCTTTTTGTAGCCAATAAACTTACACCTTCAATAGCTATATCAATAATCTTTGTTCCTTGTCCTCTATCGCGAAGTCGCCAGTCTATTCTTAATGGCGGAGCAGTTTCATGCTCAATATGAGATGAAACAATAGTATCTTTTTTACCTTTTTTATAGGCTTTATCTATAATAAACAATTGATTTGAGTATACTCCTAGCTGAGAAGCATAAACTTTTACTATATGTTTATCAAAAGCTTCTCCAAATCTTATTAATTGTTCCTTTGAAGCTCCTCTGGAGGCTTTTCCCAGTACGGCTCTATGAATTAATTTTCTATCAAAATTATTGTAAAGCATCCTTTCAAATAATAATTCTCTTTTTTCTAAATTATCAATTGGAGTTTTTAATATATTTATTGCTTGTTGCCCAACATTTTCAATATATTTTATTGCTTCTGACTCATCAATAGAATAACTAGGCTTTAATATGCAAAATATAAGTGCTAAAGTAATAGGTATAATTTTTAATATTTTAATCATATGATATCCTATACATTAATCTAATAACATCACATCTATATCTATATCATAAATTGACGTATCTTCAGATTCTTCATTTGCAATTAATCTAGCTCGTCTTTGTAAATACATAGTTCTCATTATTGCATAGGGGTCTAAGGAATTTTCTCTAGTGCCTTCTATAACGCCGTCTAATTCTACACGGGTATCTAACGCTTTAGTAATATTAGCGGCTAATAAAAAGTCTTCATAATCTTCTCTAATTAAGTAAAGGCCTACAGGGTCTACTAACCAATCTCCAACTTTGCCACCTAAATCTCTTGTAGATGTAGGACCTAGTATAGGTAAAATTAAATAAGGGCCAGATTCGAATCCCCACGCTCCCAGCGTTTGACCAAAATCCTCATCAACTGGATCTAAACCTATATAATTTGCTACATCAAATAAGCCTAAAATACCTATAGTACTATTTACTGAAAAACGACCTATTGCTGTTAAACCCCTTTCAAAATCTCCTTGCAAAGTTGCATTAATAGCACTCATAGGTGTCTTTAAATTAAGAAGAAAGTTTCTTATACTATCTCTTACTGGGTCTGGAAAAATATCTCTATATGCATGCGCAATAGGACCTATAACATATTCATCTGCACCTTCATTAAATGAATAAATTTGTCTATTAATAGACTCAAAAGGGTCATTTTCTTGTTTGCCAGTAGTATCTGGACTAGAAGCGCATCCATTAAATAATAATATGGGTAGCAGTAAAATAACAATTATTCTAAAAGTATTTTTATTCATGTTTTTTCCATATATAAAATTACTATACTATATATACGACTATCTTCAAGTTTGTGTAAATAAGTTAATTTAAAGTGTTGCTTTTTTGCCATAGCCACCACCGCCTGGTGTTTTAATTATTATAGCTTCACCTTTTTTAATATTAATTGAATTACTAGAATTTAGTTTTTTTATTTTATAAGTTTTTGTTTTTAATAAATTAATTCCTTTTTTACCATTATCCCCATTAAGAATACCTTCAGGAGATACTTTTCTTCGATTAGACAATATTACGGCAGTTAAATTTTTATTAAATTCAATTTCTCTAACTACTCCATTTCCTCCCTTAAATAAGCCTTTACCCCCACTATTTTTACGTATTTCGAATTGATTTACTTTAACAGGATATCTCAACTCTAATATTTCTGGATCTGTTAACCTTGTATTTGTCATATGACATTGTACGGCATCAGTTCCATTATGATCTTTGCTAGCGCCTTCTCCTCCACAAATAGTTTCGTAGTAACCAAAGTTTTTATTTCCAAATGTAAAATTACTCATAGTTCCATAGCACGCTGCTTGAACTTTTAAAGCACAATTAATAGTGTCTACAATTGTTTGACTTGTTTCCACATTTCCAGCCACAACAGCTGCAGGAAATTTAGGGTTAAGTATTGAGTTATTAGGAATGATTATTTTAATTGGATTTAGGCATCCATCATTTAATGGAATTTTTGTATCCACTAGTGTTCTTAATACATATAGTATCGCTGATTTTGTTACTGCTTTAGGCGCATTAAAATTATTAGTTACCTGACTAGAAGAACCTGTAAAGTCAAATACTGCATTTTTTTGTTTTTTATTAATAGTTATTTTTAGTCTAATCTTTGAACCATTATCCATTAATGTCTCATATTTTCCATTTTTTAATTTAAGTAGAATTTTTTTGACAGAGTCTTCTGCATTTATTTTTACTTCTTTCATATAAAAATTAATGATAGGTAATGTATATTTATCAACTATTTTTTTTATACTGTTTTTTCCAGAGCTTGCTGCTGCTAATTGTGCCTCTAAGTCAGCTAAATTAGATTTTGTATCTCTAGCAGGGTAAGTTCCTTTATTAAAAATTTTTAAAATTTTTGATTCTTTTAGTTTTCCTTTACTAACTATCTTTTCGCCATTAAAAATAGCTCCTTCTTCATTTATATGTTTAGACATAGAAGGCATAGAACCAGGAGTTATACCTCCAATATCTGAATGATGTGCTCTGCTTGCGACGTAAAAGTTAGGACTTTTGTTATTAGAAATGAAAATAGGAGTAATTACTGTGATATCAGGTAAATGTGTTCCACCGTTATATGGGTTATTATGAATAAAACTGTCACCATCAAACATATTATTCTTATTGTTTTTTATTACGGATTTTATGCTTTCGCTCATTGCTCCTAAATGTATTGGAATATGAGGTGCATTTGCTATTAATCCTCCTTTTTTATCGAATAAAGCACATGAAAAATCTAACCTTTCTTTTATATTTACAGAGTAAGCTGTATTTTTAAGAACAGTTCCCATTTCTTCTGCAATGGACATAAACATATTATTAAATATCTCTAGACGAATAGGATCTACTGTTTTTATGTTTTTAACTTGTTGAATAATTTTTTTTGATTTTGATATATTGATTTGATTGTCTTGATCTATATAACCTTGCCAGTTATCTGAGATAAATATTGATGAATCTTCTTCGAAGACTATTGCTGGTCCATGAATATAGTCTCCATGTTTTAACTTATTTCTTTTATAAATTTTAACACGTTTAAAACTATTTTTAATAAATGCTCTGCAGTAGCCATCATTTTTTACATTGAAATTATTTTTGATTCTATTTTTTTTAATATTAGTATATTTGTTCTGAATGGACATTTCTAAGGATATATGATCAATAATAATATTTTTTCCCGTATGCAAAAAACCATATCTATTTTTGTATAATTTTTTAAAATTTTTTAAACATAAGGATAAGTTTTTCAGAGGAACGCTTATGAAACTATCTGTATTCTCATATTTGAGGCTAATAATTTTATTAATTTTAACTTGTTCTATTTTTATAGATGGTTCGTCATTAGATAATTCTTTAAATGCTAAATTTTGAATTACTAGAAAATCATTAGAAATTTTCTTGAAATAGGTAGTAATGTTTTTTTCAATTGTTCTATTTTTAATACTTTTTATTTCTGCAAAACCCATCCCATAAGCACTTAGTACGCTTGAAAATGGGTGAATAATTATAGTTTTAAGGTTTAAAGTCTCTGCTACTTCGCATATATGTTGGCCTGCAGCTGCTCCGTAACCTATCAATGCATGATTATTAATGTCATGACCTTTTTCTATTGAAATATTCCTTATGGCATTAGCCATATTTTCATTTGCTATATTTATACTTCCAAGCGCTAAATTTTCTAAAGTCATTGTTTTATTAAAATTCTTTTGTATTTTTTTTAAGATTACTTTTAAGGCTTTTATGGAAGCATTAATATTTAGATAACTCTTTCCATTCTTACCAAATATTTTTGGAAAATTAGAAGCTTGTATGTATCCCAAAACTAGATTGCAATCAGTAATAGTAGCTGGTCCTCCTAACCCGTAACACGCTGGTCCAGGAATCGCTCCAGCACTTTTAGGGCCTACATTAATTTTTAATCCATCGAAACTGATCACAGACCCTCCACCAGCAGCAATGGTATTTATACTAAGCATGGGGACTTTTATTTTGTTTCCTGCAATACTATTTTCTATAGACCTCTCATAATTACCTTCATAATGAAATACGTCAGTTGATGTGCCTCCCATATCAAGGCCTATAAGCCCGCTATATTTTTTATTATGTTTATTTATCTCTACGGCAGCAATTACTCCACCAGCTGGCCCAGATAATACTGCATCCTTTCCTTGAAGATTTTTAGAAGATGTTAACCCACCAGAAGATTGCATATAAAAGATTTTTGAATTCTTTAATTTTTTATTAATTTCAGATGTGTATCTTGATAATTTAGGTGTTAAATAAGCATTAATTACATTAGTATCTCCTCTACTATTTAGCCCAATTAAGGGAGCAGTTTCATGACTTAAATAAATATTTTTAAACCCCAATCTTTTTGCAATATTACCTAGTTTTTTTTCATGCTTTGGATATTTCCATGAATGCATCAATACAATTGCTATCGATTTATAACCTTTCTTAATTATTTTTTTTATTATTGATCTAGCATGACTTTCATTTAACTTTAATAATGTTTTTCCCTTTGACGATAATCTTTCTTCAATCTCATAAACATTTTCATAAAAACTTTTTTTAGAAAATATTTTCCTTGCAAATATATCTGCCCTTGTTTGATCGCCAATTTGAAGAGAGTCTTTAAAACCTTTTGTAATAAGAAGGCAAGTTTTATCTCCTGATCTAGTAAGTAATGCATTAGTGGCAACTGTCGTTCCAATTCTTACTTCATTAATTAAATCTGCATTAATAGTTTTTTTTGGCTTTATTTTTAAAAAATATTTTATGCCTGCTATAATGGAGTCTTCATAAAATAATGGATTATGAGATAATATTTTTTTTTTATAAAACTTTCCAGATGGGTCCTTAGCAACAATATCTGTAAATGTTCCTCCTCTATCTACCCAGAAATCCCATTTCTTGTTTATTTTTATGTTGCTCAATTAATTTCTCCTAATAAATATATTAATATATTTTAATTTTTATTATAGTTTAAATATTAAATGATTATTTTATAAAGGGTAATTTTATGAGTATATGGGGAAAACTTTTAGGAGGAGGAACAGGAATGGTTCTGGGCGGACCATTAGGCGGATTGTTAGGTTTAGCCTTAGGCCATAAAATTGATAAAATAAGAAAAAGAGATTCTAAATTAGTTAATGAAGATAATGATTCAAATAATAGTAATATTTATGAACAATATAATGAAAGCGAAAAACAACTAGCTTTTGCAACAGGCGTAATTGTAATAGCAGCAAAATTATCTAAAGCTGATGGTAAAGTGACTGATAATGAAATAATAAAGTTTAGAGAGGTTTTTGACTTTGATCCTAAAGATGAAGGGGCAATTGGTAAAATTTTTAATAATGCAAAAAAAACTTCGGAAGGTTATGAGATATATGCAAAACAATTAAAATCTGTTTTTGGAAATCAGCAAGAATTATATGTTGAGTTTATAAATTCTTTATACAAAATTGCTTTTGCTGATGGAGAGCTTCACTTAAATGAAGATAAAATGATTAATGATATTGCATTAATTTTCAATATGCCAAATGAGGTTTTAAACTCAATAAAGTCTCAATTTGTTAGTATTATTAATAAAATGGATTTAAATAATGATTATAAAATTTTGTTGTCTCATCCTTCTGACTCTGATGCAGAAATAAAAAAGAAATATTTTAAATTAGTCAAAGAATACCATCCAGATACTTTAATTTCAAAAGGTTTACCTGAGGAATTTTTAAAATTTGCTAATGAAAGATTGGCAAATATTAATAAGGCATATGAAAGAATTGTTAAATTTAGAAAAGATAAGAATTTATGAATTTAACAATTAGTAAAAATTATAAGTCACCAAATTATAGTTTAAGAAAAAGCTTAAATATAATTGATACAATAATTTTACACTATACTGGTATGGATAGTGCAAAATCCGCATTAAGTCATCTATGTAATGAAAAATCTAGAGTAAGTACCCATTATTTTATTAATGAAAAAGGAAAGCTTTGGCAATTAGTAGAGGATGATAAAGTTGCATGGCATGCAGGCGTATCTAAATGGTTGGATAGAAAAAATCTTAATGAAACATCAATAGGAATAGAATTAGTTAATCCTGGACATGAACATGGTTATAAAGAGTTTACTTTTGAGCAATACGAAATATTAGAGAAGTTAATAAAATATCTTATTAATAAATATGATATAAAAATAGATAGAATACTTGGTCATTCTGATATTGCTCCATCAAGAAAATTAGATCCAGGTGAAAAATTTAATTGGCAAAGACTTGCAAAAAAAAACTTGTCTATTTGGCCAGAAAATATATTAAATTTACCTGTTGCTGAGGACCCTGATGAATTATTATATAATTCATTATTGAATATTGGTTATGATGTGAAAAGTTATTATGAAGATAGTATCTTTGCTTTTAAAAGAAGGTTTACTCCGAATAACTTATTGATAAATAATAGGAATGATTTGCTTAAGATGGTGTATTCTGTTTACAAAGAGTTTAGTAAAATTAGATCTTCTTATTGAATATTCATAAAAATATTTTATAATATATATATCAGGTAGCTAAGTGACTGCTCTTTAGAGAGGAAAGTCCGGGCTCCATGGAAACACAGTGCCGGGTAATCCCCGGCGGAGGCAACTCTAGGGATCAGTGCCACAGAAAATATACCGCTTAATTTATTTAAGTAAGGGTGAAATGGCGAGGTAAGAGCTCACCGCATTTTAGGTAACTAAAATGGCAAGGTAAACCCCACTGGGAGCAAGACCAAGTAGATACAACAAGCTATTTAATTAGTAGCGATGTTTTCAGCGTGTTGTTGGGTAGGTTGCAAGAAATATTTGGTAACAAATATTCAAGATGAATAGTCACTCTAGACAGAACCCGGCTTATAGGCTACCTGATATATTTTTAATTAGTATCAAAATAATTAATCTATGTTTGACGAACCATATATTCCCATGTTATTACTATATAAACCCATAATTTTCCAAATTTGGACTAAACTTTATGGTAAGGGTAAAACAAAGTGTCAGATTTTATTGGTAGATATTTAAATAAGGTGGATAAAAAAGGCAGAGTTTCAGTACCAGCTGGATGGAGACCAAGTTTAATAAGTAAAGATTTTTCTGGTATAATTGCACAATCATCACTCTCTGAGAAAGCAATTGATGCTTTTCCTCGGAATTATTTTGAATTACTTCAAAATAAATTAGATTTAAATGATCCGTTACTTGAGGAAAATGAATATGAATCAACAGTTTTGTTTGGGGGTTCTGTTTTATCATTTGACTCAGAAGGAAGAGTTATTTTATCAGATTCTCTAAGAGATGAAATTAATATTGTTTCTGAGGCATTATTTGTAGGAATGGGAAGAAGGTTTAGAATTTGGAACCCTAATATATTTGACGAATATTTAGATAGAGCAAAATCCTATATGGACAAAAGAAGAAAAAATAAATCATAAATTATTAAGGATGAAATTGTGGTAAAAATTATCTCTCATATAAACACTCAGAAAAATATTCATACACCAGTTTTATATAAAGAAGTTTTAGAAAATTTAAATATCAGAGATGGTCTTACTTATGTTGATGGAACTTTTGGAGCAGGAGGACATACTAAAATGATTCTATCATCTGCTAATTGTAATGTTGTATCTATAGACAGGGACCCAACTGTAAAAACTTTAACTAAAAATATTAAAAATAACTTTCCAAATAATTTCAAATTTATTGCAGGTAATATAGGAAGATTGAAATTTCTTTTACATAGTAACGGTATATCTTCAATAGATGGAGGTATATTATTTGATCTAGGTGTTTCTTCTATGCAAATTGATAATGCTGATCGAGGTTTTTCATTTAAAAATGATGGTCCATTAGATATGAGAATGGAAAAAATTGGAAAGTCAGCCGAAGATATTGTCAATAAAGCTGATGAAAAAACATTAAATGATATAATCTATACTCTTGGTGAAGAGAGAAAGGCTCGCCGCATAGCTAATGCAATAGTTAGTTATAGAAAAAATAAATCAATAACATCAACTCTTGAGTTAGCAAATATAGTTAGAAAAGCAATAGGAAATAATCCTAAACTTAAAATTGATCCAGCAACAAAAACTTTTCAAGCCTTGAGGATAAAAGTTAATGATGAGCTTGAAGAGATAGAAAATGCATTGAGCGATGCTGAAAATTTATTAGCTCCTGGAGCAAGGTTGGTCGTAATATGTTTTCATTCTTTAGAAGATAAAATAGTAAAAAATTTTTTGAGAAATAAAAGTGGTCTCAATTCTAATCCGCATAGACATTCGGTAAATATATATTCTAAATCAACTGAATTTAGGCCTTCTTTTAAGCTTATTACAAAAAAGGTTTTAGTAGCTAGTAATGAAGAACTCGAGTCTAATTATAGAGCTAGATCAGCCAAGTTAAGATCTGCAGAAAAAATAAATAATATGGATGATGCAGCATGATGCGATTTTTAACAATTTTTATTATAATTTTTTCTATAAGTGGAACAGTTTGGTCTATGTGGTTAAGTAATGAATTAAAAAATGAAGAATTAAAATTAAAAATTATTAAAAATAAAATTACAGAAATTGATGAAAAAATTAGATTGGTAGATGCAGAATGGTCATATCTTACTAATGCTAAGAATATTGAGTTTTTAAATAACAAATATTTAAAACTGAAACCTATACCTCTTAAAGATATTTCATTTATCAAAACTAAAAATACTATTTTATCCAAAAAATTAGATAACGTTAATTCTATCTTAAAGGAGGTAAACTAATAATGGTTTCAACTTTGTTTAGTAATAATTTTAAAAATAGACAATTTTATATTTTAATAGAAATGGAGAATAAATATGTCAATTAATATTAGTGTGCCTCCTACTCATGAGCTAAAGCCAAGGATAACAGTTATTGGAGTTGGTGGAGCTGGATGTAATGCAGTCAACAATATGATTTCCTCACATTTAGAGGGAGTTGAATTTATTGTTTCTAATACAGATGCTCAATCTCTAGCAAATTCCCAAGCTCAAATGAGAGTGCAACTAGGAGCTAATGTAACGCAAGGTTTAGGTGCTGGAGCGAGACCTGAAATAGGACGAGCTGCAGCAGATGAATCATTAGATCAAATATTAGAACATATAGATGGAACACATATGCTTTTTGTTACTGCTGGAATGGGAGGTGGAACTGGAACGGGGGCAGCTCCAGTAATTGCAAAAGCAGCAAGAGAAAGAGGCATACTTACTGTGGGTTGTGTAACAAAACCATTTCAGTTTGAAGGAAAGAATAGAATGCGCTTAGCAGAAGAAGGGATTAATGAATTACAAGAGTCAGTAGATACTTTGATTGTTATTCCTAATCAAAACTTATTTAGAGTAGCTAATGCCCAAACTACTTTTTCTGATGCATTTAAAATGGCAGATAAAGTTTTATATTCAGGCGTAAGGGGAGTAACCGATTTAATGGTAATGCCTGGACTAATTAATCTAGATTTTGCAGATGTTAGATCAGTAATGATGGAAATGGGTAAAGCTATGATGGGGACAGGTGATGCTGAAGGGGATAATAGGGCCTTAGATGCAGCTGCTGCAGCTATAGCAAACCCACTTTTAGATGATGTATCATTAGCAGGTGCTAGAGGAGTATTAGTAAACATTACTGGAGGTCCAGATTTAACGTTATTTGAGGTAGATGAAATAGTAGATCATATTCGTCAACAATCAGATGATGATGTAAATTTAATTTTTGGAGCTTCTCAGGATGATAGCATGCACAATAGTATAAGAGTGTCAGTTGTAGCAACAGGGATAGATTCTCCTAAAAAACCTGACAATGTGGAGAATATTATTTCAGATATTAATACTAATATACACAACAATATTGAAGAACCTCCTATTAAAAATATAGAAGACACTCTAAAAAATAATAATAATACTATATTTTCAGAAAAAGAAGATAGCAGTATAAGTATTAAAGACAAAGATATTGAAGAAGAAGTAAAAGTAACTCAAGAGTCTTTTATTCCTCCAGAGCCTGAAATTATTGAAGATGAAATTAAACAAGAAGAAGTAATTATTGATCCTTTTACAGAAGCTGAAGTTTTAAATGCATCAACTAATTTAAAAGAGGAAGTTATAGATAATAAAGAAGCAGAAATTAAGCAGCCAGAAGGAATAATCAAGAGATTTTCAGCAAAGGCACTTTTTGGAAATACCATTAAAAAAAGTGATAATTTAGACTCTAATACTGAAGATTTAGTATCTAATAACAAAGATAATCATCATGATCATAAAATAGAAAAGAAAGAAGAATTATCTCTTTCTCAAAATATTTCAATGAAAACTGCTGAAAAAAATAGTAATGAAGATACACTAGATATTCCAGCTTTTTTGAGAAGACAAAAAGAGTAATTTTTATTAAGAATGAGATAAATTTTGATAAATGCTGACAAAAGCATTAAAGTTGATGGTTTAGAAAAATCAATAATAGATAAATGCAAGCAAAGAATAATAGCGATAGCCGTAATATTCTTTGTTGCCTTTATAACTGTTAATATTAAGCTAATAGAAGTATCCAAACCACTTAAAGCCAAAGATTATTCAAATAAAGCTATAAAAATAAATAGTAAAAGAGGGGATATATTAGATCGAAATGGAAATATAGTAGCCGTTTCTATGCCTTCTTGGTCATTATATAAAAATAAAAATGAAATATATGATAAAGAAAATACGGTAAATGTTTTATTAAATTTAATACCTGAATTAAATAAAAGTAAATTGAAAAAAATACTTACTGAAGATAAAAATTTTCAATACATTGCAAGGCATCTGTCTCCAAATATTGCAAAAAAAATTAATAAAATTGGTGAGCCCGCCCTTAATTTTGAAAAAGAATATTTAAGGGTATACCCATATAATGAGGAAATTAGTCATATTGTAGGCTATGTAGGCACAGAAAAAGATGGTTTGGCAGGAGTAGAAAAAAAATATAATGATATTTTGAATGAAGGAAAAAATATTAATTTAACGATAGATACAAGAGTTCAATTTCGCGTATACCAAGCGTTAACAAAAGGTATAGAGTTATATAAATATAAAGCTGCTGTTGGTATAGTTTTAGAAATAAATACAGGAGAAGTTATCGCTGGCGTTAGTTTGCCAAGTTTTGACCCTAATGTTTATGCAAGTTTTTTACCAACAAAAAACCAAATTACTAATAGTGTATATGAAATGGGGTCTATATTTAAATCTTTTACCGTAGCATCTGCATTAAATGATAATCTAGTAACTAATGAAAGTAAATTTGATGTAAGAAAACCTCTACGATTAAGAGGTAAAACAATAACAGATTATCATGGAGAAAATAGGATATTAGATTTAGAAGAAGTTTTTACTTATTCTTCAAATATAGGAACAGCACAAATTGCACAAAAACTTGGTAAAGATAGACAGTATAGTTATTATAAAAATTTAGGTTTTAATAAGTCATTAGATACAGGAATATTTGAATCTGTAAACCCCGTTGTCATACCTCAGGATAAAGTAAAAGAATTAGATTTAGTCTTAATGTCTTATGGGCACAGTATTAATATCTCTCCAATGCATGCAATATCTGCATTAGCTGCAACGTTAAATCAAGGAGAATATATAGAACCTATGGTAGTTAAAGACGATCAATATGCAAATAGACCTAGAATTAAAGTATACTCAACAAATGTAACTGAGATAATGAAAAAATATTACAGGAATGTTGTTGTTGAAGGTACAGCAAAGAAAGTACAATCAAAATTATATAAAGTAGGTGGTAAAACTGGCACTTCAAATAAATTTATAAATGGAAAACAAAACCATAAAAAGGTAGTTTCTTCGTTCATATCTTTTTTTCCTATTGATGAGCCAAAATATGCAGTATTTATTCTATTAGATGAACCAAAGGCTTTAGAAGAAACAAGGGTATGGGGAAGAACTGCAGGGTTTAATGCAGTGCCAATTACAAAAGAAATTATTACCAATATTGCTCCTATATTAGGTGTAAAAAGTAATAATTATAACGAATTATAATTCTATGATTAAGTTATATAATTTAATTCCTGATTTAAATAATAAAAATATCATGAATATTGCAATAAGTGGGATCTCATGTGATTCAAGAAAAATCAAAAAAAATAATATATTTGTAGCTTTAAGTGGAATAAATAATAATGGAATAGATTATATTCCTCAAGCTATTGAAAATGGCGCAGTTTTAATTATTACAAGTCATAAAGACTCTAGAGCTATTAAATCTTGTAATATAGACATTATAATTCATAAACAACCAAGAAAATTATACGCTCTAATATGTAATAAATTTTCAAATTATAAGTTTAAAAATTTAGTTGGAATAACAGGAACGAACGGAAAAACTTCAGTTGCTTGGTATGTTCATCAACTTTCAAAACTAGTATTTGGTAAAACAGCTTCTATTGGAACTCTTGGTGTTCATTATAAAAGAATTGTAAAAAAAAGTAATCTTACTACACCTGAATCAGAAGTATTAGTTTCTGAATTAAATAAGTTATATTCTAAAAATATAGAAAATGTAGTTATTGAAGCCTCTAGTCATGGCTTAGACCAGTATAGATTAGAAGGCATAGGTTTTAATATAGTTGTCATTACTTCTTTATCGAGAGACCACTTAGATTACCATAAAAATTTTAAAAATTATAAAAATGCAAAAAAAAGACTTTTTTCAAATTTTGCTAAAAATGGAATTGCTATTATTAATGATAATATAAAAGAACATGAAGAATTTATAGAAACAGCGAACTTAAATAAGATGAATGTTATTACAATAGGGCAGTCAAATAAGTCAATATTCAAATATAAATTATTAAGATTAAAAAATAAAACTTATGAAGTGGAAATATTATATAAAAAAGCTAAAAGTATTATCTTTTCAAGTCTTATAGGAAATTATCAAATAAATAATCTAGTAACTGCGGTTTGTATAATGATAGAAATGGGGTTTCAAAGAAAAGAAATAGAAGAGTTAGCCAGAATTATTAAGCCTCCACCAGGAAGAATTGAATTAATTAGAAGTATTAAAGGTGCTGATATATATATTGATTATGCTCATACTCCTGATGCTCTTAAAAATGTCTTACAGTCACTAAGGCCTTACGTAAAAAATAAATTATATTTAATTTTTGGCTGTGGAGGAGATAGAGATAAAGGTAAAAGAAAAGAAATGGGAAAAATAGCACACCAATTTTCTGATAGAAGTATAATTACTGATGATAACCCAAGATTCGAAAATCCTAAAAATATAAGAAAAGAAATATTAAAATATTGCCCTAATGCAATAGAAATTGGGAACAGAAAAAAAGCTATAATTAATACAATGCAGAAACTTGTCGAGGGAGATATATTACTTATAGCTGGCAAAGGGCATGAAAGTATTCAAGAAGTTAGGGGTAGACACTTATATTTTGATGATGCAAAAGTAATTAAAAAAGTACTTGTTGAGGATTAATGTCTTGGTCTTTAAAATAGATAAAAATTTATGGAGTGTTGATGAAATTTCTAATATTTTTAATCAAGCAATAGTAAATGATTGGCAATGTAATGCAATAGAGATTGATAGTAGAAAAGTTAAGCCAGGTAATATGTTTCTCGCAATGCCAGGTACTAAATTTGATGGACATGATTTTATTCCAGAGGCAATTAATGCTGGAGCCAAATCCATAATCGTAGGAAAGCCATATAAAGTATATGAAAAAAAATTAAATGTAATTCAAGTCAATGATATCTATAAAAGTTTACTTATTTTAGCAAAAAAATCTAGAAAGCGTATTCATAATTCAAAAAAAATAATAGCTATTACAGGAAGTTCAGGAAAAACTTCTACAAAGGAAATGATAGGTCAAGCGTTTTCATCTTTAGGTACTACATTTATTAATCCTGGAAGTTACAATAATCAAGTAGGAGTTCCATTTTCATTAGCAAATATGCCAAGAAATACAAATTATGGCATTTTTGAAATAGGAATGAATAATTTTAATGAAATCAGTTTTTTAAGTAAATTAGTGCAACCTGATATAGCAATTATTACTAATATATCTGAAGCTCATATAGGAAATTTTAATTCTATAAATGATATTATAAGAGCAAAAGCAGAAATATTTGATGGATTAAAAAGTAATGGGCATATACTTATTCATAATGATAATTACTTAGATGAAATAAAAAAATATATCAAAAAGTTTAATAAAAAAAATATTTTAACATACGGAATAAATAAAAACGCAGACATACGTTTACTATGTAGAAATCCTTCTAATAATGGACAAAAAATTACCGCCGAAGTTTCTGGAAAGGTATATAATTACAATATATCTCTCGATGGTCAACATCAAGCAATAAACTCTTTAGCAGTAATAGGAAGTTTATTGATCTCTGATTGTAATATTAAAAAAGGGCTAAAAAACCTAACAAAGGCCAGCCTTCCTTCTGGAAGAGGAACAAAATATAAATTAGTAATAAAAGAAAAAAAAACTATTTTAATAGATGATACATATAATGCAAACTTAAGTTCTATGATTGCTTCACTTGATTCTTTTAATGAAATTGCAAAAAATAATAGAAAGGTATTAATCTTTGGTGAAATGGGTGAGTTAGGTTCTTTTTCTGAAAAATTACATCAAGAGTTATATAATTATTTAATTAGATATAATGTAAGTTTAGTTGTTTTCGTGGGAAATAAGACAAAAAAATTATATAAGTTATGTATTAACGTTATTAATTGTATTTGGTTAGAAAATCTGTCTAAGTATGGAGAAGATAAAATAATTAATTTGATACGACCAAAAGATTGTATTTTGGTTAAAGGGTCTAGACATATGAAAATGGAAAAAATTGTAAAAAAGCTAATTTCTCAATATAAAGGTAAATAAATTGTTATATTACTTATTAACTTCATTAATAGAAGATTACAGTTTTTTAAATATAGTTAGATATTTATCCTTTAGAAGCGGAATAGCTTTGATAACTTCATTATCAATAGTGTTCCTATTTGCGCCTAAAATAATTAATTGGCTTAAGTTCCATC
>Ga0222718_10000191_pt1 | contig 63064 bp, 52 predicted proteins | sample C33_27DmetaG_FD_165045 | JGI IMG/M metagenome (GOLD analysis project Ga0222718, IMG submission 165045) | Estuarine water microbial communities from San Francisco Bay, California, United States - C33_27D | ecosystem: Environmental > Aquatic > Marine > Unclassified | place: USA: California... | reverse complement strand
AAGACGCGTCTGGTGCGTTTTGGCTTCTCGGATGAGTGGGAATGGTTGGCAGAATTGTTTGACATGGGCTTCCTCCAAATGGATGATAAAGGTTCCATTTGTTCTCCGCCATTGTTGGTCTACCGCATTCGATCAAATCGATCTTGAAGAATTTCGACAACGACGAGAGAAAATGTTGCAGAAGCAAAAATGATTAGTTTCTATTCTCATTTTCAATGCATGACTTTCTCAATCACCAGTGTTGTCATTCTTACAATCTTTGACCGCGTGCAATTCAATTATCGTCATTGCAAGTTGCTTCGATCTCCATCCAACCAGCCGATTGTGCCGGTTTCGAAAAGTGTGTTGCCCGCAAGGTTTACCCGGCTTCACTGACCGGCAGACGATTTTGGGAAGGGGGCACAATTGGGTGCGCAAATCGTGCTTTCGGCATCATAAGTGGTAAGTTTAAAGGATTGTTGTTCGCAAGATGTCTCTGCAAACAGCTTGAACTTCCCACCTTAAGATCCTCGATGGAATTGTGAATCCCATGATAATGTCCTATCTGCTCACCGGACGTGTCACACCCACGAAATTGTTTGCGTTGTTGCTGATCCTCTCTGCGACTTTTGGGCCACGCATTCCTCTACTTTCGGCAGACGCCGAAACTGCGAAGGTTGTGGCTGAGAAGAAAGCGGCTGAAGAAAAAGCTGCGCTTGAGAAAAAAGAAGAAGCGAAAAAGGCAGAAGAGGAACGTCTGAAGCGGGTGAAGTTGGCGGTCGCTCTCAATTACTGCCGCGCTTCGTTCCATCGGATCAATAAGTATCAGACGAAAGATGTTCTCTATCAGGAACAACAGCGGATTCTCAATAATCTCGATTTGAGTAGCATTGATGATGTCGAAGTCATCAAACTCTATACCGCTGTCGTGCAGGAGATCAATCAAATTCAGTTGGTCGATTCGGAAGAGAAAATTATAGAATCACGCTATCGACGTGATTTTGCCGAGCGGTTTTTCTTTAACACATTCGCGATCAGTGCGAATGTCGCCACGTTGAACTATTTGGGAGCGGTTCAGACAGGCGCGCGCAGCTTTTGGGATTATCAAGCGACCTCAGATAAAGCGGAGACTGATACCTGGAAGTTGGAGAAAAGCCATCTCACTTCACTGACCGCCAAAACAACCAATTTTATTGAGACTTCCTGGAAGCTGGCTCGTGAGCGAAAGATCCCCGACGAATGGTTGATTCGAGATCGTGATATCGAATTGATGTACGAAGCGCTCAAGGAACCTGATCTCGAAACTCGGTTGCGAATCCTTAAACGGAAGGAATCTTATCTGCAATGTTTCCCACCGTATTACTATTACATCGGTCGGCTGGAACAGTCGCTGGGAAAACTTCAGGACGCCGCTGAGACTTATCGGAAGCTCCGCGATCTCGAAAAGGGGCATATGCGGCGGGACGACATGTTGGCAGCCGGTTTAGCAAATCTGGCCGCTATCGAGCATCACTTTGGTGACCCACGTGCCGTCGAGACGGCTCAATTGGCTTTACAGGAATCGAGTGAGGTTTGGGAAGCGAACCTAGTCTGTGCGGGCGTGCTGATTGACGCGGGAAAGTTCGCCGTGGCGGAAGATGCCGTCTTGAGAAATCTCGATGTCGCCTTGGAAACTCATTCCTCTCGCAACTCATTGGCTGTTGTGTATGCCGCCTCGGGCAACTCCGAGAAGTTGGCCAAACATTTGAATGATCGCGAGTTTGTAGCCTCGCTGCGTGCTCCCGTCTTGTTGAAATGTGCGTTGGCGATGGGCTCGCAAGGGATGCCTGTGCCTGCCAGTCAGAAGCTTTTGGCCTCCTTGCAAGGGCATGTGAAGCTTTCGAATGGTCGTGATGATCTGGTGATCTCGGCCAGTGATGAGTGGATGCTTGGCGGTGCTCATTTGAAGATTTCTTACGATGGACGAATTCTGGGCCGTCCGCATGTTTCACATCGAAAAGGCCAGCTTCAGATGGTTTATCAAAATGTCTTTGAGGTGGGTTCGCCCTGGAAACAAACGCATCAGGTTCGACCGTTGGTGATGGAAGTCACGTTCCCCGATCAACCCAGCGTGGCCTTTGAGTTGACGCCCGGCAGCATGGCGTCGGCCAAAAAAGCGATCGAGTTGGCGGGGCAACCGAACTTGATCGGTGCTCAATCATACGGTTATCTGCTGACTAATGTTCGCAGCGAAGAATACACCATTGCGTTTGATGGTTCACCGGTTCAGCTTCATCAGGGGCCGCAACTGGTCACGCCGGAAGAAACGATCGAAGATGACACTTTGTTGACGGAGCAGTCTCCCAAAGCCGAAGACCCTGGTCTGAAAACTTACAAAGCCAGCAAACCAACAGTTCGCTTCAATGATGTTCAGGAAGCCAATCCCGGATACAAAACCGAGCAACCGGTTCAGATTGATGCCCCGGTGGAGCTGTTGTTTCCGACTGAATAAGCAAGTCGGTCAGATCATTTCTTGCCGTAAATGGGAGCGTGGCGATACGGCGTCTCCAGGATCAGGACACACATGGCGGTGATATAAAGACGCCCGGCTTGTGCCGCGTATTCATGATAAGCGCCGGCTGGAGAGATGGGATCCCAACTTCCTCGCACATCTTTTCCCGCTTTGGTCGAGCCACTTTTCGTTTGTGCGCGGACAATCTGACGAGCGACGGTTTGATACCAGAGATACCAGTCATCGCCCCCCAGGTTATGCAGAGTTTGGGCGGTGTAATACCATTCGTAGACGTTACGCCGTCCTTCTTTCCACTGCGGTTCATTGACGGAACTCAATAGCCATCCCGACCCTGATTTCATCGAGAGACTGTCAGGACTCGCACCCAAATATTGCCGTGAGAGCAATCCTTCTGCCGTCATGGTCAATGTCACACTCTCAGGAGGATCGCTGGGCATATATTTAAATCGTGTTCCCTGTTTCTCAGAGACACTCTCCAAAAATACGCCCGCCCGGAGAAAATGCGATTCGGGGAATTCAAAGCCGGCCGCGCGGGCGGTGTGTAACGCCATTAACGCCCAGCCGGTTACGGAAAGGTCGCCCACCGTGAGTTCTGTGGCCGGTCGATATCGCCAACCTCCCTGTGTGGGGTTCTGTCCTGCAAGGAGATACTCAAGTCCTTTCGATGTGGGTTCTCGGAGTGATTCATCCCCCGTGAGAAGTATCGACTCGCATAATATGATCATCGCCTGAGCGTGGGCGTAATAAGTCGATTGGTGACCGAGATCGTACCGGTCGTGAAAGTTACCATCTTCGCGTTGATTGCGGACCAACCAATCGAGTCCTCGTTTGACGGTTTGGCGATGATCCCCGGCAACGTGCGTGTGCCCGGCTCCGAGAAATGCCAGCAGCGCAAGAGTGGTGGCACCGGTTTCGGTTTTCATCGTGGGTTCACCCGCGTCGGGATAGCCATCATGAAGAATCCAACTTCCTCCTTCACTTTGTTGTCGCTTCAACCACAGCAACGCTTCTTCGATGGTTTTCTCTGTGGAGATCCCTCCGCCATGTTTTTTGACGATTTCTTTGCGTAGCTCCGGGTTTCGTAATGAGAGAAGCTGATCGACGTTTACGGGTTTAATTCCTTCGGAAGCTGGTTTGTCGTCGGGAGTCTCTTCATCGCTACCACCAGTTTTGTCTTTTGTAAGCTGAAGTGGTTTGCGCTCTACGGGCGAATCGGGGTTGAGCTTCATGGCTCCCACATTGACGGGACCGCGTGCCTTTTGAGCCATTGCGGCCACGGGTTCGGGAGTCCAACCCATTTCGAAGAGATAGTCGTTCCGGTCGGATTGGATTGTAATGACAATCAGAGCCAGGATCGTAAGCACGATGACATGAATGACGATACTTCCGATCATTCCCCGTAAGCCATGTTTGGCGTCGCGTTTCAGGTCGTTCCAAAAAGAGAGAGTGGGGAGAACCAGATCCTCGGGATGGACTTTAATTGTGGGTTTGCGAGTCCGTCGCATCCGTAATGGTTTTTTCTTCTGCTGAGCCGCAGTACTCCTGACTTTTGTTTTTTGCTTTTTGGCAAACCAGTCAGGTTTATTCGACGGAGATGACATGGATAGGATCGTTGGAATCGAAGAAAGGTGAAGTCAAACATCATACCGAAAAAGTGTCCCGAAAACAGGTTCTCTTCACGAGCCTGCTGATTGATCTGGACCCCGTGGTAGAGGTGATCTAAACTCAAATTATGAATTTTCTCGTGAAAAATACGTCCATACTTTCTGTAAAACGACTTGGGGCCTCGGTCTGCATGGTGGTGCTTTGCCTGGTTCAATGCACGCAGATTGCAGAAGCACAGCGACTGGGAGAAGAGGAATACCGAAAAAAGTTCAACGAAAGCCAGGATCTGTTCTATCTGGAATCTGATCAACTGGCGACCAATTTGAGCGGGATTGGACAAACAGCACACGCCAAAGAGATCGTCGATAAGCTTGAGTCTCTTGCGGTTACCAGCCATCGTCACAGCAAACTTCCCAATCAGGTTCGGCCTCGCATCAGTCCCGAGGCAACGCCGGAAAATGCGTGGAAGCAACGCTGGCGACGAATGCAGAATGATCACGCCGCAGAAATGTACTCGCTTGCGCATCAGGTTCTGAAACAACAGATGATCGGGCTCGGCTATCGAATCCTCCGTTATGTCTTGCTGGTGAATCCCGATCATACAGAAGCCCGTAAGATGCTTGGCTACACTCGATTTGAAAATGAGTGGATGACGCCGTTTGAATTAGAGAAGCGAAAAGATGGTGAAGTTTGGGATGATCGCTTTGGTTGGATCAAGCAGAATGATCTGAGAAAATATGAACAGGGGCTGCGTCCGTTTCGCGGCCGGTGGATCCCTGAAGAGCAGGATCAGAATTTGCGATTGTCAGCCAATGACCTGTGGGAAATTCGCACAGAGCATTGGATTGTGCGTACGGATCATTCATTGGAAAAGGGGGTTGAAGTTGCTAAAAAACTGGAGGATTATTTCCAGTTCTTTATCCGCGAATTCCCGGATCTGTTTGCTTCACGCGGACAAATGAATCAATTGTTCAACATTGGACAGAACGGTCGAGCGCGTGTCAACAAAAACCCGATGCAGGTCAATTACTTTCGCTCGCGAGAAGGGTATCTCAAACGTCTGGAAAAAGTGGGGCCATTGATTGCCTCCACGAACGGCATCTACCTCCATAAGCTGGGGACTTCGTTTTTCTATTCACGACCGGATAACCTCGAAGAAGAAGAGTCCACCATTTATCACGAGGCGACACATCAGATATTATTTGAATCTCGTGGCAGCAAAAGAGACATTGCCCAAGAGATGCATTTTTGGGCCATCGAAGGCTTCGCCTGTTATATGGAGTCGTATCGTAATCAGGAAGAGGGTATTTCTCTTGGTGACCCTCATTACATTCGTTTCAATAACGCAATGGTGCGACTGATTGTGGACGAATATTTTGTCCGATTTGAAGTCATCACTTCGCTCGGACAACGCAATTTTCAGGGCCAACAGGATCTCCCCAAACTTTACTCACAAGCTTCCGGCATGATCCATTTTCTGATGCATGCGAATGAAGGTGCGTACCGGGATGATCTTGGTAAGTTTATAGCGGCGATTTATTCTCCGAACCTCCGCAGTGAGCGACATGTGCCGACTCTGGATGAATTGAGCGGCAAAAGCTATCTCGAACTCAACAAAGAATACATCGCCTACATTGCACGATTGGCGGAGGAAGTCTCCGTGACGGAATCGACTACGACAAACACGTCGGAATAGAATCAGTCTCCTAACCATTCTTTCAGAGTCAGCACATTATCCTGATTCTTGTCGAGAGACCGAAACCGCTTTGTGAGTATCGGGACATTGCGAGTTTTCGGGTCGCCGATTAATTCTTCGAGCGTTAATTGTCCATCTTGGTTTCTATCTCGTTGCTGATAGATCTTCTGGGAGTCTCGCTTGCGGGTAACCGACGAAGACTGTTTGGCAGGACTGAATTTATCTTCTAAAGGTGGTGCCGGTTTCCCTTCGAGATAGAAATCGAAGTACTTGGACCAAGTTTCGGCAACAGGTCCAGTTGCCAATCCCGGCGGTTGTAATTCATTGGACCAGTGTTTTAATTTGACACGCAGACGTTTGGCGATCTCTGGATGCTCGGAAATCAGGTTCTGTTTTTCTTCTTTGTCTTTGGAGAGATTATACAAATACTCTCGTGGACCACCGATGAGCAATTTCCAATCTCCCTCTCGAACGGCTGATTGAGAGATCCATCGCCAGTAGAGTGTTTGATGGGGAGGCTCTGCATTTTGGCAAGTGAGATAAGGAATCAGATTCACGCCGTCCAGTTTGGGATCAGGGGGCAGTTCTGCCAGTGCAACGGCGGTCGCCGCAACATCAAGTGACCAGACGGGATGATCATAAGTCTTTCCTCCGTCAATTGTCCCCGGCCAACTGACGACGAAGGGCACACGAATTCCTCCTTCGGTCAGCATTCCTTTTTCACCATTCAGCGGTTCATTAAGAGATCCATCCCATCCCGGTCCTCCACCCGGTGCATCGAGTTTGTGAATTTTGAGTGGTGCTCCATTATCGCCGATAAAGAAAATCAATGTGTGTTCGAGTAAGCCTTCTGCTTTGAGTGTTTGGCGAATCAATCCCACTCCATCATCCATTGCCGAGATCATGGCGAGCGCCTGACGACGACGTTCCGGCATCTCTCCGGGAAATCGAGAGAGATATTTTGGTGGTGCATCGAGAGGGACATGAGGAGCTCGGTAAGCGCAGTAGAAAAAGAACGGTTTGTCTTTGTGTGATTTGATGAACGCGGCTGCAGCGGCAGAGTTGGCATCCAAGTGGTAGAGTTTGGACGTTTCAGGTCCGGGTTTCACTCGGTTTCCGTTCAAGTCAAAATTCGCCCAGCCGGGGCGATTGGCGTTCTTGTAATAAACATCCTGAAATCCGTGATTGGGGATTTGAGGAGGCGGCCCGAGATGCCATTTCCCCGTCATGCCAGTGGCGTAGCCGGCTTCTTGCAGTCGCTCAGCAATTGTGGATTCGTTATTGAAACCTTCGAGTGATTGGCCGTTGCTCTCAACGCCAAATCGATTTTGTGACTTTCCCGTCAGTAAACCCGCACGTGATGGAACACATTGGGGGGCCGTGACATATCCATTGGTCATGCGTAACCCCTCCGCGGCCATTGCATCGATATGCGGAGTTTTCAGGTCGTCCCGAATGTCCTGAATCCCGAGATCTGTCCAACCATGATCGTCTGTGAAGATGACAATCACATTTGGGCGACGTGCCTCGGCGAAAGAAAATAGACTGAGTTGAACCACGCAGATGGCAAGAAAACGAGAGCGCATGAGAGGCCTTTCGAGAAAGTATTAGCTATACAGTACTTCACTGAATAGCCAGAATCCAACCTTTCATGTCAGTGTACTCGGGAGGATCCTGATACGAGAGCAAAGAAATTTTCTTGAGAACGGAAAAATTTATGTCAACTGGTTCTGCAAAAACACGAGACAAACATCACGCTGATTTCTCGTGAATATCATAGAGTGGGCGTCAAGTGAGACTCAGAAGAGGCCTCTGGGACAAAAAAATGTGATCTCAGTGAATGACAACAATCGAGCTGCGGTTATAGTTCCAAAGAAGAGACGAGCAAGGCACGGCTAGCCAATTGATGTACACCTTGCACATATCTGACAACTATTCATCCCAACTCAAAATACAAAACTCGAAGGATTCAAATTATGCGAATTGTAATTGCACTGGCTCTCACACTGGCTGTCTCAATGACAGCCTACGCAGGAAAATGTAAGACCGAAGCACAGGCCTCAAAACAGTCTCACGCAACTCAGAACGTGGCTGCCAAGAAGCCAGCCGACATTGTTGATACCGCTGCCTCAGTCAAAGACTTCAGTACATTAGTTGCTGCTGTCAAAGCTGCTGGCTTGGTTAAGACCCTAAAAAGTGACGGCCCATTCACCGTGTTCGCTCCAACGAACGCAGCCTTTGCTAAGTTACCCGAAGGAACTGTCGAAAGCCTTTTGAAGCCTGAAAACAAAGATAAGTTAATTGCGATTCTCACGTATCATGTCGTGCCTGGCAAAGTGATGGCTGCCGATGTTGTCAAACTGAGTTCCGCAAAAACTGTCCAGGGAACAACGGTTGACATCAAAGTCACAGACGCAGGTGTGATGGTCGATAATGCAAAAGTTGTCAAAACCGACATCGAAACTTCAAACGGCGTCATTCACATCATCGATAGTGTGATTCTCCCATAATTTCAGTTTGGGCGAAGTTTAGCTTCTCCAGACCAATCACCAGATTACGGACATAAATCCGTCTCTGGTGAATTGGTCTTTTTTTGTGCGCGGAGTCAAAAGAGTCGTCTCCGGGAAGACTGACTTTTCGAGATCATCACGGTATGCTGGAACCTATTGAAGCTGGCCGAATTCGCACTCACGTCAGGATGATTCCATGAGCGGACTGAGTTACAAAGATTCGGGGGTTGACCTCGATAAATATGAGCAGGCAATGCAGAAGTTGCCGCCGCTGATGAAACGCACTCATTCATCTCGGGTCATGGAATTAACCGGAGGATTTGCGGGCCTGTTTCGCCTGAACGGAGAAACCGCCTACACTGACCCGGTTTTAGTCTCGGGGACTGATGGTGTTGGCACGAAAATCAAAGTGGCCATGCTTTCTCAGACTTACAACACCATCGGTATCGACTTGGTGGCTATGTGTGTCAACGACTGCCTCTGCTTGGGAGCCGAGCCGCTATTCTTCCTCGATTATCTGGCGTTAGGCAAAGACAATCCACCATTGATTGCCGATTTGGTCGAAGGTGTCAGTGAAGGGTGCCTGCAAGCGGGAGCCTCGTTGATTGCCGGTGAAACGGCCATTATGCCCGATGTCTACGGCGAAGAGGATTTCGATCTTGCTGGCTTTTGCGTCGGTGTCGTGGAACGCGAGCGATTGATTGACGGCACTCAAATTGAAGCCGGAGATGTTCTCATTGGGTTGCCTTCCAATGGTTTTCATTCCAACGGCTACAGCCTCGTTCGGAAAGTGGTCTTCGACCATGCAGGGCTCATAATCGATTCTGCTGTTGACGAGTTGGGAAAAACTGTTGCCGAAGTGCTACTCACGCCCACAAAAATCTATGCGGCCGAAACCTCGGCGGCAATGGCTCTGAATCAAGACTCAACCGCAGTGACCGGAATTGCCCACATTACGGGGGGAGGGCTCGCAGAGAATCTGGAGCGAATTCTTCCTGAAGGAGTGAAGGCTCACCTTGACCGAAACAGTTGGACGGCTCCTGCCTGTTTTGACTGGGTTCAGAAACTCGGCAATGTTGATCCTGCCGAGATGGATCGTGTGTTCAATATGGGAGTCGGTATGGTGTTTTGCGTGCGGGCGAATCAGGCTGAAAAACTGGAAGCCGCGTTTGCCAGTGCCGGTGCTGAATCATTCCGCCTGGGCGAGATTCAAAGCGGAGAACGCGGTGTGATTCTCAACTGAACTCCTTGAAGTAGTTACGGCATGACCTTCTCCCCCGATTATCTCCGCGTCCTGATGACGTTTGTTCGCAATGCGCTGATTCGCGAGATGACATTTCGGGGTAATTTTCTCATCACGATGTTCACTCGGGCGTTTTGGTTTACCGCTCAAATTGTCCTGTTCGAAATCATTTTTCGAGAAGTCTCTAATATTGCCGAGTGGAGTCGTGCCGAATACTTTGGATTCATGGCGACAGGGATGTTGATCAATTCGATCGTCGAAACCTTCTTTATGCCGAACTGCGCTAACTTCAGTGAGCTGATCAGAACCGGAAATCTTGACTTTGTGTTGCTCAAGCCGATTGATACACAGTTTCTTGTTTCGTGTGAGAAGCTGGAGATCGCCAATTTAAGCCAGACGGCACTTTCGTTGGCATTACTGGTTTACGCCGTCATTAACAGTGGCGGCGTGCCCGATGCGACGATGATACTTTCTTACAGTTTATTAGTGCTGGTTGGAGTCGCGTTTTTTTATAGCCTGATGATTTCGCTGGCGTCCACGAGTATCTGGTTTGGTCGCAACCAGGGATTGTATGACTTCTGGTTCTATATCACCGTGTTTGCCCGCTATCCGCGTAGCATCTACACAGCCCAAGAGACTCTCACCGGTAATCTTCTTTCGACTGCTTTTACCTATGTGATTCCGATCCTGCTCGTTGTCACAGTTCCCGCTCGCGTGTTGATGGACAAAGCACTCGACCCTGGTTGGCTGGTGTTCGTCGGCGGAGGGCTGACGCTTATCGGATTGGTGGTGTCTCGGCGGATATTTCAGTGGTCGCTGATGAGCTATCGAAGCGCGAGCAGTTAGTCGTTTTTTAACGAACTTATTAAGCGTCTTTGAAATCGTCTTCGTCGAATTCCATGTCTTCGAATTCGCTGTCGTCCCATTCGTCATCAGATTCTGCGATCATGGTTTCTTCGGAGAAGTCATCTTCCCCGAACTCAGTCACGTCTTCATCGACTTCTTCGAATGCATCTGCATCGTCAATCATTTCTTCATCATCAAAATCTTCAATCTCATCGTCGTCAGATTTTTTCTTCTTGTCTTTCTTGGGAGCAGAAGGACTCTTTGGTCCCATGATGAATCCAAGGATCGGTAATGCAACCACTCCCACACCGGCAAGAATCCCCACGCCGGTCATGATCATCAACATACCCGACAAGCCGCCCATCATGCCCATGATTAGGAGATAGAGCATGAATGCTGCCGGGATGACGGCAACTAACGATGATAATGCAAAACCGACTTTACTCACGGCAATGACTCCTGGGATTAAGAACCACACAAAGGGCTTCGAAACTTCTTACTCTATGGTATGTCTTATGAGAATCAGTTCGCAAGCCGTCATTCTCTTGAAAGTTGTTGAGCGGCGTGCGAGAGTTCCAGTGAGGCCGGTTATAGCGGTCAGGAAATGTTGGAAGAGGAGACTCGTTTATGGGAATCGGACGTAATCGGCAACTCCCCATTGTGACTTGGGATAGGTTGAATCAGCGGATTTCGAATTGCCGAGCCTGTCCACGATTGATCGAGCATTGTGAAACCGTGGCTCGCGAGAAGCGGCGTATGTTCATGGAGGACGATTATTGGGGGCGTCCGGTGCCCAATTTTGGTGATCCGAAAGCACGATTCTTGATTGTCGGGTTAGCTCCTGCGGCACATGGGGCGAATCGGACCGGAAGAATGTTTACCGGAGACCGAAGTGGAGATTGGCTATTTCGAGCTCTCCACAAAGCGGGCTTTGCCTCTCAACCCGATGCGGTTTCTGCGGAGGATGGTTTGACACTCCACGATTGTGCAATCACTGCGACCTGCCATTGTGCTCCTCCTCAAAACAAACCGACCCGTGACGAAATCCAGAATTGTCGCCACTTCATGACCGAGACTGTCGAAATGTTACCGGTCAAGGTGTTCCTCGCATTGGGATCAATTGGGTGGCGGGCCGTGATTGATTATGCGAAGGCCGTTGGTTGGTGGGATCGCAAACTTCCCAAGTTTGGGCATGGAGCAACGGTGCAATTTGAAAACGGCTTATGGTTGGTGGGAAGTTTTCACCCCTCCCAGCAAAATACATTTACGGGAAAGCTGACTGAGCCGATGTTTGATGAAGTCTTTCAGCAATCCAGTCGATTGTTGGATTCTCCTGTTTGAATCTGTCGATGGTCCCGTAGAGAGGAGCCGTGGAATCACTGAAATGACCAGAATTCTTCACGAATTCAGAGGAAATAACGACGTTGACCTCATTTGTGAACTAGGGTCGGAAAGAATTCAGTTTTAGTCATTTTGAAGGTGGAGTTGGTCATGTTGGAAAAACTTTGGTTTTCAACGCTTCTCAGAGGCGTGATGGCGATTTGTTTTGGGCTGGCGGCGTTGTGTCTTCCCGGTCTCACTTTGAAAATCATCATTATGATTTTTGGATTCTTTGCCATCGTTGAAGGCTTTGCCCTGATTGGTGGAGCGTTGGCCTTTCAAAAAGAGCATGTTGATTGGTGGCTTCCTTTAGTGACCGGGTTTGCTGTAATGATCCTCGGTTTGCTGACTTTCTTTTGGCCCGGAATCACAGGAATGATTGTTCTGATTCTGATTGCCACACGATTTCTCGTGGTGGGTGTGACAGAGATTATGCTGGCTGTTCGCATTCGCAAACAAATTGAAGGTGAATGGTTTTTGCTGGCGCAAGGAGCACTTTCGCTTTGCCTCGGGATACTTCTCATTGCATGGCCGGGGGCCGGAGCCTTGGCGCTCGCTTGGCTTATCGGAAGTATTGCCTTATTGAGCGGAGTGTTGACCGTGATCATCGCACTTCGATTCCGCGGTGATCTGCAAAAAATTCACGAGCAGGTCGAAAATGAAGCGACTTCTGATGTCTCTTCATCATCCATAGTGGAGTAATCAGACTGTGATCGTTTGGATCGTCTCGTCGAAGATTTCTCGGTCGAGTTCTTTACCGCTGACGGCCTTGAACATGGCAGCGAGATAATCATAGCCCAGTTCTTGCGGTGGGATTACTCGACACCCTCGTTCCACGGCTTCCTGGGAAAACTCTGTCTCCAGTGGAAGTCGACTGAAGTCGGCAACGGTCATTTCTGGGCGGAAGAAGGCTGGATTGATTTCGGTTTTTCCGATGCCGGGCTTTAGTGTGTCGTCGGCAATGACAGTGAGGTCAGTGTAAGTGTCGTACAGATTCATGAACGGAACTTGTCGAACGCCCATCACTTGTGCGATTTTTTTGGCGGCGATGTCATCGGGAGAAGTGACACTCACAACGCATCCTTTTCGCGATAAACCATAAATCAAGCTGCGCGCTAATGGGTTCGTTCCGAAGACAAGCACATTCTGTTTCCCGAGTTCTTTATTTTCTTGGGCAAGAGTGCGTTCGACGGCTTTCAGCATGACTCGCCAAATCAGATTGAAGCCCTGCCATTGATTCTGCTTCTGGAAGAGTAAGTCGCAGGCTTTGGATTGCTGGACCGACTCTTCGTCTTTGTCGGAAAATTCGTGCAGATCGACATTCAAAGTGGGGTTCACAAAGATTCCAGGGATTTTGAGTGTCTCCAGGCGCTTGCGAATTTTTTCCAAACTGCCCACTTGAAAAGGTAAGCAGCGATAGGACGAATCAATTTTATGGAAACCACGATTCAGGACTTTTGCAATTAAAGGTTGGGTCTCACCATAACCGGCCAACCCGAGAAAACGGGTCTTGGATGTGATATTATCGAGATCATAAATTTCATTCAGGTCGAATGCCGAAGTTTGACCGTCAAATGCTTCCATCCCTTTTTCGAGAGCCGCGTATAACCAGGGAGAACCATACTTGCGACCCAATAACGAAAACGTGATGCCCGATTGCCCGACACCCATTCCCACGACGGGTAACTCCCGTTTTCCCACGACAGCTTTCAATAATGGCCAAGCATCTTCAAAATAGCGGGTTGCCCAGGTGAACTTGACGACATCCGCTTTGGCCTTCCAAGCTTCTTCAAACATTTGGTTAACGTCGTCAATCGGCTGGTTGAGACTCGTCACGCTAATCACTCGTTTGGTTTCACCAAATCGCGGGACTTTTTTCGCAGTTTCTAGGTCCAGTTCGACGTAATCGGGACCATTGATAATCGCCTGCCGTAACATGGCAATACGTTCGTCTTCTGATCCCGAGAACTTCCCTCCATCGACTTCTCGTCGGCACGAGATAATCACAGGTTGTTCGATCCCCTCCGTCAACTCACCCACATCGGGAGCTTTGATGAGTCGGTCCAGGCACAGTTCAATCATGTCGGCAAATTGCGCGGCGTTGAACATGTCAACTTTTGCCAGATTGCGAGACTCGGGAGTGACAGAAATACAAATCATCGACTCAGCTTTCTCGAAACATGGAAGAGGGGGAGATTATTCTGCCACACTTTCCGCAGCAATGGAACGATAGATCTCCTTCGCTTTTTCATAGGCAGGTTTTGCCTGTTTCTGATCGGCTTTCGAGATCAATCTTTGCTTGCTATTCCAGCAATTTTCGACTGCTTTGATGCACCATTCTGCCGAACGTCGGCTGGAACGAATTGGTTTGCCGCCCACTTCAACGAAGATTGGGTTGGTATGACACGATGGAAGAATCCGCACCGCCACCCAACTGGAATGAGCGATGTCGATGTCAAACTCCATGGGAACCGTGGCCCCATCTGCAACCAATTCCTGTTTGGCGACGACTTCACCATTCACGACAATTTCCACAGGAACCTTCCGAGACTCGCCAATTCGACAACGCTCGACGTTCCAGTAAGGTTTCTCATCAAGACGACGATTGCGAATCGATTCTGTGAAAGGTGTCGGTTTCGGTTCCAGGAAAGCGGCGGCATCGAAAGAAACATTCACCTTGCCCGGTTTCTCCAAGTCGAGCTGACTGATTTTTCCGTCTGATCCCGGTTCTCCCAAGGCAACATCATTCACCTTGAAGTCCAGCAGATGGGTCAATCCGTCTCCGCAATAGCTGCGCCCATCTTTCAGGCCGGCAACCCAGTTATCGAAAGAGAACTCTTCAGAATCATCCAGCTTCACGTAAATGCGACCGAGTCCGACTTTATCACCAAAGATGCAGGGAAAGTCGGTCTCTCCGCTGATGCGAGCTTTCATGCCACAATTAAGGGTGTGATACCAGATGTTGAGTTCCCAGATCGCAGGAGTATCAACGGCTGAGATAAAGTCACAGACACCATGAGCCACGGTCACAATGTATTCATTCGCCCCGATGCCATCGAAGCGGGGGACTTCATAATCGGGTAACTTATAGGCTGCCTTGCCTCGAGGCCCTGGTTGATGGCGAAAGATATCAATGCGTTGTCCGTTGTCTGCATAATCGGGCAGCGCAAGTCCCCAACCGCTGTGAGAATATCCGACCACTCCTCCTTGTTCCTGTCCCCATTTCAAAATGGGAAGTGTCCAAGTCGGCCATTCTTCGATGAGTGTCGTTCCTGGATAATCGTCTTCTTTCAATCGCAGCAGGCACAAATGCCCCGCATGGGACGAGGGGAAACCGCTGACTTCGACATCGTAACGCATCAGATAATCGGGCGTCGAAAGGTCAGAAACACCCCCTTCAAAATATTTCTTCTGGGAATACCAGCACGGTCCCCAAGTCAGCACACAACCAACATTCAAATCTTCACCGAGAATATGTCGCATCATGTCGGCGGGCGTGACGCCTTCGGTCGGAGCATCGTAATGTGCACATCCGGCCGCATGGACATGATGATCGCCCGAGAACCAATTTCGTTTCGCGGGATGAACCCAGCGTTCGAGTTGAAAATCGAGATTGAACGTCTGTGTTCCATCGGGGATCGTCACCTTTGTTGTTTTTGTGAGATACTCGGGCCCTCGGGTCACCGTGATGTGGTAATTGCCGGGAGGTAAAACGATCGATTCTCCATCCTCTCGATAAATCTGTTCGTGGAAGAAAAAGTCGGGCGCCAATCGGCGAGAAGGTGCCGGATAAACGCGGCCTCGATCATCTTTGATGACGAGCGAAGCCATCGCGGGCTGGCCGTCGATGTCTTTGATGCCGAGCTTGATATCAACTGCGGGAGCACACTCAAACAGAATCGGCAACTCGTTGCGAAAACCGATATCCTGTGTTCCTTGTCCGACATTGAACGAAAGCTCGGCTTCTCGTTGCCCGCTATCGCGGCTATAAATTTGAATGATTCGATATTCCACAGGCAAGCCGGAGAGAGTTTGTTTGAGTGGCTGTTTGTCGAACATCGTCAATTCGAGAAAGCGATTTGTCGTTTGATTAGGACGCACCAATTCGGGATTGTCAGCAAGCGGTTTTTGTCGCGCGCCCCGTCCGCGTTGATACAAAGGAGCCGCGTTGGGGCTTTGTCCGACCAGCTTCGCCGTCACTCCGGCTTCGTTATGGACTTTAATCAGAAACGTGCGCCAACCGTTCTTCATCAACTCTTTTTTAACCGGTCCTTCGGCAACCTTGACTCGACTTTCCGAGTTGATGTTGACCAAGGCGAGACATCTGCGATCAAGGATGCTCTGAATGTCGGCAATCGATTTTGGGATATCCTCGTTTTCCATCGCTGTTTTTAACGACTCGGATTCCGTATCACTCAACGGCGAACCCACATAACGGAGCGCTGCTTCCAATCGCTTGGTCGCCGCAACAAACGGTTGATGAGCCACATCGTCAATGATGGGTAACTCGGGACCATTCGCGAAGAGCAGGGCAGAACGACAAAGTGTAAGACCGATTGTCAGCAGCAAACATCGAGCAGTGAGCGAGTTCCGCATGTTTTCTCTCCTGGGTGTCAAGTGTTTGACTCATTCTGAACCGATGGGAAGGCGCATGCAATTCATTTCTGGCAAGCAGACCAGATGTCAGAATTACGAAGTCGTTCTAAGGCCAATCAGATCAATGAAACGGGACAAACGCTGCTCCCTCATTTTGTTCGTTGATAACCACTGTAAGTGCTGAAACGGCAACGGTGATCTCGTCTGCAACTTGCGAGATTGGATACTCATTTCGAGCCAGAGATTGCCCGCAGACATAAAAACGAACACCATGATCTTTCAGTTCCTTCATCAGAGACAGGTTGGGATTGTTGCCGATCTTCGTCACTTTATGATACGCACTGTCATTCAATGCCGAGGCGGTTGCACTGCCATGAAACACAACTGCGATGTCAAACATTCCTTTTTTGACTGCTCCGTTTTCGGCAGCCAGATTCAGAAACATAGCGACCCGGTCGAGTCCTTTGAGTGCGTTGTTCTCATTGCCAATGTTTGTGATATCAAACACCATCTTCGTGCCGGGAACGGGTTGATGAGAAGCGTCTGGTAAAGCGACATACTTTCCCGCTTGCGAAATAAGAGAGGTTTTGAACGCGGGAGTGTTGGTGATGACAGCGGCAGAGGCCAAACCTGTAACACCGAGGACAAGAAGTGCTGTTTTCATCATGAGTCTGAATCCTGATACGAAGTTAATGTTGTTGGCTTTCGTACTAATCTAACAAGGATCACGCCGGCAATCATCATTACCGGGATCCACCAACTTGGCCCAAACACGACTGTCGCGTTCAATACGATGAAGGCGAGATAGCCGTGAATGGCGATGAAGAATCTCATTAGCCATTTTGTTTTCCAAGTGACGACTACATCAATCCCCCACACGAGCAGAAACAGATAGTTGAACCAGATCCCGCCTCCCCAGTACCAGCCCGTGAGATTCTCTGTATGTACGGCAGTATGTTGCCAGGCCGCGGTGTGACTCCATTGGTGGACATATTCAAAAGCCGCCCACACATGCACGAGAAAGACAAAAAATCCAACTGTCCAGACAACTTGAGGCAGTTTGGAATCATTCTTCCAGAAACGCAGGCCCAGACCAACCAGATAGAGCACTACGGCAAGTCTTGCGGTCCAAATCACATAAATCATGCCGATTTCACCATAGAAAAATCCTGTCATCTGTCGAAATAAAGAGTAGGAATTGTGGGATCTCTTCCTATAAAGACATCGTACATCATACCTTTTGCGAGGTCCGAACCCGATGATCATTCAAAAAGAGTACAAATTTTACGCCGCGCACCGGAACGAAGAATTGCAGGACAAATGCCGCAACCTTCACGGTCATCGGTACGGCATTACCTGTTTCTTCGAGGTCGAACGGACAGGCGCATTGACGACTCTGTTTGGTGATTTTGATGCCAAGATCGAACCGTGGCTGAAAGCCGAATACGATCACGGTATGTTGATCCATAAAGGCGACACTCTTTACGAGACGCTTCAAGATCATATGGATCGTACTGGCGAAGAGTTGAAACTGAAACTCCTCGATGGTCCCACAACGGTGGAGAATCTGTCCCACAAACTGTTCACCGAGATCACCGAGATGGGCTTTACCTTGAATCGGTTGGAAGTTCGAGAAACTGATTCATCGGTGATCATCTACACGCGAGAAGATTGGGTTGCCGACAATCGACTGTTCGCTTCCAAGCCAACTCGTACGAAAAGATAGCTCCGTCGTAATACCTGGATAACAGTATGAGCGGTCCAATAAAGAATCCGCAGGCAGTGAGAACCACCTGCGGATTGAGTCTTTAGACGTTATGCGAAGAGGCGTTAGAACTCTCCGATGACTTCGCCCCCGGACTTCGTTCCGAGAGCACCCCAAACTCCGTAAGGGCTCGCTCCTCCAGAACTTTGAGCCGGAGTTGGCAGAGCCAGATTTCCGGTGTCAATATTCTCGCTAACAAATCGAACGGCACCATCGGTCATGAGGCAGTGGACGCCTCCGGTGTGAGCACTCGAGGGTGCCAAGGCGATGTGGGCAGCATCGGCATTCGGATCCACACCTTCAGCACAGGAGGGGCCGTTGGGAGGAAGGATTGTTGTAAATCCCACACGCTCGACTTGACCGTCCCATATCTGAGTTCCAAATCGGCCCTTAATTTGCGTGCCCATTCCAGTTTGCCAGTTCGCTCCATCAACAAGCGACAAGCACGCGATAGGACTGGTACGAGGCGTTTGGTTCATCGCGACACTCTCAATAATGCGATAGTTTTGTGTATCCACGGCCACGAGAACGAAGTTCGCACGAACATGTTCACTCATGGCAATCGTGTTGCTGGTACCATCGAGAATGTCACTGAAGCTGGTGCAGGCACGGTTGCCAAACATTCCGCGAACAGTGGTGCTGTCCCGAGGGTTTTCAGCAGAGTCACCGACGCAGAATGAATAGCTATTTTGGCGATCTCCTACGGGAGAAAGACCGTCCGAAGGACAAAGTAAACCGGGGATTCGAACATTCCAAGCTGCCCAAGCCGACCATGCCGAAGGGCCTCCGGGAGGAGTTCCACCTTGGACTTGGTTGAACAGAGGTGCTTGATCGAGGAACGGCATCAGTCCCATATATCCGCTCAAACGACCACGGTTGCTGGTGGCAGAGTTGGTTCCGTCCGTTCCACCTTTACGTGCTGGGAATTTATTGTAGACATCGTGGTAGTTATGAAGTGCCAACCCCAGTTGTTTCAAGTTGTTTTTGCAGCTTGATCGTCGAGCTGCCTCACGTGCTTGCTGAACGGCTGGTAACAGTAACGCAACCAAAACCGCAATAATTGCAATGACAACCAGTAACTCAATCAAAGTGAACCCCCGATGGATTCGTTTCATGTGCATCTCCATTTCTGAGAAGATTTGTGTGTGTGGGCAGCCTGAATAATATGTGCCCGATCAGAATCAAACCCGGTATGTTTCGCCTCGGACCTAAAATTCCAAAATAATTGATGAAGATTATTTCGCTGCGGGCGGGTATCTCAAAAACTTCAGATTTATCAGTCCGAGTGTCTCCGCCGGGGGTTAGAGATTGATCCCGACGACTTCTTTCTGTCGGCCACCCATACACATGCGAGGAAATGATGAACGCGAACTCTATGACTTTTGGCCGTAAATTGACTTTTGAGACCTGGCCAATCCTGTGTGGAATCCTGTCGATCTGTGTGGCGGGTTGTTCCTCAAGTAAGGACAGCAGTGCTGATCGACCAGCACGAACAAACGTCTCTGGCCAAGTGGTGTTTCAGGGAAATCCTGTTGCGGGAGCAACCGTGATCCTGTCTCCGGTCGTTTCCCCGGGAAAAGCAGCATCGGGAGTAACCGACGAGAACGGAAAGTATATGTTGACAACATATGAAAAGGGAGATGGTGCTGTTCCTGGTGACTATCAGGTGATGGTGCTTAAAGTAAAACCGGAACTAAGCACGCTTCCCAGTGAAGAGAGTGCCGATTATCAAGGCCCGGCATTGGTGAACATGAAGAGTCCGGGCCCTGAACACCTCATCCCCAAGAAGTATAGCAACATTGCAACTTCGGGCCTAACGGCAACGATTCCGGCAGACGGAAAATTGACAGATCTTAATTTCCAACTCTCACTCTAAAGCCCTCAGCATTTGGACTCCAGCCCCACGTTTCCGAAACTCTCCTTGGGAACGTGGGAAAGGGGAAGGATTTGCAGTAGTCTGGCTCGCGAAGTGGGTATGTGGAACTCGAACGAGTTGACAATGCTCTTGGAGATTATCCCGGTAGCTGCGTCTTGCCCATTAGGAAGCGGTCGCATTCGCGAGCCACTTGCCGTCCTTCATTGATGGCCCAGACAATCAGACTTTGACCGCGACGACAGTCACCCGCGGCGAATACGCCGTCGATGTTGGTCGCGTATTCTCCGTACTCGGCTTGGAAATTACTGCGAACATCGGTCTTGATGCCCAGTTCGGCAGCAATCGTTTGTTCCGGTCCTGAAAACCCAAGAGCCAGGAAGCAAAGGTCGGCAGGCCATACTTTTTCGGTACCCGGAATCGGCGTGAACGGAGGGCCTCCTTCGGTCACTTGTTCCCAATCGAGTTCCACAGTTTTCAGGGCAGTCAGATTGCCTGCGTCGTCTTTTTCGAATTCCAAAGTCTGTGTACTGAAGTGACGAGGATCGTTACCGAACTTAGCCGCCGCTTCTTCGTGACCATAATCGACTCGCATGATGCGGGGCCATTGAGGCCAAGGGTTGTTGGGTGATCGCTCGTGAGGAGGTTGCTGGACGATCTCAAAATTGGTCAGGCTTTTACAGCCATGACGCATCGAAGTTCCCAGGCAATCATTCCCGGTATCTCCACCACCGATCACGATGACATCTTTGTCTTTGGCCGAGATGAAGTTGCCGTCGGTTAGTTCAGAGTCCATTAAGGACTTGGTGTTTTGATGCAGGAATTCCATTGCGAAGTGAATTCCGTTGGCATCGCGACCGGCAGATTTTGCGAAGAAGTCGTTCGGCTTGGTTGATCCCACCGCGAGGATGACGGCATCATTCTCTTCAGTCAGTTGCTTGGCGGAGATGTCTTTACCGATTTCGGTGTTCGTCACAAATTTGACGCCTTCGTCTTCCATTTGTTTCACACGTCGTTCGACCACATGCTTTTCCAGCTTCATGTTGGGGATGCCGTACATGAGCAAGCCTCCAATACGGTCGGAACGCTCGTAGACGGTTACGGAATGTCCCACCCGACGAAGTTGTTGTGCAGCGGCGAGACCGGCAGGCCCGGAACCGACAATGGCGACCTTTTTGCCAGTTTCCTCTTTGGGGAGAACCGGAACGACCCAACCTTCTTCGTAACCACGATCAATGATTGAGACTTCAATGTTTTTGATGGTGACGGGCGGTTCATTGATCCCCAGCACGCACGAACCTTCGCACGGGGCCGGGCAAACTCGTCCCGTAAATTCGGGGAAGTTGTTGGTCTTATGAAGTCGATCCAGCGCTTCCTTCCACTGGTTACGATAGACCAGATCATTCCACTCGGGGATCAAATTATTGATCGGGCAGCCTGCCGCCATGTTGGCAATCATCCCGCCGGTGTGACAAAACGGAACGCCACAATCCATACAGCGAGCGCCTTGCTCCTGAAGATCCTGCTCGGTGGAGTGATCGTGAAACTCCTTCCAGTCGAGAATCCGCAATAGTGGATCGCGATCGGTGGGAAGTCGTCGTGTATATTCTTTAAAGCCGGTCGGTTTACCCATTGTCAGTGAATCCGTGATCAATATTTATCGTGGTGTGTGGTTTTAATGGAATTCTGTTTCGATTCGCCAAGCGGCGTGCTTTATCCCGCTGCTGTTTCTGCGGCGAGTTCTTTCAGAGCCCGTTTGTAGTCAACCGGCATTACTTTTTTGAACTTTGGCAATTCGGTGTTCCAGTTGTCGAGAATGTTTTTCGCGACCGTTGAACCGGTGTAGCGGTAATGGTTTTCGAGCAACTCGCGAAGCTCGGCAATACATTCTTCCTCGGCCATCGCTTCGAGTTCCACCATCTGCATATTACAGTTCTCAAGCAGTTTTTCGTCCGGGTCGTAAATGTAGGCGATACCGCCCGACATTCCGGCTGCCAAATTACGTCCTGTCGGGCCGATGATGACGGCTCGTCCGCCGGTCATATATTCCAAAGCATGATCGCCGACACCTTCAACGACGGTTTTCGCTCCCGAGTTCCGCACACAAAAACGCTCTGCCGCGATCCCTCGGAAGTAAGCCTCACCTTCGGTGGCTCCGTACAAAGCGACGTTTCCAAGCAGAATATTCTCTTCGGGAACGAAGGTGCAATTATCGTGAGGACGGATGATGATCTTCGCTCCACAGAGACCTTTACCAACGAAATCGTTCGCGTCTCCCTCCAGGTTGAAGGTGATTCCGCTCGCCCCCCAAGCACCCAGAGATTGACCGGCTGACCCTCGCAAGTTGATGCGGATGGTATCTTCCGGTAAGCCTTCGGCTCCCCATTTCTTCGAGATGTGGTGCGAGAGCATTGTCCCAAAGGCTCGGTCGAGGTTTTCGATTTCAATCGGGAACTCAACAGGAGTTCCTTCATTGATGGCCACCCAGGATTTTTCAATCGCTCGATTGTCGAGGACTTCTTCCAAACCATGATCTTGCGACATCGTGCAATAAGTATCGACGTTGTCGTGTGGTGGTTGGGCGGGAGCCAACACCGCTGAAAAATCGAGGCCGCGTGCCTTCCAATGATCGATAGCCGTGTTCGTTTCGAGCATATCAACACGTCCCACCATCTCGTTGATGGTTCGGAAGCCGAGTTCGGCCATGATCTGACGGCACTCCTCTGCCACGAGGAACAGATAGTTAACAACGTGTTCCGGCTTACCCTCGAACTTCTTACGAAGTTCAGGGTCTTGCGTGGCAATACCGACAGGACAAGTGTTGAGATGGCATTTCCGCATCATGATGCACCCCATCGTGATCAGTGGTGCGGTTGCGAAGCCGTACTCTTCGGCGCCAAGCAACGTGGCCATTACCACATCACGACCAGTTTTCAGTTGTCCATCGGTCTGGATGCGAACGCGGCTGCGCAGGTCATTCATGACGAGTGTCTGGTGGGTTTCGGAAAGTCCGAGTTCCCAAGGCAAGCCTGCATGTTTCACCGAGGTCAGCGGCGAAGCACCAGTCCCGCCGTCGTGTCCGGCGATCAGAATGTTATCCGCTTTGCCTTTCGCAACTCCCGCAGCAATCGTACCGACACCCACTTCAGAAACCAGTTTCACACTGACACGTGCAGTCGGGTTGGCGTTCTTCAAGTCGAAGATCAATTGCGAAAGGTCTTCAATCGAATAAATGTCGTGGTGCGGAGGAGGTGAAATCAATCCCACGCCAGGAGTCGAGTGACGAGTGGCGGCGATAATTTTATTCACCTTGTGACCCGGAAGTTCTCCTCCTTCACCCGGCTTGGCTCCTTGAGCCATCTTGATCTGTAACTCATCTGCGTTGGTGAGATAGTAACTGGTCACACCAAAACGGCCTGAAGCAATTTGCTTGATTGCCGAACGCTTGGAGTCGCCGTTTTCCATCGGCTCAAAGCGAGAGTAATCTTCGCCTCCTTCGCCCGTGTTACTCTTACCGCCGAGACGATTCATGGCAATCGCCAATGTCTCGTGAGCTTCTGCCGAAATTGAGCCATAACTCATGGCTCCGGTGCAAAATCGCTTGACGATTTCCGCAGCCGGTTCGACTTCTTCAATCGGAACAGGAGTGCCTGTTTTGAATTTCAGCAATCCACGCAATTGGCATTGACGAGTCGATTCTTCATTGACCAGCTTCGAGAAACGGGCATAGGCATTTTTGTCGCCCGTTCGTGCCGCATTTTGAATCTCGGAGATTGTAAATGGATTCCAGGAGTGATTTTCACCCTTTTTACGCCAGGCATACAATCCCGGATTTGGCAATATCGGCAACCGATTTTCAGCACGTTCGGGGAAACCGAGATTATGCCGACGAATCGCTTCGTCTGCGAGGACATCGAATCCAATACCCTTGATTCGTGAGGCTGTCCCTCGGAAACATTTTTCGATGACTTCTTCATTGAGCCCAACCGCTTCGAAAATTTGGGCTCCTTTGTAACTTTGCAAAGTCGAGATACCCATCTTGGCCATCACCTTGAGAATGCCTTGCTTTGTCGCTTTGCGATACCGCTCGACAATTCGTGCATCTGTGTATGATTCTTCCAGCAGGCCATCTTCGCGTGCCTGGATAAGTGCTTCAATCGCAAGATAAGGATTGATGGCATCGGCACCGAATCCGGTCAAGAGACAGAAGTGATGGACTTCTCTCGCTTCACCGGTTTCTACGACAATCCCAATGCGAGTTCGCAATTGATTGCGGACAAGGTAATGATGCAGAGCACCCGTTGCCAACAAGGCCGAGACTGCGACGCGATCTTGTCCCACATTTCGGTCGGATAACAAAACCAGATTGTATCCATCTGTGATGGCCTGTTCGGCTTCCTGACAGATACGGTCAATCGTCGTTTTGATGCCATCCGGTCCTTCCGAACGGTCAAAGGTCATATCGATGGTCTTGGTTTTCCAACCGCGATGATCGAGAGCTTTGAGTGATGCTAATTCCGGCTTCGAGAGAATCGGATGCGGGATCAACAGACGATGACATTGCTCTTCGGTCGTTTCCAGCAAGTTGCCTTCGGGACCGATGAAACATTCCAGCGACATGATGATCTCTTCCCGCGTCGAATCGATGGGCGGGTTGGTCACTTGAGCAAACAGTTGCTTAAAGTAATCGTAAGACATTCTCGGTTGATCACTGAGAATCGCGAGCGCGGCATCGTCTCCCATCGAGCCGAGGGGATCTTTCACAGTACGGATCATGGGCATCAGCATGAACTGTAATGTTTCAATTGAGTAACCAAACGACTGCATCCGATTCAGTAACTCGTTGGTGTCGTAATCGGGAGTCACTTCCTGTTGGGGAAGTTCGTTGAGTGTGATGCGTTGATTTTTGAGCCACTCGGTATAAGGACGACGTGTGGCGTAGTCATGCTTCAACTCGTCATCAGAGATGATTCGTTGGGCTTCAAAATCGACGAGGAACATTTTCCCGGGTTGCAAACGTCCTTTGATTTTGACGTTCTTGGGTTCTACATCCAGCACACCCACTTCGCTCGCCATGATGACTTTATCATCGTGCGTGACGTAAAAGCGGCTGGGGCGTAATCCGTTGCGGTCGAGTGTGGCACCGATGTATTTTCCATCAGTGAAGCAGATCGAAGCCGGGCCGTCCCACGGTTCCTGAATCGCAGAGTGGTATTCGTAGAAGGCACGTTTTTCTTCGGAGAAGTTATGATGATTCTGCCACGCTTCGGGAATCATCATCATCATGGCTTCAGGGATTTCACGACCGGCATGCAAGAGCATTTCCAAGGCGTTGTCAAAGTTCCCGGAGTCCGAACAGGTCGGATCGCAAATCGGAAAGATCTTTTGTAATTCTTCGCCAAACAATTCACTTTTCATCACACCCTGGCGTGCAGTCAACCAGTTGACGTTGCCGCGAAGTGTATTGATCTCGCCGTTATGGCTCATAAATCGACAAGGTTGAGCACGGTCCCATGACGGGAAAGTGTTCGTCGAAAAACGTGAGTGGACCATCGCCAGATGACTCTCGAAATCCGGGTCGTGCAAGTCGATGTAGTATTTGAAGACCTGCTCTGAAGTCAGCATCCCTTTGTAGATGATCACTTTCGTTGAGAGCGAACACATATAGAATTTGGTTTCGTCGGCAATGCCTTCAAAATGAATCTTATTCGAAGAGCGTTTTGCGATCAGAAACAGTTGTCGTTCGAGAGCTTCTTGATCCAAACCCTCTGCCGCACCGATGAAGAGTTGTTCGATATGTGGTTCGGACAACATGGCTGTCTTGCCGACGTTGGCCCCCTTGGCATCAACGGGCATCTTCCGCCAACCCAGCAATGTTTGACCTTGTTCTTCAATAATATTTTCAACCGATTGTTTGCAAAGATACCGTTGAGTTTCATCGTGGGGGAGAAATATATTTCCGACGCCGTATTTGCCATCTTCGGGTAATTCGATCCCGAGATCTCGTTGGGCGACTTTACGCAAGAACGAGTAGGGTAATCCGGTCAGCATGCCGGCTCCGTCACCGGTATTCGCATCACAACCACAACCACCACGATGGTCCATATGGCGCAACACGCGTTCCGCGTCCATGATGATTTGATGAGACGGTTCGCCTTTGATATTGGCGACAAAACCGATACCACAGTTATCCTTCTCGTTGGCAGGGTCGTACAAACCGGTCTTTCCGGGGCGTCCCAATTGCTGACGAGACGTGGATTGTGGAGTTTCGGATTGTGGAGCGAGCTGATTTTCTGGGTTCGATAGCGTCATGATCTGTCTCTGTGTATTTCGTTTCGCTGGTTGTTGTGTGTGTTATGTTTATCTTGTTGAGGTCTTGGTCAGTCGTCTGTTTTGAATGATTTCTCTCGTCGTTTGCGGGGAGAGGTTCCTCGCGGGGCAATTCCGTAATCCATCTCTGGAAGAAAGAAACCGCGAAGTTAGCATCTTCGCGAATCTCAGGTTTGCCGAGTCGCAACCCCCGGTTCGATGGTTGCCGCCTCGGAAATTTCTATCGGCTTCCCATCCGATTTCAACAACTCGATAAACTTACGAGCTGCCGGTGAAAAACGCCGCCTGCGTTTGGAGACGATTCCCAAAGGTCTCGTCCAATCGACATCCGTGAGAGGGATGGCGTGAAGCAATTCGAGCTCAACTTCTCGCTCGACTGTTTCTGACGGCAGAAAGGCAATCCCGCTGCCGATTTCCACATCCCTTTTGATGTTCTCAATATTATCGAATTCGTGCCGAATCTTCAGTCCTACGCCCGCCTTTTTCAGCCAGCGATCCAGTTTTTTCCGAATTGGCAACTCGCTCGTAAAGGCAATCCACGCTTCACCTTCCAATTCGTGCAAGTCGACTTCCGATCGTTCGCAGAGTGGATGACCGGCGGGAAGAACTAATTGAATCGATTGTTCCTGCCACGGTTCCGATTGAAATTCGCCCGCATCCCTGGGAAACGAAACCAAACCGAGTTCCGCAATTTCCTCTTGGACGTGCTGGTAGACAACATCTGGGTGAGCGTACTCAACCTCAATCACAGCATCGGGATAAAGTTCTTGGAATGCTTTGATGTAGCGATCCATGCGGAGCAGGCCGATGGAGTAAATCGCCGAAATTTGCAGTGTTCCTGTGACGCGATTCTCAATTTCCTGCACATTCTGTTCGAGCTTCTCCAAAGAAGCCAGAATCCCCCGCACTCCATCCAGATAATATTTCCCGGCTTCCGTCAGTCCCAAAGGACGTTGAGAGCGGTCAATCAACTGACAATTAAGCTTTTCTTCCAGCGCATGCACAGCCTGAGACGCAGCCGGTTGCGAGATCTGATGCTGTTCTGCCGCTTTGGAAAAAGAGCGGCAGGCAGCGACATCGCAGAAGATTTTGACGTTTCGCAGGTGCATGATTTGTATAAGCGATGCTTATAGTGTGTGTGGAGACGATAAGAAATCCTGATGAAAAATTATGGCGAGTGTCCATGCGGAGGTCAAGGGGGCGGGATTCCCTGCACTCACGCCGCGAAATTGATTGTCACCTGATCTCTGGCTGCGTTACGATCAAATCAGGGATTCGTGTATTGCCAAAAGATTGAGGGGTTCTTGCCCATGAAGAAAATCCTGCAGAAAAAATATCTCGTCCCTGTTGGCATTCTTGCAGCAATTTTTGGCTTCGCACGTTACTGGTATCACCAAAATTATCCCTATGGATGGAGCCATTGCTGCGAGACGCAGCTTTCATTTGCTCTTAGAGATTATGCAGATCGACATGGAGGAAAATTCCCTCATGGAGGTTCATCCCCCGAGGCTTCTCTGGGCTTACTCTATCCTCGCGACGCCAATGCTTATCTTCTCTCTGGTAAGATAGCGCCTCCTGAACAAACGGAAACGGTCTTGGTAAGTGGTGGAACACTCACTCCTGAAACTTGCGGCTGGAATTACGTCGAAGGCCTCACGAACAATGACAATCCCGAACTGGCTCTCTTTTGGTGCAAAGAGCCACTCGGTCATAATGGGGACATCCGTGATGGCTTTGTCGTTTGGAAAGTTTCTGGTTCCAAAGAGTATGTTTCCTTGACCGACTGGGAAGAATTTCTTAATCGACAGGAGGAACTTATGTCGCAAAGAGTCCCTTGATCACTCTTGAAAGTTGAAGAGCTACTTTTTGAACTGACCATCCACGAAGTCGAGGAACCAGTCCCAGTCTTGTTGTTCCAGGCCGTGACCGCCGGTCCGCACGTGATACCCGGTTTGACCGACGTGACGGGGAGAATTGAGGGCCGGCATCGACGGATTCGTGATCGACTTTTTGCCCAGCAATTGGAACACCGACGCCGAATTGATGAGCGAGGTGTATTCGCCGTGAGGATCGGCCCACAAATCTTCATCGGCACTCGTCACATAAACTCCCCGCGGAGCAATCAACCCCATCAATTGATGTTGGTCGATGGGCAGTTCATTCTCGCGACCAGCATACTCGGCAAAAGGTGGGCAAAACCAATGTGGAAAACTACTTGTGATCCGAGCGACCGTTTCGCCATAAGACCGGCGCGTTAACGCCGCTCCTCCACAACCGGAGTTATTACTATAGGCGACTGCGAAGCGAGTATCTTCCGCGGCGGTCCAAAGTGACGACTTCCCGCCTCGCGAGTGACCGACGATGGCCACGTGCTTGGCGTTGATTGCATCGACTGTCTCCAGATGATCGAGAATTCGACTTGCTCCCCAACCCCACGCGGACAGAGACCGCCAGGCTTTGTCTTCGGGCGGCTTACCATTTGCGAAAAAACTCCGTACTCCCTGTGCGTATCCATCTTTCTTATCGGGACATACATCGGAGGTATGAAAGGACGCCGTCGCGTAACCACGTGCGATCAAGGTCCTCACGGGCCAGAAGGGGTCGTGTTCTTCGATCACTTTGTCCAGCGAAAGAAAATAGCGATTGTTAATGTGGATGACCGCCGGGACAGGTTGTTGTTTGCCATTCGGAATGAACAACGTGAACGGGTACGAATAATTGCGTTCACCAATTGTGATGGTCACTTTCATACTGCGACCAGTCGCCGCACCATCGAACAGGTCTTTCTTTTCTTCGAGAAGTTCATACGTCACCACATACTCTGTCTCGGGACGATTGCCGTACATCGTGTCACGGAAAAGTTGGAGTAATTCGGGACGACGCAAGTTCTTCCAACTGGTCGGATTGGTGATCTCTTGACCGTCCTGAGAAACCAATGCATCGGGAAGTTGATAGTCGGGGACCTTCGACTCTTGATAATTGAATGCACCACTGCGAGCTTCAAACTTTTCGATGACATCGGGCCGAGCCGTCCAAGGTGTCTTCTTCTCTTCCGCTTGCGCACTTGAAATACCGCACAATAAAAGTAGAGCCAGCAAGACTTTTTGTGAGCGTTGCATCATGTGAGTCGTATTCCTGATCTGTTTTTTTGAGTGTTATGAGTTCTTCGTTATGCCAAGATGTCTTTCACGACGTGACCATGCACATCGGTCAGTCGAAAATCTCGGCCCGCGTAGCGATATGTCAATTGCTCGTGATCGTAACCTAACAGATGCAGCATCGTCGCGTGCAGGTCATGGATCGACGTCGGGTTTTCAACCGCTTTGAAACCAAATTCATCGGTCGCGCCGTAAACGGTCCCACCTTTGATTCCACCACCGGCCAACCACAGCGAAAATCCCCAGTGATTATGATCGCGGCCTTGTGACGCGCCGCCACCATTTTGTCCCAACTCGACACTCGGCGTCCGTCCGAATTCCCCCGTACACAGAATCAGCGTTTCGTCAAACAAACCTCGCTCTTTGAGGTCGGTGATTAACGCGGCCAGACCTTGATCGCATTGATTGGCGACGGTTCGATGAGCGCCGGCGATATTGCCATGACTGTCCCATGGTTGCCCTCCCCCATGCCAGGTCTGTACAAAGCGGACTCCTCGTTCGACGAGACGGCGGGCGAGCAGAAGTTGACGGTTCTGAGGACCTTCGCCGTACATTTTGATAATGTGTTCCGGTTCCTGTTCGATGTTGAAAGCGTCGGTCGCTTCCATTTGCATGTTGTATGCCAGTTCAAAGGAACGAATTCTCGCGTCGAGTTCGGCTTCTCCCGGTCGTTGTTCGAGATGCCGGCGGTTGAGTGACTGCAACAAATCGAATTGCGACTTCTGTTCCTGTTGGTTGAGACGTTCGTTGTGAACATAGGCGATGAGTTTTTTCGGGTCGGTCTGATTGGTGTCAATGTGGGTTCCTTGATAGACGCCTGGCAAAAAAGCCGACCGCCAATTTCCTGCACCGCCGACAGGAAGTCCTCCCGGACAAAGTGCGATGAAGCCGGGAAGATTTTTGTTCTCACTCCCCATGCCCCACGTGAGCCAAGAGCCGAAACTCGGCCGCACCAATCGCTGATCGCCGGTGTTCATCAGCATTAGCGACATTTCATGATTGGGAAGTTCAGCGTACATCGAACGAATGACGGCCATGTTATCGACATGCTGCGATAAGTGCGGAAACAAATCACTGACCGGCGTGCCGCTTTCGCCATGTTTCTCGAACTTGAAGGGCGAGGGGAGAGCGACACCCGTCTTCCGTTCGGTCTGCAAGTTATCGAACGGCAACATCTGACCGCCCCGTTTTGTCAATTCGGGTTTAGGATCAAACGTATCAACCTGAGACATTCCTCCATTCAGGAAGACATTAATCACATGTTTGGCTTTGCCGGGGAAATGCGTTTTCTCTTCACCCGCAAAACTGCTGTCGCCCATCACTCCGGCCAGCGCGAGGGAGCCGAACCCCATTCCGCTGCGTTGCAGGAATAAGCGTCGATCAAACGATTGAGGTTGTTCGAAAAATGTCATAATCAGTCCACAAAGACGAATTCATTGGAGGCCAACAACACGTGAGCCAGTCGCTGCCACGGGTTAGTTTTGGTTGTTTCGTTAGTATTACGCACATAATTCAAGGCGATTTCTAACTCGCGATCATCGGGCTGTCTTGCCAATGCTCGTTGGTACAATCGTTTCACCCGTTCTTCATCAGACTCCGCCGAACTGACTTCGGGGTGAGCGGCCAATTTGACCGCACGGTCCTGAATGAAATCGGAGTTGAGCGCGAACAGAGTCTGTTGCGGAACATTGGTGTCGGGACGTTTCGCCGTGCAGGCATTGGGATTCGCACTGTCAAAAGTGCTAGCCAGATTGTGGACGATGTCTCGGTTCACAAAAGCGTACACGCTGCGTCGAGGTACGACCGGATTCGAGAGATAATCGAACGGTCGACCGCCTTGGGCAGAATTCAATTCGCCCGACACCGCTAACATCGAATCACGCATCGCTTCCAGTTTCAGCCGTCGTCTTGGCATTCGCCACAATAACTTGTTATCGGGATCGGTCATGCGTGCTGTCTTGTTCTCAACGGCTCCTTGCTGATAGGCGGCTGATAACATGATTCGCCGGTGCAATTTTTTCAGCGACCAGCCATCTTCAGCAAATGTGGTGGCGAGGTAATCGAGTAATTCAGGATGAGTGGGAGGTTGTCCTCGTGTCCCAAAGTTATCCGGCGTGCGCACTAATCCTTTGCCGATATGATTTCGCCAGACCCAGTTCACGAACACACGTCGTGTCAGTGGATTGTCAGGATCGACAATCGACCGAGCCAAACCAAGTCGTCGCTTGCCATCCGAGAACGCTTTTGGTTCTGCCGGCGTTAACGCGGTGAGAAAGTGGGCTTCGACGGTCTCTCCACGATTGACGGGGCTACCCCGTTTGAAAACATAAAAGTCGTCTGTCTGTTGATATTCTTGCAAAGACATCGCTCGGGGTGGTGAACCTGGCGAAGACAGATGCAGGTTATGTATTTGATTCTTGCGACCATTCAAACTGTCGCGGATTGAACGATTCAATTCTCGCGCCGCCGCTTTTTCATCCATCGAGGTTGGCGTCCCCGGTTTATAGAGATGTGTGCGAAGTTGACGATTGACGGGGCTATTCACGTCGGCGTGTCGAGCATCTTCATCGGGGATCACTTCCGCCCCCGGTACTGCTTCTTTCGCCGTCTCTTGCAACAACAGTAACCATTTCTGATGAACGTCGGCGAACAGGGTTCCATATGCTTCGGCGACATCGAGCAGCGACTTCGGTTGTTTCTCTTTGATGACTTCAATCACACGCGGATTCCATCGTGGAGCCGCCCATTTGGTGGGATCGCCATTTTCGTCCGTCATCTTCTGAAGTATTTCCAAACTCTGTTTTTCGAATTCGTCTGGTTTGAGTGCCGATAATTGATGCCAGGCTCCGAAAACGGGATCGGTCGCATCGAATTGTTTCAGATACTTTCGCCAAGCTTCTAAGACACGAGGACGCAAATCGTCTGTCCGGTAAGACAGAAAGACAGACGCCAAATCTTGCTCGGGAACCCCTTTCGCCAGTTCTTTGAGATACAGCCCCACCTGCATTCGCAAACGTCCGCGCATGACGGCATTCTGCTCGCGAGCCATGTCATCATACGCGGCCTGCCGAGCCTCAAGATCGGCTTGATACTTTTCATACGCGGGTGTTGATTCGGGTGTACCCACGACCGGTAACAATTGAGGCGATTCGCTACTAGCGAGAGTTGCATAAAGTGAATAGTAATCGCTGGTCGGAATGGGATCGTATTTGTGATCGTGACAGCGGGCACAAGAAACTGTGAGCCCCAACATACCGCGCGAGACGACATCGATCTGATCATCAATCGTGTCGTGAGGGTTTCGGAACTGCATGCCGACGGTCAGAAATCCGAGTCCCGCGAGAGCCGGATCATTGGCCGGTAAGCCAAGTTGGTCGGCGGCCAATTGTTCCAGCACGAACTGGTTGTAAGGAGTATCGGCATTCAACGCACGAATCACGTAATCGCGGTACGTGTAGGAGAAAGGGAACTTCGTGAATCCAATGGCCGCTCCTCCATGCGTGTCGGCATAACGGGCGATGTCGAGCCAGTGTCGTCCCCAGCGTTCGCCGTAATGAGGCGACGCCAATAAGCGGTCGATCACTTTTTCAAAGGCGTTCGGCGATTCATCGTTGACAAAGTTTTGGACCTCTTTCCAAGTGGGGGGCAAACCGAGCAGATCGAATGTCGCCCGGCGAATGAGTTGTTGTTTGGTGATTTTCGGTGAAAGCGAAAGTCCTTGCGCATCAAGTTTCGCAATCACGAAGCGATCAATATTGGACTTCGCAGCAGGATGATCGGGCGGTAACTCCGGTTTTTGAATCGGTTCAAACGCCCAGTGACCTTCGTAATTCGCACCTTCACTGACCCATTGTTCGAGCAACTGAATCTGTGCGGGTGTCAGCGTCTTTCCCGACTCGGGGGGCGGCATCTTGGTGAATTCGTCCGATGACAGAATCCGTTTGATCAATTCACTTTCGGTCGGCTTGCCCGCGACAATGGCTTTGGCTTTCGCGGCGTCTTCCAGATCGAGACGCAATTCCCCTTCGCGTTTGTTGGGATCGGGGCCATGACAATGCAGGCAATTTTCGGCCAGAATCGGTCGAATCTGTTCATTGAAATCGATGTCGTCAGCGCATAACCCCCCACCTGTGAAGAGGATGCTCGCAACGACAAGACTGGGAATTACGCAACAAAGTTTTTTCATGCGTCCATCGTAACGGCAATGCACTGCGAAACTCAATAACGTATTGCTAGATGTTTTCTTCGGGGCCGACATCGTTCTTGGAAAGATGAGCGACTGATTCTTCCGAACAGATCACTTTGATTGCATAGCCAATAAAAAATAGGATGACTAAAACGATTCCTAAAATAGTAAAACCAGCCATCCAAAGCATTAGAGTAGGACCTGAAACCAATTTGGCAAACTCCGCTTCTTCATCGGCAACCGGTTCGGGGTCGTCGTAATAAACTTCCGCATATTTGCGTTCAACATTGATCCCCTCGGCAATCCACTTTAGTTCATTCTCAAAAACCTCGGTGACCCATTTATCTGCCGATTTCAACTCTTCCTCAAAGCGTTCTTCCACTTCATTGAATTCCAATGGGGACTGATCTCTTGGAGAATAAATAGCACTACCTGCATACATGGCCATATTGCGATACTTTTCTTTCACCTCCTCGTCCTCGTCTCCATAACTGGCTTTGAGGAAAGCGCGACTCGCCAAGTGGCGATTGGAATCACTTTTTTCTCCATGAAAGAACAGGTCTCCCAAGCATTCCAACAAAATTGGCGAGTCGTGATTCCCGAATCGCATCATTCCGAGCACACCCTTGATCGCTTTTTTGACTTCCGCGTCCTGCTTGTTCTTGAGTTCAGAATCTTCGGAATCAGATTTCTCAGGAGTCTCTATAGAGAGTTGAGAAAATAGAAATTGAGTGAAGCCGACGGCATCCCCATAACCCTCTCGTCGGCTCTCTCCATCCAACGGTAATGTCAATTCACCCTCAACCTGTTTCGACAACACATATTCGACCACATATTTTTGATACCGCTCTCTGCCAAAGTGGGCATCGGGGTTAATGGCGATGGCTTTGTCGATGTACTCGAGGCCCCGTTCCAACTCACCATTGTGAATGTAAAACGTGCCGAGATTGGCCAGAGTTTCGTATCGATCAGGATCACGACTTTCCATCCCTTCCATCACTTCGATGGCTTTCGCGGTCTGTCCGGTTTTCTCATACGCCACCGCCAAATCGTCGTAGAGTTCCATCTTGTCAGGAGACTTTTCAATCTCGGCGAGTCGTTGTTCGATACGCCACTCATAAAATTCGGGCGAATGTCGGAGGAATCCTCCCGTGATTAAAGCCAGCGCATCGGGGAACGCTTTCTCTTCCATGCTGCGCGTGTCACTGTCCCAGATACAGGCGGTCAGTAAAGACGCATTGAAAATCAGAACAAAAACAAGCAACCATCGTGACAAGAATTTGGCGAGCATGGTCGAAGTCTCCCGAGACAGGAATGACAGAGACCCTATTGTCACGGTCATGATTGGCTTTGTCAAATTTTCTTCTCGGCATTCTCTTAGTTCCAGTTCCCGATTGAGTCGTCGGGTTACGACTCGCTTTACTCGACTAACCCGACCTACGGCTTTGCCTTTCATGGCGACTCGGCGGCTTTGCGTCAAAAACTGATCTCTCAAATTCATCTTGCCAAAAGCAAGCTACCAGAGTTAGCGTTCGTGGTTCGTTGGTGAACTTCATAAACCGTGGGCTAGCGCCCAGCGGCTGATTGGGTGGAATCACTATTCGGGTTAGATGCTAGTTCGATGAAATCAGCCGGAACGCGCTAGCGTCCGGTTCTAAATCAGAATAAGGTCTCGATCTTTGGCAATTTGAACGTCATACAACTCGATAGTGTGTTGATGAATGACGACCGCTGCAACGTGAGAAAGAGAGCGATTTCGCGTGAGGTAGAAAATGCGTATCGTCAATATGCGTGACTCCCTCATACAATGAAGATCAACGTAAGGTGATGAGCATCAATAATTTGCTCAAGGGTACAGAAGATTTGGAATCAAGATTCGGGAAGATTTGATTCAACATTTGGTCAAGATTCGGTCCAGGTGTGTCCCCGAATCTCCAAATCTTCAAATCTTGAAAACGGCGTTGAGTGTTCGGGAAGATGGCTACCAATGTATCTTGTTTATTCTTTCAACTCCTGCATCAGTTCCAGAATTGTTTCGGTGATTTTCACCGAGGCGTTGAACTCAACCTTGTTCGTTCCCATCCAGGTTTCGTAGCCGCCGAGTTTGTGTTGTTCGGGAGTTGGCAGGTAGCCGTTGTAGTCGTTGGCGAGTTCGATGGTGAAGGCATCGCCGAAGGGTGACTTTTCTTTGATCTCCAAGCCAATTTCTACAAACGTCTCAAACGGAATCGCGGCAATCCCCAAATCACCAATCCGAACCGCTTGCAGCGGGATTGTGATTTCATCGGGACCATCGAGAAGATTTTGCACTCGTCCGGCGTAGTTCGTTTCGTAGCGATGAAACTTTTCTGCATCATCCGATTTGGAGAGCACTTCTTTGAAGTAGGCCTGCATCGTCGTATCGGGCTTACGAACTTTGAGAGTCAAATCGCGATTGGCCAATCCTAACGGAACCCAATCGTGATATTCGACTTTTTCATAGGCTGACTTCACTTTCTGTGCGACTTTCTCAGCCACCTCGGTCATCTTCTCGTAGCGTTCGTAACGCTTCTTCCCAGGATTGGGAAAGTTGATGTTATTAATGTCGCCGCTGGTGCCGTTCGACATCATGCCGACAAACGGAGGGTGGGAGTAATGCTCCTTGGCACCAATCAATTCGCCAATCCGGTTTGAGAAGATACCGAAGTAATCCGAGGAAACTTCGCCTCGGTTGACACCACCCACATAGTGTAATGAATAATTTCCCAGCAAGGCGAGAGGACGCCCCTCGGTTGTTTGCACACTGATGAATGAGACTTCGGGATCGATGGGGCCTGCCGGCTTGATCAGCACTTTGCTGCCACGCGGAGGGTTCATGCGAACTTTATCGACACCACCAAACGGATTTCGAGTCAATTCGGGATCGGTCACATACCAGCGACGATTGAAGACTTCCGAAGGTTCATCGACACTCGACCAGCCGATTTTGGCCGGCTCCAAATTCTGGTTCGCCCGGCGGATGCAATCGGCAATGCGTCTTACGAGCAGCGGTCGGTAAGTCTCGCTGCTACTGGGTGTCGCGGAATGGGTGTGCGTGGCCGCCAGCAAGATATTTTCAGGAGACAGGTCCGTCTCCTGACCGACGAGCTCACGAACTTCTGTATAAACGTCTTTGCGAATGCCGAGATTATCGCAGATCACGATGGCGAGCTTCGTTTCTCCATTGTCGAGTACCAGACAGCGGGCGTGCAGTTCGTCATGAATGTTTGTAGACGGAAAGGGAGCGAACCCCCCGATCACCCGCTCTCCCAATGGGGGCGTGATATTACTGGTCGCGGCTCCGGCTCTCAGAACTTTTGCAGAAGGAGCTTGAGCAAATCCTGAATTTGGGAGAAGCACTGGTAAACTAAGAACCAGCGATAGTAATAACAGGCGACGTAAGAAGATCATGATTCTCTCACTTTTCCGAGGTAGGACAACGGGGTGGGGTGCTTTGATCCTAGTCGAGGAAATCGGTCGAAGGCAAACATCGTTTTTTAGGTTCCTTTCTTTTTTGATTTGTTACAATAGAAGTCATCGACTTCACTCTTAATGGAAGCATCATGCCTCGTTGCCTACAATTTGCCATCATTTGCTGTTTCAGCCTCTTCATCCAAGTCGGTGCAACAAGAGCGGCTGAAAAACAGTTGATTCGCCAATCCATCGAGAAGGCTGTTCCCTATATTATCAAAGAAGGGAACTCGTGGATCGAATCAAAAGACTGCACCAGTTGTCACCGAACATCGTTCATGACTTGGTCACTCGCAGCGGCTGCTGATGTTGGTGTCGAAGTTGATGGGGCAGAACTCGAAGAACTTCGTGTCTGGTCGCGTGCTGATCTTAACAAGCTCAACGAAGAGGATCAGAAGCCCGCCGCAACACGAAATCTGGAATGTGTCAGTCATATCCTTTGGGCCGAACGGCAGTTGTTTACACCTCGTAAAGATCATTCGACGCGGGCGACTTTCCTCAAATATGTGATCGAAGGGCAGCAGGAGGGTGGTCTTTGGAAAGCCAACGGACAATTGCCTCTCCAGAGAAGAGACAAAAACGAAACGGCGCTGGTCTCGTCGATGTGGCATGCGCTGGCATTGGGAACGTCTCCCGATACGGCTGCTCAAGATGCTCGTAAGAAAGCGATGGTTCCCATTACCAAGGCGGCACCGGGTACAAGTACGGAAGCACTCATGCTGCGTATTTTGCTGGCAGATCAGTCACAAGACAAAAAGCAAACCGCTCATTGGGTGAGTGAGCTGAAGTCTCGACAACGAGACGACGGTAGTTGGGATTGGGTCGGTGAAACAGGCAGTGACCCGATGGCGACTGGCATGGCAGTCTATGCGTTTAGTTCAGTCGGTCTTCCTGACAATGATTCTGCGATTTTGAAAGCAGTCGATTTTCTGTTGGTTCATCAAGCCGACAATGGAAGTTGGGAGACCACTACCGGCACGAAGAAGAAAGCTCAGGGGAAACCGGTTGAAACTTCCATTTATTGGGGGACTTGTTGGTCTGTCATCGGCCTGACTGCTGTTCTCGAAGAGAAATAACTTTGCTCAATATTAAGGGGGATATGATGAGGCATAAGTTGGCAAGAATGATTTTGGCGTGTTGTTTGTTGACGAGCAATCTGGCTGTGGGAGACGATCTCTCCCCCGAACAGAAAATCCTCGGTCGTTTTGTCGGGGAATGGGATGGAGTGGATCAGGATCAAAAGTTTGCCTTCGATGTGTCGTCTTCGTGGAAACTGAATGGGCAAATCATCGAGCAGAAACAAGTATTTCGAGACGGCGCGGAAAGCTTGATCTTGCGAGGATACGACAAGCAGTCCAAGAAATATTTCCTGTCATTGCACGACTCGCGCGGCATTCATTTGATGCTGACCGGTGATTGGAATGAAGAGACAAAGACCTTCACCTTTACCGGACATTCCGGCGAAATGGCTGTGACTGTGAAGTCGACCTTCCGCAATGATGCCACGGAAGACTGGACGATTACATTGGTTTTGGTCGGTGGAGATGTGACCGAACTTCGTGGAACGAATACGCGAGTGACCAAGTGAAAGACGGGGTGGATCCGTCTCAATAATGATATTTCTTGAAGGTTCGACATGAAGCAGAAACGATTGATTGTACGATTTGTCGTCATGGGAATTGGTTGGCTGATCGCTTATCTCTATGTCAACATGAGCGATCAGGCACAGGTTGTTCCTCCAACTTCTGAAGCACCGCCGAAAAACGTCGTCTCTCTGCGTGACGCTGATCTTGTTCTAGCCGAAGCGTTCGAGAATCGGCAAAGTGATGTTCAGGTGATGGGGCACGGCACTGTTGATCGAGTCTTGCCGGACGACAACAAAGGGAGTCGTCATCAACGCTTCATTCTCAAGCTCGACTCGGGGCAGACAGTTATGGTGGCTCATAATATCGACGTGGCAGTGAAGATCGACACTTTGGGAGTGGGTGATCGTATCGAGTTTTACGGCGAATACGAATGGAATCAACAGGGCGGAGTTTTGCATTGGACTCACCGAGCCTCGCACGGCAATCATCCCGGTGGCTGGCTCAAACACGACGGACGGCGATACGAATGATGAACTGACTCTGATCTCTTAAACGGGAAGTGATTCCTCGAAACATTGCATCGAGATCAGAGAAAGATAATTACCAATCGACGATAAGCTGCTACAAGTCGTCAACCGCGCGTTTGACTTTTTTGGCTGCGTAGCCCACTCAGTGTTCGTGTTTTCAAGAGGGTTCTTTCCCAATGCCTCTTCCAGTTTCAATACGACGAGTTTCCGAGCATCCACAGAAGACGCCGCGTTCCTTACGAGGAACATTTGCGGGGTATGTGTCGCCGGGTGAACTTCCCGTCAGTGCCATTGAGCAGATGATACCGCGCGGGAGTGGGATTACTCCGCTTGACTCTCGGGGGAAGGAGACTGTTCCCGTTATTTTTTTGTTTGGAAAACAACGCTGGGTCAGAAATGTTTGGGGCTCATGGGAGTTTCAATATGGCTTCGGTCTCGAATACGAAGAAGTGTTATTGATCATTCCCGACCTACAACTTCCAGAATCGGCAGACTTGCCTGCGATCCCTCGCGTGACGCTTTATGCAAGAATATTTTTGAACAGCATATGCTCTTCGGTTCTTGGTCGCTTCATGTACGGTTTTTCGAAACATCACGGTCGTTTTGAGTCTGGGTCAGATACGTTCCAGGCATATAATCGTCATGGTCATCCCATTTTTGAGGCTGGCATTGAATCTGGAACAGGTTCAATTTCAGAGGACTCAGTGAATGCGATTCGTGAGTTGTTGGCGTCTCCCGTGGTGTTTGCCGGTCGGCCCAACAAGTCATCGGGGTGCGCCATTTCGATTCGACAATTTGACTATGAAGTTTCATCAGAAGCGATTCAGCCAATCGCGACCACCATTACAGTCGATGAGAAATTCACCAAGAAATTTCCGACCCAAACTTTTCAGACGGTGGGTCTTGATCGTGATCCCAATGGGTCATTTCAATGTGAGTTCCCGTGGGTGATGACAGAATATCGACCCGCCACATGATCTGTTCAGGTCATGAATATGGGGATAATAGGGGCTCGATAGAATCTGTATAACCGGTTTCTCATGCGGGTGGTCTTGGGCTCTCGATGAATTGACAGAACTTCTCAAATCGGGGGTTGACACTCCTTCGAATGGACGCCCAGAATGCTTTTAACAGTTAGGGATCGACAGTGTTCGATCTTTGATTGCCTAGTTTTCCCCCTCGACTAAGGCTTGTTGTTATGCCAGATATGCCCCCCTCTGAAGATCAAGCTCCTGAAAACGCTGCGACTCCCGAAAATTCGGTTGAAGCAGTTGACGCCACAAGTTCAGAACACCCTGAAGGTGTTGAGGCTGGACAAGCTCAACTTGCTCAACAAGGACGCAAACTCGAAGTGATCGGCTATGTGGCCGTGATCATCATTTCGCTGGCGACATTGGGCGTGAAATGGTCAATGCGTCCGCCCGAGCCAATCGCAAAGGGCGACAACTTACCTGTTCTGCAAGAGTATTTAGCAACGGATAAGGATCAAACAATTGTCTTGGCGATTTCACCGAATTGTCCCCATTGCACGAAGAGTATGCCGTTCTTTCGTCAAATCGTGGAAAAACGAAATGCGGAAGGAATCAGCAAGTCTGTGATTGTGGCTCTCCACGAACAGACGCCCGTTGAGGAAGAGCAAAAAATTCTCGACAAGAATAACGTCAAAGTGGACAAAATTGTTCAGCTCGATATGGACAAAATGAATGTTCAAGGCGTCCCTACGATGTTGCTCGTTGATAAACAGGGCAAGGTTCTCGAAGTCTGGAATGGTCGATTACCAGAGGACGAACAGAAAAAAGTGCTCGCTGCACTTTAATTCCACGTCTCAAAGTGACTGACATCAACCATCGCTTTATCGTCTTTTTTGCGAGAGTATCCCCTCATGAATCAATCACCAAATCGTCAACAACCGAACCCTGGTCAGGATTTTCGCTTGGGATGGATGAAAGAGTTTAGTCCGGGTCGAAAGCTATTAGTGCTATTCGCGCCGCTACTATTGGTGGTTGTGGCTTTGACGCAAATCGTCCGGGCCTACACCATTGATCAATCTCCTTGGAAGGGGGGCGGTTTTGGAATGTTCGCCTCGGTCGATTCTCTGGGAAACCGTGAACTGCGTGCCTATCTCGTCACGGGTGATTATGAAATCGAAATCCCCTTGCATTACAACTTCATTTTCGATGAAGGTGGCGTGCTGGACGATGTGAGTTTGGCTCGAACTGTGCCGACCGAATCCAACCTCAAGCATATTGCTCAAGAATTAGCGAAGTTTTCGTGGTATCTGAACGATGCGGAGACGTTGTTACCCCAAGTGATTGATGCAGCATGAGAATTGAACAAACTTAAAGCGGGTGAACGCGTTGTTTTATCAATGTCGCAACTGCGAGAGATCGAAGATCTTCTCAACGGTGTCGAAGAAGAATCGGAAGATGTGACAGCGGAAGAAACGGTAGAAGCTGACGCGCCTTTGGTCGCCGAAAAGCCAGCTGAGGCCGTTGATGAGGAAGAGGAAGAAGAAATTCGTGTCGAGCCTCCACGAGGATTTGGTCCAGGGATGTATCAAAAGATTGTGGCCGATATTCAGAAAGCCATTGATGAGGGAAAAGCGGAGGCAGAAAATCTGACCGAGTTTCAGGGACAGCATGACGAAAAAAATCGCCTGAGTTTTACAGAGATTCGGGTGGAACTGTGGAAAGGTGATTTCTCAGGAAAAACTGCGAAATACACATTCCGACTTAATAAAACCGCATTGGCATCAGCCGCCGGTGAGAACTTGGACATTTGCGTGGATTGCCAACCATGAGTAGTACCGAAACGATGACTCCACCGACTCAACAAACGGTCCAGAAATCGGGCATGCTGAGTCGTGTCAAACGGATATTTGCCGATCTGCAAAAGTAGGAGGCCTTCGAAATTGATGGTCTCGGAGCCGTCAGTCGTCTGACGTTTCTGATGCTCATCGCGAGTTCCGGTCTCGACGATATGGTCGAGTACGTGATGATCGGCCTCTGTGTGGTCGGTTTCGTGATGCCAGCCGTCTATCGTCAACCTTGGCTCTGGTTCGGGATCAGCGGGACCATGCTTTATGGGCATGTTCCACATTGGTACGAAATCGATAATCACAAGTATCTGATGATTTATTGGTGTCTGGCGATGTTCTGCAGTACGTTGCTGCCAGAAAAGCTGAAGGCCAAGTCAATTTCTTTTAACGCACGTTGGCTGATTGGGTTGTGTTTTCTGTTTGCCACCTTGTGGAAATTAACGGTCCCCAATTACGTCGATAATTCGTTCTTCACTTTAACGCTTCTTGAAGACCCACGTTTTTATCCTGCTACGATGTATGTCGGTGGGTTGACGGAAGATGACATACAAGGCATTCATGAGAAGCTTGGCGACCTGGAGGATCTGAGTGGGACTGAAAAGTCTGTTGTTTTGATGGAAAGCATTCCTCCGAGAGTTCGCAACTTTGCTCTGTTTTTGACCTGGTTTACGATTGCTTTTGAAGGTTTGATTGCGGCCTGCTTTTTACCACTCGGTATTAAATCATTAGACAAAATACGGCATTTTGCTCTGATCATGTTTGGGGTGGGGGTTTACGCCCTCGCGACGGTTCAGGGATTTGGTTTATTGCTAATGACCATGGGAACCGCACAATGCCCGATGGAGAAGCAGAAAACGCGAGTAGGATTTATTGTTGTTTTCTCAATCATCTATCTTTATGGCCTCGGAAAAATGTTGTTCCAGATTTGATTTTTGCACCTGCTATCTTTGACTAAATTCACCCGGTTGAGCCTTTCTTGACCGGGTTTTTTTGTTGGAAGAGTTGAGTTAGAAACAGATGGCCAGATTTTCATGATTCGACGCTGAATCGGGGAGCGAAGAGTGTTAGAATAGAAGCCTACAATCTTATTTGAGGGGCTATCTATGCAAATTCGTTTGGTTTTTGTTCCAGTATTGTCTGTTTTGGTGTCCGGCTTTCTCGTTGGTTGTGGAGGAGATCAGCCTGCTCCAGTCTCTTCAACGGGTACGGGAACCACCCCATCGGCTCCGACAGCACCAACTGCTCCTGATGGATCACCGGCTGCTGCCCCAACATTTTCGGGAGCTCCTTCATTTTCTGCACCGACGGTCGGCTCCTCATCGGGGACCCCTGTCTCGAGTGCGGAGACTCCCGATGCAGTCGTTAAGCAATTTCTCGCGGCTATTGAGAAGAACGAATACGAACGGATCTGGGATCTCTTACCCAAGTCTTATCAAACTCAAATCAACGAACTGTTTCAAGAATTCGGCGAAGAGGTGGATGCAGAACTTTGGGACAAGTCATTCAATATGATGAATCGGTATGTCAGCACGATGCTCGCCAAAGAGGAAATGGTTTACCAAACTCCCGAAATGCAGGAACAGTTAAATACTCTCAAATCCTCTGCCGCGATGATGGGAGCTGGAACGGTTGACTGGCTAACAGTTGAAAAACTGCGGAGGTTGTCTGATCCCGCTAATAAAATTTCGATTCTCTTCATCAATTCAGAATTCAGTAGTACGCAAAAACTGAAATCATTTGATGGCCGTGTATTCTTTGCAAAGACCATCAGCCCTGTCGCCGAAAACTTGCACAAGCTTGTGGAGTTGATTGTTGAAGAGGCATCGCAGGTGGAAGAACTGAAATCGAATGTTCAAGTTCAAATGTTTCTGCAACAGGCGGATATCGGCAAGTTTTTTGATGGAATTAATGTCTCTGTCAAAACTCAGCAGGAAGAGTCTGCTGTGGTGGTTATCAAGGCGATGGGGACTCCCACTGAATTCAGTATGGTCAAAGTGGAAGGGAAGTGGATTCCCCAGAGTCTGGCGGGGATGTTCTCATTGTCGATGGGAATGGCAAAAGCCCAGATCCCCATGATGGCCCAACAGGTCAACATGATGAAAGACCGAATCCTACCCGCTTTGGATGAAGTTGAACCATTGATTGCAGCCGTACAAAAAGCCAAAACGCAAGAGGAATTCAATGTTGCCTATACTGAGATGAATTCTCAAGCACCCCAAATTGTTGCGAATTCTTTGGGGATGCCGGGACTCAGTGCGATGCTCGGTGCCGGAGCGGTGAAAGTCAGTCCGGTAACGATTGAGGTCAATTCAGATATTTCCGATGCACAGCTTGGGGAACTGATCAAGCAGTTGGAAGGACTCACCGATGTTCCTGATAAAGCCATCTCATTACCCAGACGTTCAGGGACAAATCTCACCATTGAGATGACTCCCGTGATCAACGCACAGAAGTTTGCAGATTCAATCACCTTCACCAAATCGGTGGAGTACGATGCGACTCGCAGAACAATCGTCTTGGAACTGGAACCTCCAACCGAACCTGAAACCACCGAATCTGCCGAGCCGGAAAAACCATGATACCGGATCTCCGTTAGGTCTCTGGCAATTTGTCTTTTAATCGATGAATGCAGTCTCCAATGCTTTGCGACGGAATCCCCGAATCGCGTCGATTAATTCTAACATCGATTGATAGCGTTCTTCTTTGTCTTTCTGTAATGCCTTCATACAAATTTTTGAAAGCAGTATTGGCACTTCCCGGTCTGGGGCTGCTTCGTGCAAGTTGGTGGGAACCACATTGACAATATTGTGGAATGTGTCTTTGACGGTCTTCCCGCGAGAAGCATCTTGCAATGACAGCAATTCGTAGAGCACGACTCCCATACTATAAATATCAGTGCGTTCGTCGATCTCGGCTCCTTCCACCTGTTCAGGCGACATATACAAAGGAGTCCCCGGGCGTTTCCCGGTTCCCGTCAAGCGATCAAGTTCTTCTTCAGAATTGCTGCTGGGGATATGTTGTTCTTGCGTGATTCGTTCGTCTTCTGCTTGAGGAATGTCCCAAACTTTGGCGACTCCCCAATCGAGCAACACCACTTCGCCGAAAAAACCGACCAAAATATTAGCGGGTTTGATGTCGCGGTGGACCACGCCATGGGCGTGGGCATAAGCCAGTGCATTGCAGACCTGAATCAGCACACCCAGAATGCGTTCAAGTGTGTATGTCGCTTCGGCGTCCACGTCTTTCTTTTGTAGCAGGTTGATGACTTCGCGAAGCGTTTCGCCTTCCACCTTCTTCATGGTGAAGTAAAGTTTGCCTTCAACATCGACGCCGATATCATAGACCGGCACCGTATTAGGGTGTTGAAGCTGAGCCGTCACTCTTGCTTCGCGGACGAATCGGCGACGCTCATAGTCATCCTCGGCGATCGAGCGATGTAATGTTTTGAATGCGACATAACGCCCCAGATTTTTATCCAGACAACTATAGAGTTCCGCTTTACCCCCTTTGGCCATCGGCTTGAAATTGGCGTACCGGGTGAATCCGTTCGAAAAATATTTGGGGAGTTGTTTGTCGGTTTCCGAAAGCGATATTTTGGGATAGTTATCCTGCTTTTGCAGCATGGTTATGTCGTCCGTTGACGGGTGTGTGTGGGAGACAGTGTGTGTGGACTGCCTCCCACCAGTGTAAATTAACTCTGACTTTTCGACGAGGTGTATTTACCGAAATTATGGATTCGGGGCGAATTGGGAAAGTCCAGAATTCGCTTTTGATTCCTCTTCGGCGCTGCTTCACAATACATCAACAAACTAAATTCGTTCAAACGAGGATGGCAAGATGGCCTATGTGAAGGATTTTGGAGCCGTGGGTGATGGAGTGGCCGATGATACCGTTGCTATTCAACATGCCGTTGATATGGGGGAAGGGATTGTCGAATTCGGACGTGGAAATTATCGAATTACGCGGACGATTCAGGTCGATTTGGCACAACACAGTCGCACTTCGATTCACGGATCTAATGGGGTTGCGAAAGTCATCATGGCTGGTTCCGGTCCTGCTTTTTTCTTTCAGGGGACGCATGCCAAGACTGCCGATCCTGGTGGGTTTCGTCCTGAGGAATGGGAACATGAACGGATGCCGATGGTGAGCGGCATCGAAATTACCGGCGATCATCCTGAAGCAGACGGGATTCGGATTGAAGGGGTGATGCAACCGACCTTGCGCGGTGTCTTGATTCATCAGGTCCAGACAGCCGTCCATCTCACCAGCCGCAATCGAAATGTGATCATCGACCATTGTCACTTCTATAATAACACAGGTGTTGGCATTCACTTTGATGGTGTGAATCTGCATCAAACGAATATCACAGGAAACCACATCAGCTATAACCGATTGGGCGGGATCAGGATCGAGAATAGCGAGATCCGAAATTTACAAATCACCGGCAACGACATCGAATACAACAATAATCGTGCGCATCAAGTTCCCGATGCGGACAGCATTCCGACGGCTGAAATCTACATTCATGTCGGGGAAGAGAGTGTTCGTGAGGTGACAATCGCCAGTAACACAATTCAGGCGACCTATTCTCCCAATGGAGCCAATATTCATCTCATCGGAACCGGAGGGGGCATCGATCACAAAGTTGGCATGATGGCCATCACCGGTAACTTGATTGGCAGCCAAGAGACCAATGTGCATTTGGAATCAGTCCGCGGCGTGACGTTGACTGGCAATTACATTTACTCGGGCCATCATCGAAATTTGTGGGTGCAGGATTCTCGCAACATTGTTGTCGGTAGTAATGTTATCGGCCACAATCCCGACTATCGAAAAAATGAACTGGCGACAGGAGTCCGATTCGAGAATTCCAAAAACTGCATCCTTCAGGGGACATTGATTCAAGACTCTCAAGCAGGAATGCACACGGTGCCCGAAGCCGTCCCCATTCAACGCGAAGGATTAGTCGAAATTATCGGCTGTCAGGGAATGACGTTCAGCGGAGTTCAGATACTCGAGGGGGAGCCGTACTGTTTGTATGTGGAGAACTGTGATGATACGATTTTGAATGGCTGCACGATTCTCGATCAGCGATCACCGAAACAGTCACTTGCTTCAATTCGCTGGAAAGGGACGGGTGCCGGGAACTTGATTAACGGTTGTCGTATCGGTAAAGGGACGCAAACTGATATCGAATCTGATGTCGAGTTGTTGCACCCTCATCTGATTGGCGATTGAATCAAAGAGAGTGACTCATTCATTATTTGAGGGGAAGTGAATTTTATGGGAAGCTTGATCTGGGTAATTCTGCTGGGAATATTAGCCGGTTGGATCGCGGGACAAATCTGGAAGGGTGGCACTTCGGATTGGTCGGTAACCTGATTGTGGGCGTTGTCGGGAGTGTCTTAGGAAGCTTCTCTGCATCCATGATCGGATTGGCAGCCACTGGGCTATTAGGAGAATTGATAGTTGCTGTGGCGGGCGCGATTCTGTTTCTTTGGCTGGTCAACTACTTCGGAAAGAAGAAATAGAACATCGCAATCAGCGTGGTTCTCTAGTGGTGTGTCATGTTCAGAAAACCGTTTTGCCTGGTTCTTCGGCGAGTTGCTGTGGAGTTTCTTTGGCCTCATACTTCCAGAAATGATGAAACAGAAATTGCTGCAAAGATTTAGCTGCTTCCTGATGTCCATATTTGCTCAGGTGTCCAGAGCGACCTGGAAACAAGTCTTCAGTCTGGGAAATTTGTCCCGATTCCAATCCAGATCGAAATGTTCGCTCCAATGAGAGGAATGGAATTTGTGTCGATGTCGTGATCTCTTCCAGGTGTTCGAGTGGCAAATCTCGTGAGATTTTTTGAGCAGCATTTTCACGATGAACTTTTGCCACGAATTCATTGAAGATATCAGGGTAGATGGTGTTCGCATTCGGCATGGTCATCACAAGGAACTTTGCTCCGTCCGCTTCGACATCGTCCCGAAACATGGGCAAAATTGCATTTAACAATTTCCACGAGTGCTCGAATTTAGCAAGTGGCGGGTCGAAGTAAATTTTGTGCCGCACATCAATTTGGTCGGTATTTGATTTCCACGTTTTTCGCAAGCGATTGAGACGCTGTTTTTGCCAAATATAGAGCTTCGAGTACTCATTGAGCAGATTATTGGCTTTTTGAGTCGAAGCACTTTGTTGGACGAGTTCGAGTTGGCCTTGTTCATTAAAGTCATAATTTGCCAGTGGGTTTGTCGATAATCGTGGGTTCAAGTCCACCAAATCGGTCGACATGCCGAAGCATAGAATCACGATGTCTGGATCGCACTGGTGTACATGGTGCAGATAGCGAACATGTTGATCGGCGGTCCCCGTTCCAGGGACTCCGAAGTTCAAGACTTCCCAACGGGTTTCCTCACTGTTTTGATTCAGAAGGGTTTCCAATTGTTCCGTGAAAACTTGATTCTGCGGAACTTGTTCTGCGGCAACAAATGAATCTCCCAGAACAGCAATGCGTTTGATGCCGAGCAGTTTGGGGATAACCGGTTCATGATCTCGGAAGCCGAGAGAGTTTGTTTGTAGTTGGATAAACTTTTGTGTTTCTTTATTCCAGACTTTACGATCAACATTCGGTGTCAGGTGACGACAATATTCGCCCCGAACGATCAGTTCGAAGGGTGTTTCGATGAGATTCCGACAACACAATTCCAAAGTGACGAGGACTGCGACGATATTCAGGCATACCATACCGAGACGTCGAAGCCGAGTTGTTTTGAAGTTGCCATTCATCATGGTTGAGAGAGACGCCTGAGTTCCGAATTGTTTTGTTGTTTAGAACTGAAAGTAGATAAAGGGGTTGTCGGTGACCCGAGATGCGTATTCCATGACAAACCAAGCGACGAGAGTAACAGCCGACCATTGCAGAGGTTGCGGCAAGGTTGAATATTCCAGCGGATAGTCGCGATCTCTTTGAATCCACTCAATCCCGACGAGTAAGCCGATAAGAGCCATTGATTGACGTAGTTCGGAGAGACTCAAGAGTTCTTTCATTTGAAGGTAGAACTCGGCTGTTAGTAGCGAACTGCTGATTTTTTCGATGATGGTGACGCAATCGGCCATCGAATTGCCACGAAAGAAAATCCAGCAAAAACAGACAAAAAGAAACGTCGCACTCATTCGCATGAGGGTGGCCAGCGAAGGAATCAAATGGTCTCCCCCGACATGTTTCCAGCCTCGCTTTTTTTGTGTTCGACTCCGATTGTTGCTGAATGCAACGACTGTTCCGTGAAGCCCCCCCCAGACAATGAACGGCCAAGCGGCCCCATGCCAGAACCCACTGATCAGAAAAGTGATTAGCAGGTTTAGTTTTTGCCTCCCGGCGGAAACACGATTGCCCCCCAATGGAATGTAGACGTAATCACGAAACCAGGTGGAGAGTGAAATATGCCAACGCGACCAGAACTCTCGCAAGTTTTGTGAGAAATAGGGATAGGCAAAGTTTCGCATCAATTTGATACCGAACATCTGGGCGGTGCCGATGGCGATGTCGGAGTACCCGGAAAAGTCACAGTAGATCTGGAAGGCAAACAGAAAGGTGGCGACTGTCAGTTCTGCACCCGAAGCCGCCGCAACATCGTTGTAAGACGAGTTCACAAAACCAGCGACGGTGTCCGCGATGACGACTTTTTTGAACAATCCCCACAGGATGCGAAGAACTCCCAACTGCATCTGTTTCAGGTGAAAGAATCGTCGTTGTTCGAATTGGGGGAGAAGATTTTTTGCTCGTTCAATCGGACCGGCAACAAGCTGTGGAAAGAATGACACGAAGGTCATGTAATCGACGAGGTTGCGAGTAGGTTCCATGCGTCGATAGTAAACATCGATTGTGTAACTGAGGGTTTGGAAAGTGTAGAAGCTGATGCCGACAGGCAGGATCAGATTCAAAGTGCCCGTGTCGAGATTCCATCCTAACGAGTCTCCCAAAGCGATCAGGTTATCGAGGAAGAAGTTGAAATACTTGAAGACTCCCAGCAGTCCCAGATTGCATGCGAGGCTTGCGATGAGTAGCCGTTTGCGATGAACGGGGTTTTCAGCCCGATGAATCCCATTGGCGAGGAAATAATCAACAAGTGTAGAGGCCAGCATCAGGACGCAGAAGCGGTAGTCCCACCAGCCATAGAAAAAGTAACTCGCGCAGAGTAGTAGCAAGTTCTGCCACGACCGCTTGACCAAGAGCCAATAAGTCAGCCAGACCAGGGGAAGAAAAATAAAGAATGCCAAGGAGGAAAAGTTCACGTCGGCAATCCTTTGCCTGTGTCGGGGGACCACTATTAAGACAGCGGAAACCTATTATATACAGGGGATTACGTCAATACGGCATTGCCGTTCTGAGTTTTAGCAAGCCACGTGGGAATTGCGCTTCGAGAGACGACGTTTTCTTACAAAACCAGCCAGACCGGTGATTGTCAGAAATGCCCACGTGGAAGGTTCGGGAACTTCGCTCATGTCCAAAACGCTGATTCCCGCAAGGTGAATCAATTGGTTGTTAGATTCGGAGGCATCTGCGTCGCGATCCCAATAATAAAAGCTGAAATACTGAACCTCATCAGCAAAATTGATGCGGGCCGAGTTTGTTGTCAGCTCGTCCGCATCATCAATAATACTGGAGGGAGGGTTGCCTATTTCATCTGGGCGTATGCTGAGAAGATTTTGAGTATGAATAGTTAAAGTTGTTAAATTGGAGCCTAAGGCGGCGTAGTTGGCCACAGTCCCTTCACCTAAGATACCAAAACCTCCCACAAAACTTTCCACATAGACTGCATCGTCCCAAACATCGTTCATTCGATCGATATCATGAACGAAAAACTCGACGGCTGAAGCTGAAGAGAGTGCGACATCGATTCTCAGATAATTCGTGAGCGGGTCAGCTTCAGCATCGAAGGCAGACCCCGAACTTTGGGTCAGGTACAATCCTGTGCCTGTGTCGTAAGCACGGCTAGTCATGTGTTCTGAGGTGTTTGGATTGGTATGAATAACGGTACCAAAGTCTGTGATCGTAAATGTGGCTTGAACACCGTTCGAGAGAGTCGTGGTTCCCGTGTAAGGAGAAGTATCCAAGATTGGCTGTTGCCAGCCTGTGACCGCACCACTGCCGAAATTCCAGGTTCCATTGACAAAATCGACCAGCGCTGCAGACACTTCTGTCGTGAACGAGAGGAGGATTATCGAAGGAACAACGTGTAGAAAGAGTGTTTTCATCTTGCTCAGCATTCTTGAATAGAGAATGTTCACCCACGGAAGAGTGTGTCGTCAACCTCAAGCGGGAGGGGAGACCGTAAGCGATGACATTGGGAATGTATGGGGGAAAATCCGATGTGGCAACTTGGGAATTCGACAAATAGCAAAACTTTACAAGAATTAGACTTAGGTGTAGGTGAAGAGTCTTTCTACGCGGGCATTGAATGGGGGGTAAACACTTCAGTTAGGGATATCTGGATAGGGATATCCTAGAAGAATTCCCCATCTCCGTCCAAATCGCCTTCCGTCAACAGCGTGATATCCCGGTCTTGAAGAATCTGGATGCCCGCATCAATGTCATCGACATAAACGGCAATCGCCTTGCGGCCACCTTTATGGTAGAGCAGCGGATAAGCATACTGCAGGTTGACTTCTCCACGCAGCAGCGCTGTGCAGATCTCCAAAAACGGTTGATCACTGTCAGGGAGTTCGACTCCGATAATGTCGGTTTCAAATGTTTTGAACGGGGATTGTTCCATGATCTCAACGGCTCGCTCGTAATCATCCATGATCAAACGGGTGACCGCGTAGTCGATGGAATCAGCTACGCTCATCCCGACGATCCTGAGATCGTCTTTCTCCAGTGATCGCAATAATTCGTGCAATTGGCCAACACGATTCTCAAAAAAGACTCCGAACTGACGCAGGCAGGGCCAATCTCTGCCTCGCATGGTCGAGGGAATGATCTGATCTCCATCCTGGAAATCGTCGGCATCTTTATCAAAATTATCGGGCATCTCTGCGCTTTCCAGATGTAGTCGGAGTCATCTCTACACTCTCACTCTGAGAAGTGAGAGTAGTTGCATTATCGTGAGAGAGTGGCAGTTTGGTCAATGTGAGATTATCGCCCGTTGAAAAACACAGTTTTGCCAGGCACGGCTCTTTGATTCGGGAACAGATTTCGTCTAAAAATTTCCTTCTTGCCCAATCCTCAAATTTCTCGTTCTTGCTGACAAGCCCGCTTCTCAACAGTCTATTATCTGAGTTTCAAATTCTGGAGAATCAATAAGGGCGGACATGTTAAGCAGTTCATCTCGAGTGATTGATCTTGCAAAATTTACACACCAGATCTAAATTTTGTAAATGTTACGAACAGCAGCGTGGGGCATAGATAGCCGCAAGCCGCTGTTTTGGAACAGGTTAGAACGATTATGTGTTGAACGCCTCGTTTGGCACACCAACTGCCTAACCTGTTAAGAACTCGGAGACTCTCCCGCAACTCGAGGAAAGATAGAGCATGGATGCTCGTAAGACTCGATTCGCCGCTTGGGTAGCGGTGATGACACTTGGCACTCTCGGCACAACCGAGGCTGCTACATACCGAACACCAAATTTTGTGGTGAACGCGCCGACGAAGGATTTCGCAGAAGAGGTAGGAAAGGCAGCCGAGTTCTATCGAGAAGAACTGGCTGTCGCGTGGTTAGGAAAGAAACTGCCAAAATGGTATCGCCCCTGTCCAATTTCTGTTCGGGTGGGACAGATTGGAGCAGGAGGGGCCACATCATTTCAGTTTGACCGCGGAGAAGTGTTTGGATGGAAGATGAATGTGCAGGGGACCGAGCAACGGATTCTCGACTCGGTCATCCCGCACGAAGTGAGTCATACAATTTTTGCCAGCTATTTTCGGCGGCCTCTGCCGCGTTGGGCTGATGAAGGTGCCGCGACCATCATCGAACATGAGTCCGAACGCATGCGTCAAATGCAGACGCTCAAACAGGTGACGAATAACGGAACACGTTTCTCACTCCGCCAGCTACTGGCGATCAAAGAGTATCCACAAGACATGCAACGAGTTTTGACCTTGTACGCTCAAGGCTACTCTCTCTCTGATTATCTGATTCAGAAAAAGGGTCGGAAAAGTTTTCTGGAATTCCTCGAAGCCGCCCATCATCACGGTTGGGATAACGCGATTCGCACTCATTACAAACTGAAAAACATCGAGCAGCTTGAAGGCAAATGGAACAATTGGGTGATGGCCGGTTCGCCACGGTTGAAATTGCCGAAAGGGGTTATGCTGGCCTCGAATGATTCCAAAGTCCGTCAACCGGAAGTGGTTCGTGGACAAACACCCGAAGCGGATCAAGGAGAGGTGGCGTTGGCAACTGCGGAGGACATCACATCTGGTGAACGGGTAGAATCGAACAACAGTAATCAGGACAAGATTGCTGCAACAAACGAAAATGCTGCTCGCTTAGAGTCAGAAGAGACAACCGTCGCCACTGCTGAGGAAATTCGCTTGCAAGGGCGTCAAGATGTTCTCGAAAATGGTTGGGAACCGCTGAGTTCACAAGAGGTGATGAGGTCTCGTATTCAGAATGTCTCCAGTGCTATTGAGCGTCCGCCGTTCGCAGAGAACTCGGCGTCAGCAAAGCGAGAGCGTCCACCCTTTACGGAAGAAGTTGCACTCAAACGCGACCGTCCTCCTTTTGCAGACTAACACTCTTAATTGGCAATTGCCTGTTTTAGCAGATTTTCGGTGATCTTTTGCACGCGTTCATCGGGGCCGTGGGGACGGCTCCAGTGAGACCATGGAAGGACATGCCCGGGGGGTGAACTGAGTCCCTGAGCCCAGAAAATCGTGGCCGCGTTGAAGACGAAGTTGCCTTTCGGGCCGGGATAGATGGTGGCCGTCCATTGCTGAGGATTCACACCCCCTTGCCAGGCAGTTCCACCGGCGACCACTTCGAGCCCTTCGATGTCAGCGGGTTGCCCGTGATACTCCCAGCCAATCAGGCCGGGAATCTTGTCCCCTTGATTGGCGCCGGTTCCGGCAAACATCCAGTGATCGGGTTTGGTGATGATCCAGTCTCCTCCACCGTTGACGGGTTCAACATTGCGAGCACCCATCAGTAAGCCTTCATCGGGTCCGTGATGTGGAAACGGGCCATGATTTTTCTGGCGATTGACGGCGTATTCATTCTCTCCGCCGTAGGGTCCACCACGGAAGATAATTCGATTGGGAACATCGGTCGAACTTTTTCGAAACGGCGTGACCCAGCAGACGCTGTTTCCCGAAAGAAACATGAGATCGACACCCGCGTCACGCATTTTCGTCACGCTGTTAAATTGCCGGATGTCCCAGTATTCGTCATGACCGATGCTGACAAAAACTTTGCATTTGAGTCCTCGTTCGGGAGTAAGCATGTCGCTGTTGGAGCAATAGGTGACATCGTAGCCGTGTTTTTCTAACCAATACGCCATCGGGAATTCAAAAGGCAGAAACTCACCAGAACCGACCGTAAGTGGATCGTTCACAACACCCGTGTGCTGTGCTTCTCGTCCATACGGACGATCAAACGAGACATCGGCCCACGGGCCTTGATTCCCTTTGGGGTGAGTGTAGATCGAGTAATTGTTGGGCCAACGGTTGTAAGCTTGCCAAGTGTTGTCCGAACATTGAAAGAGAATGTCGGCGGGCCGGTCATCGGTCACAATGAACACGATATAACTTTGCCAGTACGCTTCGGTTTCTGTCGGGATCGTCGTTAATCGTCCGAGATAAACACCGCTGATCCAGTCTTCAGGAATCGTCAAAGAAACACTCGACTCCCACTGGCATTCGTGAAGATTCTTTTCTCCCGGTTCGGGAGACGGTTGGGTGATCCCTTTCAGTCGTTCGTAGGTTTTCATCAATCGCGCGCCGCGACCGCCGTAATATCCCATACGAAAGATTTCCAACTGGAAATCACGTTGCGGAGCTGTCGAAACCATAATGTCCAATGTCTCGCCTGCTGAGAGGCTTTGTTGGGAACAGTAACCTTCAATCCAGGGCGAACGAAAGCCATCATTGTCGACTCGAACGCGAGTCAGTTGCCAATCGTTCGAGCCGGGGAGTTTATTCTCGCGGATGACGGGAGAGTCGTCCGTGGTTTGTGCGTTGGCAAGCGTGGGGAAGAAGATCAGCAAAGCGATGAGAATTTTCAGCATAGTGACTCTCCAGATTACGGTCGATTTATTGAGCTAACAGTTCCAGTGTTGCCTGCAATTCTTGAGTGAATCCATCGACGAGTGATGGTTGTTCTTCACCCGGCATCACGCTCCAAGTGTAGGTTTCGACTTCCAGATGGGGTGTTTGGTCGAGCTCCGCAACGGTCTTGACCGCAATTTTCAATTCCTCGCGAGTCGTTCCCAAGGGGCCAAGATCATCGGCATTCACCGGGACATGAAAATGGATTCGCCATTTGATGGCGTCAGCCATGTGCGGAGGAGGATTGAGGCAAAGGTCTTCTGTGAGATCGGTAATCGTTCGAATGTTACCGTCTGCAAAGAGTGCGAAGGTTTGATGCAAGTATCGTTGTTCCACAAAACCTGCCAGCATTTTGCGTCCCGCTTCGTTCTCTGCAGGCTGATCAAGATCGATGGCACAAGTGATATGAACTTTGTTGATCCTTATTCCGGCAGCGTCGAGTGATTTTAGAGAGTCGGCGACATCCTCAAATTCGACCGCTTGATGACAGACGTCATAACAGACCCCGAGATATTCGCGGGCAAGTTTTGCCAGATCACGCTCGATGGCGACCGATTTGAGTTCCTGAAAGAATTCAATGGTTTCAGGTGTTGTTTCCAGAACGCATAACGGTTCGGGTTCAATGGCAAGACGGATCCGTTTCCCGGTGTCTTGATAAAGCTGTTCTAGATGTGTGGCGAGTTGCAGAAGTTGATCAATGCACTTGGCGCGGAAGTCGGCACCGCTGGCAAGTTGTTTGAAACCCAGGGGGACGGTCGAAATACTTCCCTCGTCGATCTCGTCCATCAGGTCGGCAAGAATCTTGGCACATTCGTGAGTGTAGGTCAGTCGATCTTCCTGACTCCAGTCGGGTACATACACCTGTTCTTTCACGCGATCCGAATGAAAGTTGCCGTAGGGAAAGGCATTGAGCGTATAGCAGATTAAATTTTGATCTTTGAGAGTCTGTTTCAGTTTTCCGATTTTCGTGGTATCTGCGCGTAATTCTTCGATCACGGGTTGTGCCAACCAGAGACCGGCTGCCAATGGAGATGTTAGTTTTTTCTGGATAGGACCGGCGTAATCGACCAATCCTTGGCAGACTTCTTCCACGGTCAGGCCCGGATGGACGTTCGTGCAATAGCTGAGTGGGAGAGTGCTGAGAGACATGAAAGCTCCGTATAAGACGCCAGGCGTCAATCAATCATTGTGTTCAGGAAGGTGGGGATATATTCTGAGATCTCAGAAAACGGTGTATGCACTCAGTTTAAGGCGTCTGCGGAAGCGGTTCCAGCAGTCAACCTAAGACGAGACGAATTCCCCGAAACTTTTTTCGAGGTGCGGGGTTTGAATCCTTCAATCAGACAAACTTCAGAGAGTTAGTCACCTGTGGTAACCAGCGAAATTAAGGCCAAGCAGCCAGCCTTCCTCCGTGACCCGGACGTTGCGCTGATGCTGCGCGTGAAAGCTGGGGACGACGAGGCCTTTGGTAAATTGGTGGCCGGATATCAGGATCGACTGATTGGACTCTTCTACCACTTGGTGCGAGATCGGTCGGCTGCAGAAGATTTAGCGCAGGAAACTTTTTTGCGAATCTACCGTGCCAGAAATGGTTACGAACCTCGCGCGAAATTTTCCACGTGGTTGTTTCACATTGCCAATAATCTTGCCAGTAATAAGAGACGCGATAAGGGACGGCGTAAAGAAGTCAAGTTGAACCCTTCGGACTCCGGCCCACTTGGGGCACGACCCGAAGAACAGATACTCAAAGATAAATCGGCGTTGATGCCGACGCGTCAAGTGGATAAGTCGGAACTGCAATCCATCGTGCAGGACGCACTTTCGGAACTCAATGAACGCCAACAAATGGCGGTTCTCTTGAATAAGTTTGAAGGGATGAGTTATGCCGACATTGCCGACACGATGGAAATGACGCCGGCAGCGGTGAAATCGTTATTGTCTCGTGCACGCGAAACCTTGCGTGAGAAATTGGAATCGTACGTGAAATAGGTGACTCCCAATCAAGGTTGGGGAAGATTATGGACAAAATCAGTCGACTCAAATCTGAACAGCGAGAAGATCTCGTCGCCTATCTCGATGGCGAGTTGGATGGCGAGCAATCGCGCGCCATCGATCAGGCGCTGGTGGGTAGCCCAGTGGCTCGTCACGAAGTCGAAATGTTGACCCGCACTTGGGAAATGCTCGACCTGCTGCCTGCAGAAAAAGCACCAGAGACGTTTACTCACACGACGATGCAAACGGTTCTACTCGAAGAAAAAACAGAACCCAGCGTCAGTTTGGATCAATATTATCCGCAAGTGAGGCTGGTTGGCATGGCCTTTATCTGGTTGGCGGGAGTCTCAGTTGCTTCGTGGCTGGGCTTTACGATCTCCAATCGCTGGGTTCAAAATCCGACCGATCAACTCGTCGAAGACCTTCCCGTCATTCAGAATCTGGAGTTGTACGAGTCGCTCGATATTGAAGTTGGCACGGGAGTCGAACTTCTCAAAGAGCTCGAACGAACCGGAGCGATCAATGAATAATGCCACTCGCAAGAAGTCACGATTTCTCACTCCCGCATGGATGATGTTCGGATCGGCTTTGTTGTGTGTTGTATTGGTTCCCGTATTGCATGCAGCCATGAACCAATCCGGGCTGCGGGCCGAGCGTTTGCAAGAGCTGCGGTTGATGACTGCTAGTGAACGGCTACGAATCGAGCATCAATTTGAACGGTTCCAAAAAATGTCCCCCGCCGATCAGCAACGGTATCGGGATTTGCACAATCAATTAAATGGTGAGCAGGTCGCGCTGAAAACGACTTTGGCGGATTACAAAGATTTTCTGGTTTCGTTAAATCCTGTTGAGCGTGGAGAAATCGAACAAAAGTCAGATTTGAATCAACGTGTTTTAACGATCAAGCGAATTCAGGAAGAACGTGAATATCGACAACAACAACTCGATCTCGGTCTCGCCGAAGCTGATCAACGTCGATCCTCATTTTTGCAGGAAATGAATCGGCACGGAGGCGGTCAGAAACTCAGCGATGATGACATGCAAGCAATTGGGGCTGTGATTCAAGCGAATCTCCCGACGAATCCCAGTCAAAAAGCCAGCTTTGAAAAGTCGGAAGCAGCAACACGGTATGCTTTGGTTCTCACGGCAGCCTTGAAAACTTGGGAGCCAAAGCCAACCGGCGTGAACCGACAACCGTTTCCTGAAGAAATAGTCGAGGAAATGGTGGGGGCCATCGAGAATGAAATACTGCGATCAAAGCTACAAAAATTTCCGAAGAAAGAGTTTCAGATTTTCGCACTCGTCATGATGTCCGAGCGCGCGTTACTTTCAGAATATATGGAAGACGTACCGACAACTTCTAAGCTTCAGGAATTCCTGGAGACCCGCGATCCGGAAGAGAAAAAGAAGTTGATGCAAAAAGAGCCAGGGCAGATGTATTTTGACCTGGTGGAAGCATATCGAGATTTGAATCCCACTCCACTTTCCCAGTCAATCTCAGAATTAAGACAACAGATCCAAACCTATCGGGATGCCATGCGACCACCGCGTGGACCGGGTCGGGATGATGAACGTGGACCGGGGGGACGGCGAGGCCCCGGAGGATTTGGTGGGCGCGATTCAGAACCTGATCGGCCGGGAGGAAGAGAGAGGCCAAAACCGCCGGAAGGTCGCCAGCCCGAGCGTTCTCGGGACGGAGGGCCGCCGTTATTGGACCGATTAAAATCTCTTAAAGAGAATCGTGAGTGAAAAAGCCCTCTTGGCTTAGCGCAAACTTTTACTTGACATGCATATATGTACCCCTTAGGGTATGGACTCTTCATTGTTCACCTCTTCAAGATGGGCCACAGCATGTCTTCTAATTCATCAAATCGCCCCTCTCGTTCGTTTAAGGATTTCCAGGCACTTGCTCTCGGTTTGTTTTTGGGCATGTTGACTGTCGGTCTCGGTTATTTGGTCGTTGTTAAGTTTGCCACACCAGAAGAATTACCCGATGAACGACCACAGTTCGCTGAGAAAACGGATGTTGCCACGAATCAATTGCTTGCTGATTCCAAATCGCCCACAGAAAAGCCAGGTGATTCAACTCAGACAGATACGACCAGCACACTTCCTGAGATGGCCACTGATGAGAAGCAAGAGGTAGAAGTTGCCAGTGAGGAAAAAGCTCTCGTCGTGGAGTCCTCGTCTTCGGGAGAACCGACAGTCGATCCAGAGGAGACAGTCGACTCTCCCAGCGATGTGAAAGAAGTCATCGTCTCAGAATCCAAAACGCAGGCTTCGGAAAAATTTCCTGTTGATTCCAACACGCCAGTTGAGAAGGGTTCTGAAGAAACGACGCCGGATTCCAATCAGAGTTCAGCGACTCAGGAGGCTCCTTCGACGAATGAGGACAAGAAAGACTCCGAAGCAGAAAAGAAACCTCGCGAAGATGTTAAACTCTCCAAAAAGAAATGGACGACACTGGTACTCTTACCTGCAAATCAGCCTGGGGAGTCTCCAATCCCAGAAGACTTTCCAGTCTGGAATTTCCCCAAAAATTACTCTTTTTCTGGTGATAAGTTCGATCAGCATCGATTGGGCAGTTTTAGTGTTGACGGGGAGTTCATTATTCGGAATGGCTATATCGTGCGAGAATTTGGAAAAGACGCGCTGCTCCGTCTGCCGATAGCCAAAGACTTTGATCTGGAAGGAATTATCGCCATTCAGGACAAAGGAGGTTGGATGATTCTGGTAGGTTGGGACATCGAAGCCAAGTCTGGTTACGCGATTTATAACACTCAACTTGTCCAAGGCGGACATTGGTTTTTGGTCGAAATTAAAGATGGAAAAGCTGTTGAATTTTCCGTCAAAAAACTGGTGGCACACGAAACCAAGGGGCTAGGACCGTTGCGTTTGCGTGTTGATAACAAAAAAGTCTCGATGCAAGCTGCGGGGGCGTATCTGTTCCGCGATGTTCCGCTCCCCAATTATCAGGAAGGGCATGTCGCCATTGGCACGTTTAATCCCAACTATGGCCCGCGCCAAATCGGGATCAAATCATTGCGGATGATGTTACGTTGATTGAAGAGTATCTGAAGCAATTTGCAATACAGTGAGTGGTGTTGCATGATAATTCGATCAACACCTTTCTATTTTGTGAGGATCAATCCATGTCCCGACTTTTGATGATGAGTATTCTGCTTTGGTTCGTTCATTGTTCTATTGAAGTCTTCGCGGAAGATGCAAGTTGTGGCAACAACAAATCAGCTCTGCTTATCAGCGAAGATTTCTCTGCCGGTTCGCAGCAGTGGACACCGACCGACAAAACCGCTTGGAAACTCAAAGCAGAAGACGATCATCAAGTCTACGCGTTGATCAAAAAGAAAAGCAATTACGAACCACCCGTTCGGTCACCTTACAATCGTGCGATTCTCAAGGATGTGGTCGTTTCGGACTTTGTGATGGAGGTGAAATTTCGTTCCACGATTCCCGATTATAATCACCGTTCACTCTGTCTGTTCTTTGGTTATCAGGACGAATCTCATTTCTATTACGTTCACTTTGGCAAGAAAACCGACGATCATGCCAATCAGATCTTCATTGTCAACGAAAAACCACGTACGAAGATTTCGACAAAAACGACGCCGGGAACTCCGTGGGACGACGAATGGCATCACGCCCGCATCGAGCGTTCGGTCAAGACCGGTGAGATCAAGGTTTACTTCGACGACATGAAAACACCCGTGATGACGGCGACCGACAAGACATTTGCCTGGGGGCAAATCGGCATCGGATCGTTCGACGACACGGGTGATTTCGCGACGGTGAAATTATGGGGTGAGCAGGTCGAAAAGGAATAGATTCCTCAGTTACTTTTCCAAGTCAAAAGTAAACTTGTTTTCTCCATCCGCAGTGACGTCAGCGGTGAGGCCACTCGTGTTTTGATTGACATATTTTCCCGGGACGGCCGATTCAGAGTTTGGGTCCGGCACGCTGTAGGCGTCTTCGGAATTGATCTCACCTGACATTGTGTTATCAGCCATGACTGTCACTTTATGTGAGCCAATCTTGGCTCCGTCCCCAGGCTCTTTTGTCATTAAGGTGAAATGGCCAGAGTCATCGGTTCGCCCCGTTGCCGGTCGTCCCGATTCGGGATGAAAAGTTACAACGGCGTTGGGAAGCGGGGAGCCATCGAGATTCACTGTCCCCTCAGCAGGAGCCAAGTCGAGGGCGGGGCCATCTGCCCCACCACAGCCAATCGCAATTAGCGAGAATAAACAAAGCGAGAAAGCGAGTCGCAAGCGCAGCATGATCGTCACCTTTGATGTCTATTTTAGAATGAAGAACTGAAAGAAAAGCAAGGAACTTCGAAAGTCGATCAGAGACCCACTTCCGAAGTTCGTTTTATCAAGTGTTAAGCGATTAAAAAGCACCGATGGTTTCACCACCATCAATGGTTCCCAACCCGCGGTAAGTATCCAAGTCAATATTCTCACTGACGAAGCGGACGGCACCGTCGGCCATCAAAAATTGGCCACCACCAACATGTTCACTCATAAATGAATAATTGTTGGGCCAGTCCGTATAACAGGCTGTTAGAGCTTGAGCTTTTCCGAGACCAGCCCCACCCGGACACAATGCAGGTTGATTAAGTGGAACAGCCGTGGTAGCGGTAACGCCGTTGAAATGCCACCACCAAGTGTGATTACTCCAACGAGGGACCGCTTCGCCCACGGCAAAGCTGTTGCTCGTTCCATCTTTCACCTGTGCCATTGAAGTCGAATACCCAAACCCAGAGCCTCGCATGATCATGCCATTGCCTCGATCAAGGCCATGGTTAGAGACACCCCAACGAGTGCTATTCCAACCCGAGGCGTTGCTAGTGGCAAAAGGACCCCAGCCCCAGTTTGCCCCGGCACAGGCCTTGTAGTTATTAACGGCCAAGAAAATTCCACCATTAATGTTAGCTCGGTTTTGTTGCTTAGCATCGCCACCGCTTGACGGACAACGAAAGGTTGTGAGCACAGTCTGCGCGATTGCCAAGTTACTTGGGGAGGCAGGAGTATTAGTGTAGGGGAGTGGTGCTCGGGGGTCGTCACCTAACCCCGCATCCATATCGATTTGATTGTAAAGTGGGGCTTGATCGATATACGGCAAGATGAAGGTAATCCAACTGCGACTTAAACGATGAGGTTCTCCGTAAGGTGAACTCGGGGAATTAAATCCAAAGTTTGTGGGAAACACCGTGAAGGTGTCATGGTAATTGTGAATTGCCAGTCCAATCTGTTTGAGATTGTTTTTGCAACTACTGCGGCGAGCCGCTTCGCGGGCCTGTTGGACTGCAGGAAGGAGTAAAGCTACCAGAACGGCGATGATGGCGATGACCACCAGCAGTTCAATTAGCGTGAAACCTTTTTTGTGGGTGTGCATGGAGAGAAACCTTTCATGAAGAACGAAATGAGTTTAAGAAATCTATAAACATCAGATGCGGTATATTGACCGTCAAGAATTGAAGGTCATGAAAACTTAACACATCTTAGAGAATACACCGCTATCAATCCAAGGTTTCTTTCGGAAAACAGTGGCTGAAAGTGGCCTGGATTGGTAAGGATCTGCTGCGGTAGACCAACAATGGCGGAGAACAAATGGAACCTTTATCATCCATTTGGAGGAAGCCCATGTCAAACAATTCTGCCAACCATTCCCACTCATCCGAGAAGCCAAAACGCACCAGACGCGTCT